>OGYE01002207.1_pt1 | contig 12095 bp, 10 predicted proteins | sample 1576471 | NCBI WGS metagenome assembly OGYE01 (sample SAMEA3541532, study PRJEB24748) | human gut metagenome | biome: human gut; feature: human-associated habitat; material: faeces | place: China | collected 2012
GTGCAAGAAGCGCGCCGGGGATGTGGAAGACTTTGATTATATGATCGGTCACACCAACATCCCGCAGGCGGCAGAGCTGGAAAAGGCCTGCACCCCAGTTCCCCCAGGATCTCGGAAGCGAAGATAAACAGCAGGATGATGATCTCCAGCGTGCTGGGCAGCTCTATGCCAAAGTTCTGCTGAATAAAAAGCGGCAGCATAAATAAAAACATAAAATAGTCGCCAGCATTGCAACTCCTTGTTCAGTAAATGCATATGGATTATACCTTTTTCCACCATAATTAGTCGTTGAATTTGAGGTTTCAAAATGAAACCTCAAGTTTTCTGTTTCATTGTTAGTTAATTGAAAATAAAAATCATTTGGAAATTTTTTAACATTTCTATTTACCGCTAAATTAATTGATTTTGTTCCATTTTTACACTGATATAATTTTGCTAAATCAGAATCTAGCATTACCTGTTTTCCCCTTATCTCATATATCATATTTTCTATATTTAATTCTTCTTTTAATCCGTACATTTATATCCTCCTATAATTATATTCTCTCTTTTTAAAGTGAATTCCACTAAAGATAGAAAAAAAGAAGATAAAAATCTCCTAATTTAACTTTTTTCATTGTGTCTACTTACATTTAATATTATTCCTATGCTTACTAAAGATAATATTAAACTAGATCCACCATAAGAAAGAAATGGAAGTGTTACACCTGTTATAGGAACAAGTCCTACAACAACTGCTAAATTTAATAATGTTTGAAAAGCCATTTGAAATGTTATACCAAAAACTAAATATTTACCAAATAAATTATCACAATTAATCGCAATTTTTATACATCTATGAAATATTATTATAAATAAAAATGCTACTATTAATATTCCAAGTATACCAAGTTCTTCACTTATTATTGAAAATATAAAATCTGTTTGTGGTTCTGGTAAATAAAAATGTTTCTGTACTGAATTAAAAAGTCCAAGACCCAAAAGTCCTCCTGGTCCTATTGCATATAATGATTGTATTGACTGAAATCCAGCCCCTAACGGATCTGTCCAAGGATTAATAAATGACACTATTCTTTTTATTCTATATGGAGCTGCAATAATAAGCCCAGCAAGTCCTAATAATCCTACCACACCTATTTTTACAAAGAATTTCATATCTACACCGGATACAAAAAGTAAACCAACTACCCCTACTAATATAATTGCTCCTGTACCTAAATCTGGTTGAAGCATTATAAGACCAAAAGCAAGTAATGTAATAATTAATATAGGAAATACTCCCTTTACAATATGCCTTACATCTTTTGGATTAGAACTTAAATATTTAGATGCAAATATAATAATACCTAGTTTCATGAATTCTGATGGTTGTACTCCAAGTCCACCAATACCAAACCAACTTCTAGAACCATTTCTAATTGTACCTATCCCAGGAATTAATACTAAAATTAAAAGAAGAAAGCAAATTCCTAGTATAATGTTTGCTTTCTTCAAATAGTTCGTATAATCTACCTTTGATATTATATATTGTGCGATAAGTCCAATTACAAGAAAAAATGCTTGTAATTTTAAATATTTAAATTCATCATTAAATTTATATTCAGCCCATATTGATGATGCTGAGAAAATCATAAGTACTCCAAACAATGATAAAATCACCACTGCTATAAAAAGCTTATAATCTATTTTTTTCATTAATACCATACCCCATATACAAGAGCGCCTGTTCCAAGAATAAATCCAACTACATAAAATAATCTTACTATGTCAGTTTCGCTCCATCCTAATTTTTCAAACGTATGATGTATTGGTGTCATTGGAAATAATTTCTTCCCTCTTATTTTTACTGATGCAACTTGAAGTATTACACTAAGTGTTTCAATAACAAATACACCACCTACTACTATTAATGACATTTCTCTATGAGTTAATATCGCAAGTGTTGCAAGTACTGCACCAAGTGCGAGTGATCCAGTATCACCCATAAACACTTTGGCGGGGTGACCATTGTATACCAGAAATCCAAGAAGTCCTCCAACAAGTATAAAGCAGAATACTGCAACATCATCATAACCTGCTAGCCATCCAGAATTCCAAGCAATCATACCATATACTAAAATTGCTATTGCAGATAGTCCTGCAGCAAGACCATCAAGTCCATCTGTTAAATTAACTGCATTACTTGTTCCAACAAGCATAAATAATATAAAGAATCCATACATAAATCCTAAATTAATTTTTAAGTGAAGCGCATATATTTCTATTTCTGGATTAGATCCATTTCTAATATATATATAGAAGAACATAATTGCAATTACTACTTGTGCTAAGAATTTTTGCATTCTTGTTAGACCTTTTTCATTACACTTATATTTTACCTTTAAGAAGTCATCTACAAATCCTATAAGTCCATACCCAAAGAATACAAATAAAATTATAAGTAAATTACTTGATATCTTAAGTTTATTAGTAAAACACAAAAATAAAATTGTAAAAATAGTAGAAACAATAAATATTATTCCTCCCATTGTAGGTGTTCCACTTTTATTTTCATGAGCTTTAACAAATTTACTTGTTTTTTGTCCTACTTTTAATTTTCTAAGCCATGGAATAAATACTAAACCTAAAACTACTGACGCTATAAATCCTATCATTAAGGCTAGTACTGATTTCGCTAGTACATACATATAATACACATCCTTTATTCACAAAAATAATTATATCATACTTAATAATCTTTTTATTATATTTTTTCACATTTTTACACTTTTATTTTTTATCTCCAAGTAATATTCTTATTTTACTACTCTCATATACCCTTTCTCCTGCCGATGGAGACTGGAATAATATGTATTCTCCACTGCCTGTATATTGTACATCAAATTTCTGTAAACTTCCTTTTACATCACTTAATTTTTGGTTTACAACATTAGGCACTTCAGCATATTTTTTATCCCATAGTTGATAATTTTTTTCTTTAGCATCTTCACTTTTAGGAATATTTAAAGCGTTAATTGAGTCTTCTAATATTGCCTTTGCAATAGGGGCTGCTACTGTTCCACCATATTGCACTATTCCTTTTGGATTATCAATTGCAACATATACAACTACTTTAGGGTTATCTGCTGGTAAAAATCCAATAAATGATAATATATAATTACCAGACATATATGCACCATCTTTAACTTTTTGAGCAGTTCCTGTTTTACCACCTACTCTATATCCATCTATAAATGCATTTCTACCTGTACCATTTGTAACAACACTTTCAAGTGCAAGTGCTGTTTTTTTACTTGCTTCTTCACTTATTACTCTTCTTACCATCTGTGGTTTATTAGTTACAACCGCATTATTTGTTTCTGGTTCTGTTATACTTTTTACTATATATGGTTTAAATAATTTACCACCATTAATTGCGGCTGATACTGCAGTTATCTGCTGTATTGGAGTTACTGATACACCTTGACCAAATGCAGTAGTTGCAAGTTCAACTTCACCAACTCTATCAAGTTTAAATATTATCCCTGTCGCTTCACCATTTAAATCTATTCCTGTTTTTTTACCAAATCCAAATTTTTCAATGTAACTAAATAATCTTTCTTTACCTAGTCTTTGTCCTAAAGCAACAAATCCTGGGTTACATGAATTTTCAACAACTTGAAGGAATGTTTGCGCACCATGACCTTTTGTTTTCCAACATTTAATTTTTGCATTTGCTACTCTTACACTACCTCCATCATAAAAGTGATCATTTTGTAAATCAACTGTATTTTCTTCTAATGATGACGCAAGAGTTATTATTTTAAATGTTGATCCTGGTTCATAATTCATCCATATAGGAAGATTTCTATTTATTTCTTCTGTACTATAATTTTGATAATTTGATGGTGAAAAATTAGGTCTTGAGCTCATACCCAAAATTTCTCCTGTATTTGGATCCATCGCTATCGCAAGTGCATGTTCTGGATTATATTTACTTACTGCATTATCAAGTTCTCTTTCTATCGCAAGTTGTATATCATTATTTATTGTAAGAGTTATATTCATGCCATCTTGTGGTTGTTCATATATTTCACTTAATTTTAACTTATTACCTTTGGCATCTGAATAATATTTAATTGAACCATATTCTCCAGTTAAATACTTATCATATTGTAGTTCAAGACCTGATAATCCTTGATTATCAATTCCAACATAACCTAAAACATGCGATAAATTAGTATCATAAGGATAATTTCTTTTAGACTCTTTTACTAAATAAACTCCGTCTAAATTTAAAGCCGCTATTTTATCTGCAACTTCAAATGATAATCTTCTTCCTTCTGGATGTACTCTTTCTATAGATGTTTTTTTATTAACATGTTTTGCCATTTCTTCTTCTGTTACATTAAGAATACTAGCTAATTCTTTTATTACTTTTTTCTTATCTGTTATTTGATTTGGTATTAAGACTAAACTTGTTGTTGTAACATTATCCGCAAGCACAACTCCATTTCTATCGTATATTAGCCCTCTACTACCTTCTATAGGTAAATTACGGCTCCAAAGTTCACTAGATAAATTAGACAGTTTGTCATACTCAAATACTTGTATATATATTACTTTCCCTATTATTACTAAAAATAAAATAATTACTACTACAAAAAATAATCTTATTCTAACATGTATATCTTTGAAAAACACATAATTCACCTCTAATAAAATATATGAAGGCAAGTCCAAATTAGAACAAGATAGGATAAAGAAAAAAAGTAGAATATTTTCTACTTAAAATTCTTATTATTTTGATAATTTTTTTGATATACCTAAATTATTTTTCATAATATTTTCATAATAATCTTTGTCCATTAAATTAATATCAAATTTAACTTCATTGATTTCTCCATCATGAGCATATTGTCTTACAGATACATTATCAGCTGCTTCTGGAAAATTATTAACTAAACCATTAGAATGTGCATCATTTACAGCAACTACCCACAAATTTTGTTTGTTAATATCATCTAGGTCATCATAATTAAAGATTTCATTTAAAGCATTTTTATCACTATATAAACATACCTCATGTTCTGTTTCTAATCTTAATTTATTCATTGCATAATTAAGTACCTGAGTTAAATTTTCTTTATTACCTTCTTTAGCATATACATATAATCTTGTATCTTCGGAACTATATTCATAATCATAATATAATGGCATTACATTATAAGTATAATTTTTATATTGTTCACAATTTCTTTTAATATAGTCTACTTCTTTATCTGCCTCATCTGTTGTAAGTGCCTGTGAGAAATAGTAAAATCCAAATGGTATTTCATATTGTTCACATAAATCCGCTAATTCTTTTACATTATCCTGACTAATATTTGCAAATCTATTTTCATTTAGACCATCTGCAAGTGATGTATAAGTAGCCCCCATTTTAATAATAACAAATGATGGTTTTACTCCTTCTATTACTGTTCCTCTTTCTTTATCATAATAATCATTTCCTTCACGCAATAATTTTTCAAAAAGCACATAATCTGTTGGAATAGGAACATCAAGTCCCATATATCCTTCTTTTTGTCCTTCATCTCCAAAATTAATTGTATATATTGAATCATCATATTCTTGTTTTTTTTCATATTCTTCAACAAATGAAGCACATACATAACCAACTTCTCCACTTGTTAATCTTACCTTTATCCATTTTGTATTATTTTCATCTAAATTATTTTTTGACTCTTCCATTTCTTTCTTGCTTGTAAATAACTTGGCCCCATTTTCTAACTCAGAAATAATATCATAAGATGTTCCCATCCCTTCTCTAAGTTTTAATGGAACACCTCCATCAGAATCAGTATTAACTCTTAATAAATATGTATATTCATTATTATTTTCTTTTTGTTCTGTATTCTCTTCTGTAGTAACATCATCTGTCTTTTCTTCTTCTTTTTCTATTAAATAATTAACAGCTGTTCCATCTGTAGGATGGTAAGTAGCACAAGAATATCCAATTTTTACTCCATCTTCTGTATTTACTGCAACATAAAACCAATCATGATCTTCATCACTAACTGATGGATATCCACTCAATAAAACTACCTCACTATTATTAGGAATAGAGTATATTATTTCACCATCTATACTTGCTTCATCTCTTAGTTTTAATGGTGAACCATCTTCTGTTGATACAGTAAATTTTTTACCTTTGATTTTATCATAATCTTTTGAAGCAACATTTTCAGTCGCAATAAATCCAACTTTTAAATCTCCATCAACGTATGTAACGCCTTCACTCCAGGCATATGAATCAACATCATTATGATAAGTATGATTAGATACTGCAAGGTTTTGATTATAGTCTAATAAAACAGCATCATCCGTATCTTTATCAACTTTTGCTTCTTTTCTAAACCAACCACCTGATGGAGAAGAAATAACAGATACATCATTACAAAATTCTCCAACTAATTTTTCAGTATCAAGTACATCATCACTTAAATATTTACCTTCAATATAACCACTTTGCATTACGCCTTCATCATCAACTAAAATAATCTGGTATTTTTTATTTTTCTTGTGTTTTTTACTATCAGTAATTGCAAGTAATTTATCAGGACTCGCATCATTTATCTCAATTTTATTACCATCTTTATCTTTTAAAACTATTTCATCCTCATATTTATCAGTTATATCTACTAAATATAATTTTGTTTCCTTTGTCTCACTATCTTTTTTATGACCTCTAATTCCACAATAAGATGTAAGACCAACTACACCTGCAGTTGCAAATAAAACTGCCACTCCTTGTCGAACTCATAATTGCCGTAATATACCTTTTCACCCTGCATGTCCGTAAATTCAAAAAAGTATCTCAGACATATCAGATGCATCTGAAGCTGTGCTTCATAATAATCGTGAAACTGCGAAGTGGCTACCTTCTTCATAGGAAGAGTCATTCGCGTATCCTTGCGCTCCATTGGTATATACTTGTCCTCATAGTGAAGGATTACCTCCTTCATATCATCCTTTTTTACCTGCACGCGTATCACAAACAAATCCTTATCTATCGCATAGCAGAATCTTTTATCCATGTCATGAAAAATTGCTGAATATTCCATAAAATGCCCCTTTACTTACGTATTTCGTTATTTTGTATTTTAACGCACTCTTTCAAACAATTCTATCATTATATCCATGACATTTTTTCACTATTTCTACTTTATGTGTAACTTTAACTTAATTACATTTTATTTTTTTGACTTTATTCTCCAAAGCACTGCGTTCATTATATCACTGCACACTCAGATAGCTTGTCACACAGTAAAGTGTCTGTCCATTATATTCCACGCGTGACCAGCCAAACTCCTCATTGATTCCGGTTCTGGTGACTGTTTCCCCATTTTTTATTGTTGCAATAACTGTAGCATCAGGATTTGTGACACTTGGAAGTGCACGCAGATTAACCTCTATCTTTGCAGTGACAGTATCATTACACTCCTTGAACTTTGTCTTCAGTCCGTCTCCGCTGCCACTTCCGTCCTGTCCGGGAACTACATAGTTCATATCTGTTGTGAGGTAGCTTGAAATGGCATAATACGTCTGTCCATTATATTCGATACGTGACCATCCACTGTCACTGACTCCTGTTCTTGCTGCCGTATCCCCGTTATTGAGCGTTGCCTTAATTGTGCTGTCATTGCCCTGACTAGGAATATCCCTCAGATTGACGCTTTCCTTGGCAGTTACTGTCTCATTTACATCCGAAAACTTCATATTTGCTTCCGGATCAGCTGCTGCATTGTCAGCCGCATCACCATTTTTTGCAGACTCTGTTTCATCAAACCCAAAGTATGCGACATTCAAATCTACCGGCTTATCAATCCCTGACACCTTTCCCTTGTTGGTATACTGCCACATAGCATGTGTACCCTCATATGATGACTGTGGTGTTTGTGGATAAGCTGTATCCGGATATTGTGACACCCATATTTTGTATCTGCTCTCAAGTGTTTTAGTATCCCACTGGCTGTTTGCCGACAACTCATTCATTGCAGCGTAAAACATAGGTGTATATCCTTTGTTATATATTTCCTGCAAAAATGCCTCAGCTACTTTGGTGCGGGCCTCTGATGACATGCCATACTGTCTGCTTGCTGAGTCTGTGAAGCCCTCGCAGTCAAATGCCACCGGATATGTAATCTGATATTTTGAGATGTAGTCTGCTACCCAGTCTGCCTCCTCAATGGCTTCTGTTTCATTTACTGCTGATGAGAAGAAATACACTCCAACCTTTATGCCGTTTTTCTGTGCCTCCTGCATGTTGTATCTGGCATTTGTATCAACACACATCTCGCCTGTTTTCTGGGTTCTGTAGCCCACACGTATCATCGCAAAATCGATTCCGCCTGCGGCAACCTTGTCCCACTTTATGGTGCCCTGATATTTAGATACATCAATTCCGAAAGTCAGCTTACTGTTTTCCGCAACAGAGCTTGCAGACAGTATCTGTGTCTCATCCGCAGAAGCTCCATCATCAGATGTCGCACTCATTGAGCCTGCATTGCCTCCCGTATGCTGCGGGTCTTCCTTATCTGAACTATCCTCTGTGGCTGTTTCTGTCATCTGTGACGAGCCTCGAGCCTCTTTTTTTGCTGATTTAATCACAAAAAAGGTGGCAACTGCAGCCAGCGCAGCTACTATCGCAACAATTATAAATATTGCTATTATCTTTCTTTTATCGTTCATAGATTTTCCTCTTCATCAATGTATATACCATATATAAGCAACCTGTTTTTATGCAACAAAATATATCATATAATCCTGTATTTTTCAAATATTTGTCTTTTTTCAGAAATTATTAAAAATCCGCTATCACTCACCAATCTGATAGCGGATTAATAAAACACTATTTAATTTTCAGGCTTTTCACCGGTTTTGTGCGTATCCGCATTTACAACGAGATTTACTCCGTCAAGTCCGGTTACATTTACGTTGCGATTTACCTTTGCGTCATATGAATCAGCGTTGATAATCTCAGATAAATCAATACCTGTTGCCTCTTTCATACTCTCAAATACCTTTGCCATTACAACCGGTACATTTCCGGCAACCTTGCCTACACCATTTTCGCCATCACCGCCACCGATAATAGTAATCTTGTCGATTTGTCCAAGTGGCTCTGCAACCTTGGCTGCGATATCAGGCAGCACCTTAATCATCATCTCTGCAACGGCTGCCTTATTGTACTTGGCATATGCCTCTGCCTTTTTCTCCATAGCCTCAGCCTCTGCAATACCCTTTGCCTGGATAGCTGATGCTTCTGCCTCTCCGACTGCACGGATACCGGCAGCTTCCTGCTCCTTGGCATATCTCATGGCTTCTGCCTCTGCTTTCTGTGCCTCCGCCTGACGCTGTGCCTCGAACTGTCTTGCCTCAGCTTCCTTCTGACGCTGGTAGAGCTGTGCCTCTGCTTGCTGCTGTGCCGCGTATTTATTGGCTTCAGCCTTTTTCTTGACCTCTGCCTCAAGAGACTGCTCTGTTACTGCAACCTCTTTCTGCTTTAACTCAATCTCTCGCTCCTGCTTTGCAATATCAGCGTTTGCTGTGGCAACCTCAATGGTCTTACGCTGCTCCTCCTTCTGAATGTCGTAAGCCGCATCCGCCATAGCCTTCTTTGTATCAGCCTCCATCTGAAGCTCTGATTTCTTGATAGCGAGCTCATTCTGTTTCTTGGCAATCTCTGTCTGTGCCGCAACCGCTGCATCATTTGACTCTTTGTCAGCCGAAGCCTGAGCTACCTTGATGTCTCTCTCACTCTCTGCCCTTGCGATGGCGGCGGCCTTTTTAATCTTTACGATATTGTCGATACCAAGATTCTCTATTACCTCGTTGCCATCCACGAAATTCTGCACATTAAAGCTGATGATATCAAGTCCCATTGCCGCAAGATCAGGCTCTGCATTCTCTTTTACCAGATTGGCAAACTTCTGACGGTCTGAGACCATCTCTTCAAGCTTCATTTTTCCAACGATCTCACGTACATTACCCTCGAGAACCTCTCTGGCAACACCGGCGATATACTCTGTGTTTTTGTTAAGGAAATTCTCAGCCGCAAGGCGTAGCTTTTCAGGATTATTACTGATCTTTACGTTTACCGTAGCATCGACGTTGATATTGATATAATCTGCTGTCGGTACTGCATTGCTCGTCTTTACATCGATAGGTATCAGTCTGAGATTCAGCTTATCAAGACGCTCAAAAAACGGAATACGTATGCTCGCCTTTCCAATAACTACCTTTGACTTTTTCTTCACACCTGAAATGATATATGCCATATCAGGCGGTGCCTTCACGTATCCGATTGCCATAAACAACAGGATAACAAGAACAACAACTGCAACAACAATTCCAATGATACTAATGTCCTGCATAACTTTCTCCTCTCTTTCGTATGCTTTTTATTAATAATTTGACAATATCATTTTATTATAGATATATTGTTTTGTCACCATAAATATTAAAAAAATAATATACCACTGTGCATTTGTTCTGATTATGGTATAAGCGATGCAAACATAAAATTTAGAAATTACAGATATCTTCTTAATCAGCAGGCATTACTTATTCATCAATTTTATTTTGTAATCATCATCCCTTGTATCCTGCTTTATACAGAGTTATGTTATCTAGCAGTGTCTACACCGTGACTTTAAGACTCGACAGCATTATGCTGGAAATACATTAGTCTGTCGCCTGCCATTCCTTCCGGATATGTACATGCGCTGTAGTCAAAATACTGCTATCTTCCATTCACATTAACCTTCAGCGCTCTCGCGACTACGACATACTTCCTAATGCCACCTTTTATAACCACGATACTTCCCAGTGGTAAAAATTCAGTTTTCTCATTAATCACTCTTCACATCACATTTTATTCCCGATTTAATATCGTTTTCTTTGTTATTTCTTTCTACATTACATTATACACTATGGTGGTCACACAGCAGTCACACCGGAAAAATTTCTCTACTTTTTTCATTTTTTGCGAAAAAATCCCTCAGAGCTGTTTGTGCCCTGAGGATTGGTTTTTGCTTTTGCTTCAAAGCTTTCGCAATATTCTGTTGCTAGGAGTGCGTTACATCAGCATATTCATTTTGCAATATTTGTTCGTATACCCAACTCGGCAAAATTTCGCTAGCGTCTATTAATTAACATCATGGATTCTTAATTGCTTCTGGGCAGCCATGATGGTTAATTATTAGACGTGCAGGAGTTATAGGTTGTTGGGAGTCTGAAAGAATAAACATATAAATAACCAAGCATCCTCTTTCAACACTACTTTTTTAAATTAGAAAGCATTTTCTCTGCTTTATCCATTTCGCCTAATAAAGGATTCATATAATCACTAAACGCATCTAAATAAGCTCTACACCCACCACTAACCATAATTTTACTAATATCTTCATTACTTGATATAATTTCTTCAGCTTTCATATATCTATCATATAATGTTTTTAGAATAGGTCTGTTAGGCTCAAGTATTATACGTTGTTCCAACAATTCAATTACTTTTCTAACCTGTTTTTTTATTTCAATTACATTTTCATCCATAGCTGGTCTCCTTATGGTTTTACTTCTCTTATACTTTTTATCCAATTCAAATCCCAATTTTGAGGTAACAAAAATTGGTCTGCATCTCCAGCAAGTCTTGTTCCACTCATAGTAAATTGCTCACCTACACGTCCTATATTCAAAGTTGTGCCTTTAGGAATAACAATCTCTGCCTCATATCTAAGTGTATTTTTCCACTCTGGTAATATTGCACTATCAACTTTTGTCTGAATTCTATTTACAGCTGGGCTACTCGTTGCAAATGCACCACCTGCTTCTGCATTATATCCAAAGGAACGGTATACTGTGATATCTTCATTGGTTACTACTGTCCGATAGACACCATCCTTATATGTATCAATTAACCAACTAGGCAATTCTTGTTTTTCAACCACTGTTACCTTTGAGTCAATTTTAGTACTATAATTTCCAAAAGTATTACTACCACTCTGGTATGCTAAACACATAGGAATCAAAGCAGTCTTTTTCTATCTATT
>OGYE01002213.1_pt1 | contig 12089 bp, 8 predicted proteins | sample 1576471 | NCBI WGS metagenome assembly OGYE01 (sample SAMEA3541532, study PRJEB24748) | human gut metagenome | biome: human gut; feature: human-associated habitat; material: faeces | place: China | collected 2012
CTCGCCTACGGTGCGGATAGACACTTCGCCGTAGTCCTCCCCGGTGAGGGAAAAGTCCTCCGTCCGGTGCTGGGAGACCGTCCATGTCATGCCGTCGTAGCCGTCATAGTCCTGCCCACGGAGGTAAAGGGTACCACCGATCTCCGCCGTGACCTCCATCACCGTTATGGGCGATTCAGTTCTGCGTCCCAGAGACGCAAGGCGCACATGATCCGGCTCCTGAGCGGGGACGGAAACGGTCACTTCCTGCCGGACGTTTTCCGCCACCTTTTCGGGGATGCTCTGGAACCACGACAGAATGGCATCCCGGGTCGCTTCCGAGCGGTTTACATAACTCTCCTGTGGGAATGCCAGAAACAACGCCGCCAGTGCCAGTGCCGCCGGGATCGCCGCCATGGCGGTCAGGCGATTGCCCTGAGGGGCGCTCTGTCTGCGGACGCGGCTGGTGAGGATCAGAATGATAAGGCCAAACAGCAGGCAGAATAAATACTGCACATCCGGGACGGTATCCGTCACCACCATGCAGGCGGAAAGGGGGATCAGTGACGCCGCCACCGGGATTCTTGAACCAAAAGAAAAACAGGCTGAACGCCAGCCGCATGGCCGGCCTTTCGGCCGAAAACTCCGCCAAGCAGCGTGAGGTTGAGCTTCTTTCAAAGCAACTTGAGGACTGCAAGCGTGAGCATCAGCGGCAGTTGGACGAGCTGAACCGCCGCAACGAACGCGACAAGGCTGAGCTTCAGGCGATGCTCGACAGGCAGTTCGCCGAGCGTCTCAGGCTCGTGCAAGAGCAGCTTGGTACGACCACTGAACGCCTGTTGAAGCAACGTTCGGAAGAACTTGACAAGACGAACCGCACGCAGATGGACTCGATGCTCGCCCCGCTGAAGGCCGTCATGGCTGAGATGAAAAAGTCGATGGACGACAACCGCGAGTCGTTCACCCGCTCTACAGCCTCGCTCAGCGAACAATTGCGCCAGATGCACGCCTCGGCCACGAGCCTCGGCGTGGAGGCCGAGAAGCTGTCAAGGGCCCTTCAGGCCGGTCCGAATGACCGAGGCTGTGGTGAGCCACGAGGTCGGCACCGCCGTTGTCACCCTGCGCGCCGAAGTTTCCGACGATGTGCTGAAGAAGACCGTCGAGGATCAGGACTACAAGGTCACCGGCATCCAGTAAGCCCCTCCCGCACAAACAGCAGCGGCCTGTTCCCCCGTTTTGGGAGAGCAGGCCGCTGCTTTGTTTTATGGTTTTTCAGGAAAGTTCTGCAAGGCGTCTGGCTCCTCTGGTTTTCAGCCAGTGCCCCAGCAGCCCGTCCGCACCCGCCAGCAGCACAAGGGTGGCAGGTTTCTACTGCGGACAATCCAATCAGTAAAACTTATGCATTTGAGGCTGGACAGCGTGCCATAGAAGCACATCTGCTAAGATGTGGTGAATATGCAGAAGTTTTACCGGAACTGGACAGAGGGTTTTATCGTGTCCGGTATAAGATGCAGGGGAATCCAAAGATTTCCATTCTGATTCCCAATAAAGATCATATAAAAGATTTGGAGAAATGTCTAGAATCGATTTCCAGATCGGATTATAAGAATTATGAGATCATAATTATCGAAAATAACAGCGAAAAAGCGGAAACATTTGCTTATTATAAAACAATAGAGTCAGACCATATCCGAATTCTGAGATGGGATGGACCATTTAATTATTCGGCGATCAACAACTACGCAGTAAGCGAGACTGATGGAGAATATCTGGTACTTCTGAATAATGATACGGAAGTGATCGGAAAGGACTGGCTGGAAGAAATGCTTGCGAACTGCCAGAGAAAGGAAGTCGGGATTGTCGGAGCAAAGCTTTATTATCCGGGTGGTCAGGTGCAGCATGCTGGAGTCATTGTTGGGATTCGGGGAATTGCTGGTAATATGTTCCGGGGACTTCCAAAAGGTTATTCCGGGTATCTGCACAAAGCAAGTACCCAGCAGGATCTGTCAGCGGTGACAGCAGCATGTATGATGGTAAAGCGTTCCGTATATGAAGAAGTGGGTGGATTTGAGGAGCGACTTGCAGTGGCGTTCAATGATATTGATTTCTGTCTGAAGGTACGCAGATGCGGATATCTTGTAGTATATGACCCTTATGTGGAACTGTATCATTATGAATCCAGATCGAGAGGGGCAGAGGATAATGAGGAAAAGATCAGAAGATATCAGTGCGAGATTGATTATGTACGCCGGACCTGGTCTGAAATCATGGAAAAAGGAGATCCGATGTACAATCCCAATCTTACGCTGGTGAAGTGTGATTATTCTTTGCGCGAAAAAGAGGATGGATAGAGAAAAGATGGTGGTATTTTGATAAAGAACAATCAACGGATGCTAAATAAAGCACAGGTATGTGTAGATGCAGGAATTATTGCTGTCGCATATTTTTTCTCGTGGTATCTGAGATTCAGGAGTGGGATTTTTGTGCAGGACGCAGGAGTCCTGCCGGTGCAAACATATTTTTCAGCTCTGTTTTTTATAATTCCTGGATATCTGCTTTTGTATAGCAGTTTTCAACTTTATATGCCAAGAAGGATAAAAAGTTACAGGCAGGAATTGTGGGATATCATTCGTGCCAATGGGATTGGTCTTATGGCTTTTATCCTGGTACTTTATTTTATAAAGCAGGAGCATTTTTCAAGACAGATGCTGTGCATTTTCTTTCTTGTAAATATCTTCCTGGAATTTGTTTCAAGATATCTGATCCGTACAGTGCTGTGGAAAATACGAAAGCAGGGGATGAATCAGAAACATATTCTGATGGTCGGAGAGAGTAAGGCAGCAGAACAGTATATGGACAGACTGAGACAGAATCCAAAGTGGGGATATCATGTGTTTGCCCATCTGAAAGATGAAGAAAAACTGGAAAGAATACTGGAGGGGAATGAACTGGATGAGGTTGTGATTGCGCTTCGTGCGGAGGATTATGGAAAACTGGAGCGGATTGTGGATGTCTGTGAGAAGGCAGGGGTACACACGAAAATGATTCCTGATTTTGGAAATGTGATTTCTACCAGGCCTTATATTGAGGATGTGCAGGGGATTCCGGTGATTCATGTCCGCAGAGTTCCACTGAATATCATGCGGAACAGGGCGGCAAAGAGGGCAGTTGATCTGATTGGGGCAACGGTTGCAATCATTCTTTTTTCACCGGTCATGCTGCTTACTGCGCTAGTGGTTGCCTTTACAGAGGAAGGAAGTGTGATCTACCGGCAGGAAAGAGTTGGACTGCATAACCAGGTATTTTATATGTACAAATTTCGATCTATGATCATGCAGGATGAAGAAGAGGAAAAAACAGAATGGTCTACCAGGAATGATCCGAGGATTACACCGGTTGGAAAGCTGATCCGCAGGACGAGTATTGATGAACTGCCGCAGCTTTTTAATGTGCTGAAAGGAGAGATGAGTCTGGTAGGACCAAGACCGGAAAGGCCACAGTTTGTGCAAAAGTTCCGGGATGAAATTCCACGTTATATGGTAAAACATCAGGTGCGTCCGGGAATGACTGGCTGGGCGCAGATTAATGGATATCGTGGAGACACTTCCATTGAGAAGCGGATCGAATATGATCTTTACTATATTGAGAACTGGACAATGGTATTTGATATGAAAATATTGATTCTGACAATTTTTAAAGGATTTTTTGACGGAAGATGAAGATAGATGTGATCATACCGGTCTACAGACCGACAGAAAAACTGCATAAAGTATTGTATAGGCTCTGCAGACAGACGCACCTTCCGGAGCAAATCATTCTGTTACACACCAGGGATGGGATAAAGCTGGATGTTTCGGTTTGTAAAGACCGGGTTTCTGTTACAGAGATTCCGATTTTGGAAAAAGAATTTGATCATGGAAGAACCAGAGAGCAGGGAATCTGGATGTCAGATGCAGATATTGTGGTCATGATGACCCAGGATGCAGTTCCGGCAGATCCGTTTCTTTTGGAAAAGCTTTCAGAAGTATTAAATGAGCATCCGGATGCTGTGGCAGCTTATGCCAGACAGATACCGGATCAGAACTGTGGTCTGTTGGAAAAATATACGAGAGTTTTCAATTATCCCCCAAAAAGCCAGATTAAATCGCAGAAGGATTTGCCAAAACTGGGAATAAAAACTTATTTTTGCTCCAATGTGTGTGCTGCCTATCGGAGAGGAGTCTATCTGGAACTGGGAGGATTTCCGCATCCGGTCATCTTCAATGAAGATTTGATCTTTGCAGCAGGAGCAATCCAAAATGGATGGAAGATTATTTATAAAGCAGATGCACGGGTGATTCATTCTCATGAGTATACTTACAGAGAGCTGATAAGGAGAAATTTTGACCAGGGTGTATCGCAGGCATGTCATCCAGAAATATTTGAAAAAGTAAAGTCAGAGAATGAAGGCATACACCTGATTTGCACACTTGTGAAAAAGCTTTTAAAAGAAAGAAAATATTTGCAGATTATACAGCTGTTTGTGGAAAGCGGGTGCAAATATCTGGGCTACCAGATGGGAAAACATTACCGACAATTACCGGAAAGTTTCATCATGAAACTGACAATGAATCATAATTACTGGAGAGGAAGGAATGATGAGGATGCTTAAAAAAATTGCAGGATGGTCATGGAAGAAAAAGATAATAGTGATTATTTGCGTAGTGTTGACACTTGTTCTGGGGGCGGCAGGTGCCGTATTCGGATATGCTGCCAGTAAAGTGAACAAAATTCAGAAGATTGAAGTAAAAAAAGAAACGTTGAAAGAGTCTATTACAGAAGAGGTGGAGCATAAAAGCGGATATCTGAATGTGGCAGTATTCGGGCTGGATTCTAGGGATGGGTCACTAGATAAAGGAAATCGAAGTGATACGATCATGATCGTAAGTTTGAATCAGGAAACTTATGAAGTGAAAATGGTATCGGTGTACCGTGATACTTTTATGCGGCTGAAAGATGGAAGTTATAATAAGGCGAATGCAGCCTATTCTTATTTCGGACCGGATGGGGGTGTTGCTCTTTTGAATGAGAACATGGATATGAACATTGAGAAGTATGTATCTGTGAACTTTAATGCCTTAGTCGATGTAATTGATGCGGTGGGAGGAATGAATCTGGAGCTGACTGATGCAGAAGTAGTCCACATGAATAATTATTGTGTGGAGACTTCTGAAGTAACCGGAAAAAGTTATAAGAAGATTGAGCCGGAAGTCGGAGGTAGCTATCATCTGAATGGAGTACAGGCGGTTTCTTATGCGAGAATCCGTTATACAGATGGTGGAGACGCGCAGCGTACAGTGCGTCAGAGAATCGTCCTTCTGAATATCATGCAGAAGCTGCAGCAGATGGATCTGACGACGATCAATAAGATTGCTGACAGTGTTTTTCCACAGATTGCAACCAATTTTTCTTTTACTGAAATTCTGAATTATGCGAAAGATTTTCAAAAATATAAAGTAGGTGAAACACTTGGATTTCCAAATACAAGGTATTCCAAAATGCTTTCTGGTGTAGGAAGTACAGAAATCGCAGATACACTGGCATCCAATGTTGCCGAAGTACATCAGTTCCTGTTTGGAGATACAGATTATCAGGTATCAGGGACAGTAAAAGGAATTGATGATGAAATAAAAGATGCGCTTTCCAGTGGAAAATATGAGGAAACAGACGAGACGGAAAAAGAGAATGAAAAGTCGGAAGACAAGACATCTGAGGAAACGAATCATACAGAAAGTAATATAGAAGTGACGGAAGATGGAAATGCCGGAACGGATTCTGGCAATTCATCAGCCGACAGTGGATCTGGTTCATCAGCAGTGACAGAACCACAGCAGCCGGATACAGAAACACCGCCGGATTATTATGAGGAAGATTACTATTATGGTGATGATTAAAGGAGGAAAAAGGAATGAGAAAAATAACAAAGTGGTTATGCAGTGTATTGCTTGTAGCAGCAATTGGTCTGACAGGATGTGGACAGAAACAGAAGACGGAAAGTACGGCAGAGAAATCCAATGAAAATCATTTTGTGGGAGAGTGGATCGTTGAGCCGGAGTATGCAATCAGCAAGGTTGGAGATGAAAATACGCTGTTTGTAGATGGAAGGGGAGAAAAAAAGGCAATCCTTGGAACTGTAAAAGGTGCAATTGCTACAGTATGGCAGGATTGGAGTATTACAGAAGGAAAACAGGGAGATGAGAAATGGGGGTGCATCCAGGAGCCGGAACAGCTGGAAGAGACTCTTGGCAATCTTGGAATTACAAAGGATAAAGAAATTATTCTGATCGGTGAGACCCTAGATGGATGGGGAGATGATGCGAGACTTCTCTGGGAACTCCGGGCAGCCGGATATGAAGATGTGAAGATGGTAGATGGCGGATGGAAGGCGTTGAAAGACAGTGGAATCAAGACACAGTTCCTCGCATCCAAACCGGAACCGGCAGAAGTAAAAATCGATGAAATTGATTATTCCCATGTGATGACAACCGAAGAATTACAGAAGAATTATGACGAGTACAAAATTGTGGATGTGCGTACCGATGAAGAATATGAAGGAGCAATCCTGTATGATGAAGCAAAGGGAGGACATCTTCCGGGAGCAATTCATATCCGGTACACGGATCTGTTCGATGATGCGGGATATCTGAAATCCAATGAAGAACTGACAAAAATGTTTGAGGATGCCGGACTGTCTAAAGATGATGAGATCGTCACTTATTGTACAGGAGGAATCCGTTCGGCATATACACAGCTGGTAATGGAAATGTGTGGATTTGAACATACATACAATTATGATCAGTCATTCTGGAGATGGGCTGTTGTTGGAGATGTAGAATAATGGTTAGCGTTTTGATGTGTACTTATAACCGGAGATTTTGTTTGAAACAGGCGATTGACAGCGTACTTTGTCAGACGTATCCGGATTTTGAATTTGTCATCGTAGATGACGGATCGACCGATGGAACAGAAGAACTGATTAAAAGCTATCAGGATCCACGGATCAGATATTTTAAACTGAATCGGAATTCGTTTTACTGTTATGCAGCAAATCAGGGGCTTTATCACTGCCAAGGAGACTATGTGGCATTTATGAACAGCGATGATGCATGGTTGCCGGACAAGCTGGAAAAGCAAGTGACGGTTATGGAAGAGGATCGGATGCTCGGGGCATGTTTTACGAGAGTATATCTGGTTGATGAAAGTGGCAATGATCTGTCAGAAGAATGCAGGGATATGGCAGAGCTTTTTGACAGGAAGTGTTCGACACAGAAAGAATATCTGCATACGCTTCTGCAATCTGGGAATTTTCTTTGTCATCCTTCGGCGCTGGTCAGAAAATCCGTTTTGGACAAGATTGGATATTTCAATCTTTTGTATCGTCAGCTGGCGGATTATGACCTGTGGCTTCGGCTTGTAAGTGAGTCAGAGATCACGGTTCTGGAAGAGAGACTGATCCGCTTTCAATGGGATATAAAAGGAAAGAAACAGATCAGTATGTCAACAAGAGAAAATTCAGTCCGCGCATTTAATGAATCTGTCATGATCCGGAAAAATTGTGTTGAATCGATGACGGATGAAAAATTTTGTCAGTTTTTCCGGGAAGATTTCCGGAATCCGGATTCTGTATCACATTTACAGCTGGAATTTGAAAAAGCATTCTGGTTGATGAAATGTATAGAGGAAGTACCGGGACTGAAAGCAGCGGGGATGGAAATGCTGGGGCAGATTATGAGAGAAGCAAATGCAATGGAGACTTTAAGAGAGCATTTCCATCTGGATATTTTTGATCTGTATCAGTGGAATGGAGAACATATGTATAAGACGCCATGGCTGATGAGTGAAATTGAAGAAGGAAGCCAGCAACTGGCGTATTATAAAGATATTCTCAAACAGAAAGATGAGTATATCGGGCAGCAGAAAGAACAGCTTGAAAAACAAAATGCAGCGATTGAACAGCAGCAGGAATATATAGAAGGACAGCGAAGGCAGGCCGCGCATTATGAAGAACAGCTGGATGAACTTGGCAGACGGATGGAACAGAAAACAGGGCAGCTTAAGAAATATGAGGATAAGATCAGGGAGCAGGATGAAATGATCCAGACATATGCAAATTCAACCAGCTGGAAAATAACAGAACCGATGAGAAAAATCATGCGTCTGCTGAAAAAGTGATTTATAGAAAAGATGAATATACTTAATCCGGGATAAGGACAATCAATTAGTGAATAGATTGAAGATATGTTATAGTTAGAAGAAAGAAGATTAGACGAGGAGAAAAGATTATGAAAAGAACAGCATTATTTCTTGCAGGAATTCTTGCGATTTCATCACTTTCAGGATGTGGTGCAAAGAATTCGGCATCAGACAGCAGTGAACCATTTGAAGGAAAGTATGTAGTAACCGCCGATTATGTGAAAGAAAATCTGGACGATATCATCATAGTGGATGCAAGAGGTGAAGATGAGGCGAAAAAAGGTACTGTAAAAGGTGCAGTGGCAACGACATGGCAGTATCTGGCAACCTGTGAAGACGGGGAAGCGGGAGATGCAAACTGGGGATGTATCCTTGATACAAAGCGCCTGAGCGAAAGATTAGGAGAGCTTGGGCTGGCAAAAGATAAGGAAATCGTGCTTTTTTCAAATGCGGAGAAAGGCTGGGGAGAAGATGGCAGGATTGCATGGGAGCTGATCGCGGCAGGCTATGAGGATGTGAAAATCGTAGATGGCGGGATCAAAGCACTGAAAGCAGCAGGAGTTGAGACTGTCAAAGGAGCAGCAGAGCCGAAACCGGTATCGGTAGAAATTGATTCGATTGATGAAACGCATGTGATCAATACGGATGAGCTGAAAGAGATTTATGACGACTGTAAAATTGTGGATACCCGTACAGATAAAGAATATAATGGAAAGACAATGTATGGGGAGGCAAATGGGGGACATCTTCCAGGGGCAATCCAGATCCGTTATACGGATTTGTTTAACAGTGACAGTACATTAAAGAGTAATGAAGATCTGACCAAGATGTTTGAAGATGCAGGACTTTCAAAAGAGGATCATATTATTACTTACTGTACCGGAGGAATCCGTTCAGCTTATATGCAGCTTGTAATGGAAATGTGTGGCTTTGAAAATTCAGAGAACTATGACGAATCTTTTTACAGATGGTGTGTGGAAGGAGATCTGGAGAAATAAAAGAGAAGCAGATCAACGAGATCTGAACATCGTATGAATATGAATGAATTTGAAAAAGCGGGACGTTGGCAATTTAGTCAACGTCCCGCTTTTGTAACCTTTTTGGGAATAATTATTATTTTACAATTTTTTTCTTACCGAATGCAATGATTGCGCCAAGAGCAGCGAGCATTGCAACTGCGAGAGCAGCGATAGGAGCGGTATCTCCTGTCTTTGTTGTAGCAGCAGTAGTGGTTTTACCGTTATTCAGGTTTTTATTGTTATCTTTGCCATTGTTGTCTTTCTTTGTATCAGGATCAGCGACAGGATCTGTTACAAAATGCTTCTGGATCACTTCACTTTTTGCACCGTTTTCGATGGTGAATACGTTGGTGATTCCGGCTTCTTTGAGAAGCTGAGTTGCTTTTGCAGCACCTCTTGCACCACTGTTGCAAAGAACGTAAATTGTTTTTCCTTCAAAATCTGCTTTGTGAGCAGTTACATATTCTGTAAATGCTTTTGCGAGATCATCCGGAAGTTTGTTATCTTTGTCAAAAAGTGGAAGGGAAAGAGATCCCTTTAAGTGTCCTTTTGTGTAAGAAGCTGTAGAACGTACATCAAGAATCAGGTAGTTCTTTGTATCTGCCATTTTATTGATTACATGAGTGTCAGAAACATAGATTGCAGCAGCTTTTACATCAGCATCTTTTGCACCACCAGTGATAGTATGCACTTTTGCAAGATCATATCCGGCAGCTTTTAATAAAGCAGTAGCTGCTCTTGCACCACTTGCACCACTGTTGCAGAGAAGATAGAGTTCTTTTTTCTCAAGAGTGGCTTTGTTGTCTGTTACATATTTTGTGAAATCTTTGGAAAGCTGGTCATCTGTAGTTTTGGCAACTCCGTTTGCATTGAATACAGGTGTTGACATAGAGCCTTTTAAGTGTCCACTTCCATAGTTACCTGTCGCACGGACGTCAAGGATTACTACGTCGTCTTTTCCGACAGCAGCAACAGCTGTTTTTCCGTCTACGGCATTTCCGTCTGTTCCAGACATTGCATACAGAAGTTCCAGGCCTTTTGCACCGTTTGTTATGGTGTATACTTTTCCATCTTCCTTAGTGCTTATGTTATAGCCAAGTTCTCCAAGAAGTTTGGTTGCTTTCTGAGCCCCTCTTGCACCACTGTTGCAGATGATGTAGATTGGTTTGTCTTCTGTTATTATGGAAGGAATTTTTTCTTTGAAAGCGTTTTCAAGTGCTTCAGCTTCAGCTGTGTCAAGTTTGTTGTTATCATCAAACAGAGACTGAGAAATAGATCCCTTCAAAGTACCTGTCTTTGTCTGTGCGTTTGAAGAACGTACATCAATAATGTATGCACTTCCGTCTTTTGCAGCGGCAATAGCATCAGTTCCGCTTACGAATTTGTAGCCGTCTACAGTTACAAAAGCACTTTGTACTGTTTTATCGCCTGCACCACCGGTAATGGTGTAGATTGTGTTCTTGTCAACACCGTTGTCTGCAAGTAATGCAGTGGCGGCTCTTGCACCTCTTTGGCCTCTGTTACAGAGGACGTATACTTTTTTGCCTGAGAAGGTGGTAGAAAGGTTAGCCTGCACATATTCAGCAAAGGTTTTTGCATATGGATCTTGGTTGGTTTCTGCTACAACCTGTTTTCCTTCTTCATTCAGATAGAAAACAGGAAGAGAAAGAGAGTTTTTCAAATGACCGTTTGCAAAGTTCTCTTTTGTACGTACATCTACGATAACCACGTCATTTGAATCAACAGCAGCTACGGCTTCAGCACCGGTTACAGCGTTGCTTGTTCCAAGGAATGCGTAACGAACTTCAAGACCTGTTGCTCCGCCTGTAATGGTATGAATACGACTGGTATCATATCCAGCACGTCGTAATAAAACAGCAGCAGCACGAGCCCCTCTTGCACCACTGTTGCAAAGAAGGTAAAGCTCTTTGTTCTGGAAATTTGCGTTATTAGTTACAGTTTCTGTGAAAGCTTTTGCAGTAGCATCTTCAGAAGTTTGGATGATACTGCCATCCTCATTAAATACAGGTGTTGAGAAAGAACCCTCTAAGTGAGAAATATCATAGTTTGCAGAAGAACGAACGTCTAAAACAGCAACGGTATTTTTATCGGCTGAAATAGCATCTGGGCCGCTTACATTTGCACCAAAAGTATATGCTTTATATGCAGTTTCGAAATCTGTGATAGCATCAGATTCATCAGCTGGAACTGCTTCGTCTTCAGAAACTTCTTCCTGAGTAGTTTCTTCTGGATTCTCTTGATCTTCAGAAACAGTAGTCTGTGCATCGCTTTCTGTAACGGTATCAACACTTGAATCAGTTGCAAAAGCTGTCAGAGAGCCGTTCGCAAGTAATGCGAAAGACAGAAATACTGGTAATAATTTTCTTTTCATTTTTCCTCCTTACTCTCAAAATTAGGTTACGATTACATTGTAACAGTTTTCACAAAAATTTCATAATTGTTTTAATCTATATATAAAAATAAAATAGATAAAATCTATAGGTATAATTGAGAGATTTTATTAAACTAACTGCTGTTTCGTGGTAGAATAAAAAGATAAAAATGAAAAACGGGGATATGAAAATGAAAGGAATTATTTTGGCAGGCGGATCAGGAACCCGGCTCTATCCACTTACGATGGTGACATCCAAGCAGCTTTTACCTGTGTATGACAAGCCGATGATCTACTATCCGTTGTCAGTTCTTATGAGTGCAGGAATTCGGGAGATCATGATCATCAGTACACCACAGGATACACCAAGATTTGAAGAACTTTTCGGGGACGGGCATCAGTTCGGCATCGAATTAACCTATGCGGTGCAGGAAAGACCGGACCGGCAGAAAGGGCAACAGAGTTGC
>OGYE01002215.1_pt1 | contig 12088 bp, 9 predicted proteins | sample 1576471 | NCBI WGS metagenome assembly OGYE01 (sample SAMEA3541532, study PRJEB24748) | human gut metagenome | biome: human gut; feature: human-associated habitat; material: faeces | place: China | collected 2012
TGCTCCCGCGCCGACAGGGCCGGATGCTGGCCGGCACCGTCGAGGACGCCATCGAGGAGGCTCCGGGCTTCGCGTTCACTCAGGTAGCGGTGTCCGGAAACGACAGAGCGCAGCCCTTTGAAGAGTTCCGCATCGAGCGTATCCTTGCAGAGATAGCCGTCTGCACCGAGCTGCATGAGTTCCGTGACGTACTGCTGCTCGCTGTACATGGTCAGAACCAGGACTTTGACATCATAACGGCGGCGCCGGATTTCCCGCAGACAGTAGATGCCATTCATGACCGGCATGGAAAGGTCCAGCAGGACGACGTCGACAGGCGTGTCTTCCAGCCGCTCCAGGACTTCCTGTCCGTTCGATGCTTCGGCGACAACATGGCAGTCGTCCTGAGAGGCCAGCAATAGTTTCAACCCCGTCCGCAAGATACGGTGGTCATCAGCCAAGAGAATGTTCATGTTCTTCCTCCTCACTCAAATACAACGGCAGGGAAATGGTCAGCGTCGTCCCTTTGCCAGGATGGCTGTCGATGGCAAAGGTCCCGTTCAATACATCTGTCCGCTCGCGCATACTGACCAGTCCTAAATGGTTATCCAGGCGGGCCCGTTCGGCCCGGTCCGCACTGAAGCCGATGCCATCGTCGCGGACAGACAAGGTCAGCTTCGACGGCAGGACGTGGAGCCCGATGGTCACGGTATGGGCCTGGGCGTGACGGGCAATGTTGGTCAGCCCCTCCTGGACCATGCGATAGCAAAACAAGGCCACCGGCCGGGACACGCGCGATATGTCGCCGTCATGATGGAAGGTCACGGTCAGCCCCGGCTGTGTCTGGCGATACGTGTCCAGGTACTTTTCAATGGCTACGACCAGGCCCAGGTCATCCAGCAGGGGCGGATGGAGATTGACGGCGAGATGGCGCAGGCCTTCCAAAGTCTCGCGGGTCAAATCGCGGACACCGGCGACGAGTTCCCGGACCTTCGGCTCTTCTGTCTGGTCCATGATGAGCCGCAAATAGGCCAGCATCGATACCATGGACTGGCTCGTCTCATCGTGCAGTTCCCGCGAAATGCGGCGCCGTTCGTCTTCACGGGCAGAAAAGAGCTGGTCGATGAGCCAGATCCGGGTCTTCTCCTTTTCCCGCAGGGCGGTCAGCAATTTCGAGTTCTCCCGGTCTTTTACAGCCAGGCGGTTGCTCATGACATTGAAGGCTTTCGCCAGGCGCCCGACTTCATCTTTCGTCTCGACGGGCACGCGGACACTATAATTCCCGCGGCCGATCTGGCGGATGGCCTGGGCCAGGGTCTGGACAGGCCGCAAAAAAGACCGGGCATAGCGCGTAGCCAGTACGGAAGCGGCCAGACAGATGGCCAGGATGACCAGCATGGTCTGGACGAAGCGCTTCCACATGAGCTGCATCATCGGCCGTTCCGACAAGCCGATGCGGAAATAGCCGACCAGGCCGCCATCAATGGGATAGACGATTTCCCGTATATATCCTTCCGTACTGTCGAAGGTCACAGTCTTATCGGCTCCGTCGTGCTGCACGTCGCGCCGTTCCGGCAAGCCCTTTGGCAGGCCGTCCGTAAACGTGCTGGCCAGGATACGGCCATCGGGATAAGTCACCAGGATATACCGCACCTGGTCATTCGTCTGCTGAGCATGGAGCAGCTGTTCCGTCATGGCAAAGCGGTCATCGACGAGGATATCGTTACTGATGACCTGACTGATTGAGGCCGCCAGCTCCCGCCCGGATGTATCGAGTTCGTGATTCATATAGGTGCTCGTCGAGTAAAGGAACAGGGAAGCAGCCAGCAGGCCGCAGACAAAGATCGTGCCGACGATGAGGGCGTTAAATTTTACATAGAGTGTATAGTTTCTCATATCAAGTCCCTGCCAATCGTCTCTGTTCCGCATACTGCCGCTTGAACTGCTCATAAGCCGCCGTATCGGGAGCTACGAAGCGGTCGATGACGATAGTCTTCATGGACCGCGATAAATCGGGGTTTCCGTGCATCGTATAGAATATCCGCCGCAAGGACGCCTTTTCTTCCGGGTCCAAACTGCTGCGCACGACGATAGGCCCTGTCGGCGCTTCCGGCATCTTTTCCAGCACCCGCACCTGCCGAGCCAGCTGAGGATTCGTCTGCTCTATGAGCTCGTAAATCTGGCTGTCCACGCCAGCCGCGTCGGCCAAGTGATTGGCCACGGCCCAGATGGACTTGTCATGGCCGTGAGTGAAGAAGAAGCGCTTAAAGAACTGCTCCGGCGTCGTCCCCTGCTGGGCCAGGCGGAAGGTAATGGCCAGGCAGCCAGAATAGCTCAAGGGGTCCGTAAAGGCAAAGACCCGCCCCTGGAGCTGGTGCGCATCGGTGATGTCGCTGTCTGCGGCCGTAATGATATACGTCTGATAATACGACGAGCCATTCGTCTCGGTCATGGCCAGTAGTTCAATGGGCTCATGACCTTGATAAGCCGCATAGGCCCCAGTCGAAGAAAAGGCCACGTCGGCATCGCCATTGGCCAGCAGCGTATTCAGTTCTTCATAGGTCCGGCGCTGGATGAGGATGGCCGGCCGGTTTTCCTGCTGCGAAATATAATTGACGATCTGCTGGTATACCTGCCGCGTTTCCTTCGGCGACATGACCGACGCAAAGGCGATGCGCAGCGGCTTCGTATCCGGTTCCTCGGCAGCCGGATGCGTATCCTGAGGCTGGGTGAAGTCGATATAGCCCTGCGGACGGGCACAGGCTGCGCAGAACAAAGAAAGTATGACCAGCATGATTAGTGAAAGGACCCGTTTCATCTGTTACCTCCATAAATCATTACGTTTACTATATCATACGGGATGGAGATGCGCAAAAAGAGGTTGTCACATTAAGACAACCTCTTTCAAGTTAACGAATCAATCTTCTTTCGGTTTGGCGTTCCATACGAGGAGGGCCAATACGGTCGAAGCGATGGCGGCACCGACCCAGAATTCCGTAGCCATGCCGAAATCATAGGTCTTGACGCCGTTGACGACGGTAATCGTCATGAGCTTCCCAGTGATGAATTCCTGGATAGCTGCACCGGCATAACTGAGCAGGCCGATCATGCCCATGGCTGCCCCAGTGACGCGCTTCGGTACGATATCGACAGCCATGAGGCCGCCCATGTAGCAGACCAGGGCGCCCATCGTGAAGCCGTAGAAGGTCATGCACAGCATATCCATGGTGAATGACTGCGGTGCCCAGAGGAAACCGGCAATCGACAGGGAGTAGAAAATCCCGTACAGCAAAGCCGGCATGTTGCGCTTGTGGTTAAAGAACTTGTCAGAAATGACGCCGCACAACAGAGCCCCGAAGATACCGGCTACCTGCATGTAAGCCATGACGCCGGCAGCGCCCATGATGTCATAGCCCTTCTGCGAGGTCAGATAGACGACGCCCCAGCTTTCGATGGCATAGCGGGCAATGTAGACGCAGAGCGAGGACAAGCCGAGAATCCAGACGGCCGGATTCTTGACGACAGCATTCCACTGCATGGCACCGACGGATTTTTTCTTTTCTTCGTCGATCTGTTCCTGCGTCTTTTCCCCATAGTAGACAGCCCCATTCGGCAGGCCCTGCGTTTCCGGGCGGTCACTCATGCCAAAGTAGATGAAGACCGTACCGACCAGGGAAATGATGCCGGCCGAAATGAATCCCATAGACCAGTTATACATGGAGACGATGGCAGCAATGGCAAAGTAAGCGAAAGAAGAGCCGAGATTGTGGCTCGTGAACCAGATGCCATATAAGGTCCCGCGTTGTTTATTGCTGAACCACTGGTTAAGGGAAACGATAGACGGCCCGGCACCATACGACTGGAACCAGCCATTAAGGCCCCACAAGACGGCCAGGGGGACAAAGGAATTGACCAGCCCCATGCCGACCATGGTAAGCGAGGAAATGAACAGGCCGAATGAGAAAAACCGCTTATTGTTCATCCGGTCTGCCAGGAAGCTGTTGGTGAACTTCCCAAGACCGTAGGTCACAAAGAAAATAGAGCCGATGATACCGATTTCCGTCGGCGTGACGATCCCCGAAGCCAGGAGCGGCTTCTTGATGACCGAGTAACTCTGGCGGATGATGTAGTAAAAGGCATAGCCGATGGTAATGGACGCAAAGACGCGCCAGCGCATGGCATTGAATTTCTTCTTAATCGCCGCGGCATCCGTCATCTGCGGAGCATCCGGAGCGGTCTTGAAAAAATTCCAAATCAGGTTGAACATAGTGAAAAACTCCTTCCGTTGCAAAAATCCGTAATCATAATTCCGCAATTTACGGTTTCTATTATAAGGAACGGATTTTGCTGACGGTAGCCGAAAAATTCTGATTTTTCTGTAGGAGTTTTTCTGACATTACATGACGCGTTTGGCTCCGATGTAGCGGGCAGCCCAATAACTGCTGTCCATATCGGAGATGCTGACGCCATCGCTGGCGGCATTGATGAACTGGTGATTGCCGATATAGATGCCGACGTGGGAAATGCCCGAATCATATGTCGAGAAGAAGACCAGGTCGCCAGGCTGCAGGTTAGCCATGGAAACGGAATAGCCTACGCCATACTGTTCGTCGGCACTGCGCGGTAAGTCGATGCCGGCTGCCGAATAGACATAGCGCGTGAAGCCGGAGCAGTCGAAGCCGGACGGCGTCGAACCGCCAAAGATATAGGGAACGCCGATATACTGGTTGGCAATGTCGAGGATATGCGTAGCCGCCGGACTTTCGACGCGGGCCAGGCCATTATAACCGCCATTGCCGAAACGGCGGATAGGGCCATTGGGCAGGCTCTGCCCGGTAAGGGCATAAAAAGTCGACTGGCCGACGATACCGTCCGTTTCCAGCCCGTGGTCGGCCTGGAACTGGCGGATGGCCTGTTCCGTCCCGACGCCAAAAACGCCATCGACATCGACGGTATAGCCATTATTGGCCAGTGCCTGCTGAATCACGCGGACTTCATTGTCTGCCGTAACAGCCGGCAAAGCGTCCGAAGCCGCCCCTCCCTGCGAAGTCCTGTTTTCCGGCATGGCTTCCCCCATGAGGGCTTCATACGTAGCGGCGCCGATGATGCCATCACAATCCAGTCCGTGGTCTGCCTGGAACTGACGGACTGCGGCCTGAGTCGAATCGCCATAGTCGCCATCCGCATCCGTATCATAACCATGCGCCGTCAAAGCCTGCTGGATTTCGGTAATCTGATGTCCCTTGTCACCAGGATGGAACGTCGCACCAGCCACCGACAAGGACGTCATGAAGCACACCCCCAGCATAACGGCTATCTTCTTTGTCGTATCCATGGAATACCCCTTTCCCAAATTTGTAACATAGATAATTAATTATACCATTTTTTTCGCCACATTTATAGTAAAGAGGCTCGTATCCCACGAAGAATCCTGCCACTTCAAGCTGTCAATCCCTTTAAAAAAGTGCGCAAGATTTGCTGACTCCGTTCCCATAGTGGATAACGTCCATCTGAGAGCGCATATTCAAAAATACAGCCTTTTTCCAGAATACAGAGATCTTCTGCCAGTTTCTGCGTATTAATTTCTTGTGGAAGCTTTTTTTTCTTTTGGGCTTTTTCCAACTCGTTGTACACTTTGGCCAGGATTGGGAGGCGTGTATCGTCGTTCACCTGGTCAATCGCAATGTACAGACTGCGGTTCGCAGGCGTATAAAAATTTTTGAGGAACTGGACATCCTGGTCAAGGCAAAAGCGGACATAGAGCCCAAAGACATAGAGTATTTGTTCGATATAGTCATCGGTATCCGGTGGCTGGGATTCATTTTTATATCGTTCATATCCAGCAACGAAGTAGTAAGACAATAATTCATCTTTATTGCCAAAATGATGATAGAAACTGCCGACAGAGACATGAGCTGTCTGACAGACGTTGTTAACCGTTACATATTCATAGCCCTTTTCCTGAATCAACATCAGAGCAGCGTCGAAAATTTTTTGTTTGACCTGCTGGCTTCGTACTTTACGAGGAATTTTCAGTGTTGGCATCATCATGGCCCCTTTCTTTTTCTTCCCTTAATCTTTACATTATTTTTCTAGCCTGTCAATAAATAACAAAAAAACAGGACTCTGCGTCAGGAACAGCCTGTTCGCAGAGCCCTGTCCATCTATGGTCAAACACTTTTCAAAAGAGAACGACGATATTGTAAGGCTTTTTCAGTATCACTATCCATGTGTTCAATAAGACGGTCCAATTCGACCAGAATCCGTTCTTTATCCCTGGGAAGATGAGCCAGGAAAGAAACTGCATTAGCTGCTCCACGGGCATCAATCGTAATGGGATTATTTAAGGCGGAAATAAAGGTACGGAATTCGCAAAGTCTTTCCGTTTCGGAGGCTTCTTTAAAAGTCCCCTGCTGAATTTCATCATAAAGGGGGGTCCCAGGAAGAAAAGCGACCGTTGTCAGAAAAAGGTACGACGGATGAACCTGATTAAGGACAGCCGCCGTATTGCGGGCATCCTGTTCACATTTTCCCTTGCCTCCGATGCCACCCAGATAGATGACGCGGTACGTCATCCCGGAAGCGTCCATTTTCTTCAATTCCCGCAGTACATCGGCCCCCGTATAGCCTTTATTTACGTGAGCCAGGACTTCATCATCTGCACTTTCGATACCAATGACCAGATTATCGTAGCCAAGGGCATGAAGATTCTTCAAATCTTCTACACTCTTTTGATATAAATCATCGATACGGGCATAGGTTGCAATGCGGCAGTCCGGAAAATAGGTCTGGAAAAGCTTGGCCAGCCGGGTAAGTTTTTCCACACTTAACGCAAAGGGATTACCACCAGACGCCCAGATTTTTTTACTCTTCGGGAAATGCATCGCCGCTTCTTTCACATCTGCTTCAATCTGTTCCCAAGGAGCGACACGAAATGGATATCCCTCATAAAAATTACAAAATGTACAACTGTTATGAGTACAGCCGACAGTAACTTCAATGAAGAGGCTCGACGCATCAGTTGGCGGCCGTACGATAGGACCATGAAAATGCATAGTGAATTCTCCTTTACTATAAGGAAAGGCCTAATTCATAGCCTTCCCGGATATCTAAATAACCACTTTTAGCCGTATGAGCATCACCAATGGTATATACGGTGCAGGGACAATCTTTCAAGGCATCCTGCAACACCGTATCACTGCGGCGGCCCATGGCATTGATGATGGTGTCCAGATGAGCCAGCTTACCTTCTTGTCCATCTTTTTCAAACAAGATGGAATCAGCCATAATAGTTTTTACTTTGGCTGAAGTCAAGACCTGAACACCATATTTCTGATAGCGCTGCAGCATCAATTTCGTCGGGACCGGTTCCCCATCGTTCATGATATTCGGCATCATTTCCAGTACCGAGACCTGATGACCATGAACAGCAAGATGGTCTGCTGTTTCAGCACCGACTAAGCCTCCGCCGATAACAGCCACGTTTTTCCCTGGTGTCACTTCACCGGCTAAAATCTGACGGGCTGTCACCGTGTGTTCGCACAGTCCTGGGACAGGCGGCATCGCCGCGTTGCTGCCGATGGCATTGACAACGATATCCGGCTGGAAAGTATCGACAAAATCACGGGTCACTGTCGTATTGTATAAAATGGTGACGCCGAGACGATTTAACATATACTGCTGCCAGGATACAAGATTAGTAAATTCGCTCTTTCCGGGAGGAATTGCTGCCAGCAGCCATTGTCCGCCAAGAACAGAAGTTTTTTCGGCGATAGTAACCTGATGACCGCGCTGGGCAGCTATGATAGCCGCTTCACATCCGGCAATACCACCACCGGCAATCAGGATTTTTTTCGCTTCTTTAGCAGGACGGAACGTATATTCATCTTCCATGCCTGTAAGGGGATTCATGAGGCAGCGGATACCGTTTCCTTTGATGTTTTCTCCGATACACCCCTGCATACAGCCGACACAGCGAAGAATAGAGGCCGTATCTCCGGCGCTGACTTTGTTAGGAAGTTCAGGGTCTGCCAATGAGGCGCGGGCCATCGTACACATATCGGCTTTACCAGACCGGATGATGGTTTCTGCCAGATACGGATCGTTGATGCGGCCTACGGCAATGACCGGAATGGAGACAACCTGTTTGATAGCGGCCGCATTTTCAGCATAAGCGGCTTTGGGGATGGACGACGACGGCAGGATGTGTTCCATCGAAGCATAGACGCCCTGAGAACAATGAATGCAGTCAGCACCAGCCGCTTCTACAATTTGCGCAATAGCTTGGGATTCTTCAATTGTAAGCCCGCCGTCTACATATTCTACACTGCTGAAGCGGAACAAAATGGGATAATCGTTTCCACAAGTACGGCGGATTTCCTGGATGATTTCTACGGCGAAGCGACAGCGGTTTTCAATAGTACCGCCATAAGCATCACCGCGTTTATTGGAAAAAGGAGATAAGAACTGCCCCACTAAATAGCCGTGAGCCCCATGGATTTCCACAGCATCGAAGCCCGCTTTTTTTGCACGGAAAGCAGCTTTTCCGAATTGCCGTTCCAAGTCATGGATTTCTGCCACAGTCAGCGCCCTTGGCATATCGGGCATCGTCGGGTCCTTGATGGCTGAAGGGGCTACTGGCTGACAGTCATTAATGGCATAAGTGGCTTCCCGGCCAGCATGATATAATTGGCAGCAAATTTTTCCACCAGCTCGATGAATCCGTTCCGTCAGCCGACGATGAGGTTCAATTTGTTCGTCACTCCACAAACCAGGAAGAGGCCGGGAACAACCGGCTTCGGGAGAAATACGGTAATCTTCGGTAATGATCAGCCCCCAGCCGCCCTGGGCCTTGTGCTCATGATAAGCGATAAATTTTTCACTCGGTGTACCATCATCGTTGACATAGTTCGTAACCATCGCCGAAACGACCAGCCGATTCTTTAATGTAAGTTGATTGATGGTCAAAGGTTCCATGATTCTTTTTAACATGAATATTTTCTCCTCTACACTAAATACCTCTACCAAGATTCGCGGGTAATCGTTTCCTTGACCCAGCCTTTTTCCCAAGGAGCCGTCTTTTCGATGAGACCGGTTAATTCCTGAAAATACCATTTACCATCGACTTTGGCGTATTTATTCTTATATTTGCCAACCAGGACATAGGCATCATCATCCCCGTTGTCATCGGTCATGGTCAGCAGACAAACCAGGCAGAAAGAACCCGTTGCCGACTGGCCATCTTCGCTGATTTCGACCATGGGAGCCATCATGTTGTGCTGCCCCCAGGGAATCGCTTTTCCCAGACGGATGGCATGGGCTCTGATGGCTTCGTGACCCTGGGCAGTTCCGCCGCAGCCTTTGATTTCCCATAAGCCATCTTGTGTAAATAACGAAGCAATGCCTTCACCCTGATAACCATGATCGAGATAATATTCGTATTGATACTGAAGCTGTTCACAAGCCCGGATATCTTCTAATTTCTGAATACGTTCTTCTAAAGTTGGCACGATAATCTCCTCCTGAATATGACATGAAAGAAAACATAAATCAGTTCTAGAACGTATTCTAATTATAACGTAGATTGCCCTCTTTAGTCAAGATGCATTCTAGAATGCATTCTTTTTTTTATTTTGATTTATCAGTCGCTTCGAACATCATACATCAAATTTCCAACATTGAAGAGAAAGGGACTGCGCATGATAGCATAATTCTTCGTGCGACAGCCCCTTTTTGAGTTTGAAATTTGTAGTTTGCAGAGAAAACCTTTAAATTTGACTGCAAAAAAAGCGCTGTCTTCATGGGACAGCGCCTTTTTTACATATAGATTTTATTAGAATTTGCCAGCTTTGGCAGCGCCTTCTACGGCTACGGCTACAGCTACGGATGCACCAACCATGGGGTTGTTGCCCATGCCGAGGAAGCCCATCATTTCTACGTGAGCCGGTACGGACGAAGAGCCAGCGAACTGTGCGTCACTGTGCATACGGCCCATGGTATCGGTCATGCCGTAAGAAGCCGGGCCGGCAGCCATGTTGTCCGGATGGAGTGTACGGCCTGTGCCGCCGCCGGATGCAACGGAGAAGTATTTCTTGCCCATTTCGATACATTCTTTCTTATATGTACCGGCAACGGGGTGCTGGAAGCGGGTCGGATTGGTCGAGTTGCCCGTAATGGAAACGTCGACGCCTTCGTGGTGCATGATAGCGACGCCTTCGCGGACATCGTCCTTGTTCGGCAGGGCCAGGTGCTCCTTGGTGGTTACGTAGCACAGCATGGCGGTCCCCATCCATCCGATCATCGCTGCGCCGATTGCGGAGGTAATGTGGTCGTATCCGGCTCCGATGTCGCTGACCAGCGGTCCCAACGTGTAGAACGGGGCTCCGTGGCAGTATTTGATTTGCTTGTCCATATTTTCACGGATTTTTTGCATCGGAACGTGTCCCGGCCCTTCGATAATGACCTGTACGTCGTGTTTCCATGCGATTTTAGCCAGTTCTCCGAGTACTTCCAGCTCTCCGAACTGGGCTGCGTCGTTTGCATCGGCAATGCTTCCCGGACGCAGGCCATCGCCGAGCGAGAAAGCGATGTCGTATTTTTTAAGCAGTTTGCAAATGTCTTCGAAATGGGTATACAAAAAGTTTTCCTGTTTGTTGATGCTCATCCATTTTGCAAGAATCGACCCGCCGCGCGAAACGATTCCGGTCACGCGTTTCAGTGCGGCGGGCAGGTGGCGCTGTAAGATACCGGCATGGATAGTGAAGTAATCCACCCCTTGTTCGCACTGTTCGACCAGCGTATCGTAATACACTTCCCAGGTCAGATCGGCAATTTCGCCGCCTACTTTTTCCAACGCCTGGTACATCGGTACGGTGCCGATCGGTACGGGAACGTTGCGCAGGATAGCTTCGCGGGTTTGGTGGATCTCCTTGCCCGTTGACAGATCCATCACGGTGTCGGCTCCCCATTTGACGGCCCACATGGCTTTTTCGACCTCTTCCTCGATCGACGAGCCCAGCGCCGAATTACCGATGTTGGCGTTGATTTTGACCAAGAATTTACTGCCGATAATCATCGGTTCCGCTTCCGGATGCCGGTAATTGGACGGCAGTACGGCGCGTCCTTCGGCAATCTCTTCCCGTACCATTTCGGGTGTGATGCGGTCTTCCCGTTCGTTGTTCTGATTCTCCCGGATGGCGACGTATTCCATTTCGGGTGTGATGATCCCGTGCCGGGCATACCACAACTGGGTATGGAATTCGCCCTCTTTCTCCCTCTCCTTGATCCACGGTTCCCTGACTTTCGGCATTCCCTTCCGGATGTCGATTTGATAATTGTCGTCGGTATAGGCGCCGGTCGTATCGTAAACGCAGACTTTTTTCCCGTTTTGCAGTGATATCTCCCGCATACCGACTTTGATCGGATGTAGCGTCCCGTCTATATAAATCTTTTTAGCTCCGTTTTTTGATAGGTCGAAAATGTTTTTCATTTCTTTTAAATTTGTTCCACGTGGAACATTCTCCACGATGGATGTTTTAAATAAAGATTTGTTCCACGTGGAACAATTAACGTCCGAAATAAACCAACAGTACGTTGATGTCGGCCGGGCTGACTCCCGGTATCCGCGAAGCCTGTCCGATGGTAGACGGGCGGATTCTCGTCAGTTTCTGTCGGGATTCGATCGAAAGCGAAGTCAGTTCGCTGTAATTGAAATCCGGTCGGATCCGGATATTTTCGAGTCGCGTCATTTTGTCGGCGATGTGCCTTTCGCGCTCGATGTATCCGTGATATTTGATCTGGATTTCGGCTTCTTCGATCACTTCCTGCGAACACCCGTTTTCAAAAATGAAATCGGCCAGTTCGGGCAGGTATTCCGCCAGTCCGTTCAACGTGATTTTGTTGCGTAAAATGATATCGTAAAGTTTTCGTCCCTGGGTCAGCGGCGTCGATTCGATCGATTTTAAATACTCCTCCAAATCGGCCGGAGTGACACTCAGTTGACGAACGAATGAAATAAGCGATTCTACGGACGATTTTTTTTGCATCGTTTTTCGATACCTTTTTTCATCCGCAAGCCCTATTTTATACGAAATCGGCGTAAGCCGGATAT
>OGYE01002218.1_pt1 | contig 12085 bp, 9 predicted proteins | sample 1576471 | NCBI WGS metagenome assembly OGYE01 (sample SAMEA3541532, study PRJEB24748) | human gut metagenome | biome: human gut; feature: human-associated habitat; material: faeces | place: China | collected 2012
AAGGAAGAAATTCTGCACGGCATGGCGCTGCACTGCTTTGATACGGAAATTGCCCGCTTTGCCGCGTTACTGGAGCCCTGCACCACCCTGCAGGGGCTGGAGGAGGCAGTGCTTGCCTACCTGCAGGATCTTTCCGGCAGCCGGATGGGAACCTATCAGGTGATTGCCTCCAGTGTGGGGCCGAAAAACACCCCCGAGGGCATGGACCTGCGCCTTACGGCCCTGCACGGCGTGCTGCACAAAACCATTGCTGCTTTGCAGCAAAACGGGGAGATAGACCCCAGTCTGCCGGACCATTACTGCGATTTTGCCCTGCTTTCCGCCGCCGCAGGCGGGCTGATGAGCATGTGCTGCCCGGTAAAGCCGGAGAGGGCCAACGCAGCCCTGCTGCAGAACCTGCGCACCCTGATCCACCGGGCGTTGAAGCCGTAAGCTTTCCCGGCGCCCCTGCTGCGGAAAACCAGCTTTTTCGACATTCTCCCATGCACAACCCATAGCGAAAGCGGGGACGCGGCCTTCGGTATATCCGTTGGCTGCGTCCCCACTTTTTTTGCTTATGTTTCGTCTATACGGCCGGGCGGTACTAACACCCGTAGAGCATGACTTTGGCGGTGAAGGTGCCGTTCTGATGGGTAAAGGTACTGGTGCCGCCGGTTTTCTCCGCAATACGGGTGACGGACTGGATACCGATCCCGTTTTCCCTCCGCTTGGAGGAGCGGAAAACGCCGTTCTTTTCGTTGATCTCGCCGTCAAACGCATTTTCAACCTCGATCAGCAGAATCCGGTCGGCGTGAACACAAGCGGTTATTTCGATTTGCCGCCTGCCCGGTGCGGTGCGAAGGCTTGCCTCCAGCGCATTTTCCAGCAGGTTGGAAAGCACCAGACACATATCGATCTCGTCAACCGGCAGTGTTTCCGGCAGGTCGAGTCTGGCGCGGAAGGGGATCTCATCGCGCTTTGCCATGGCGCAGTAATAGCCGACAACACTGTCAGCCGCACGGTTTTCACAGAAGCACATATCAAGATTCGGGATGCGGGAGACAGTTTTTGCAAGGTAGCTTTTCAGGTTCTCCAGGTCACCTGCCTCGGCCAGCGCAGAAATTTGATTTAATTGGTGGCGCATATCGTGCCGTGCCTGCCGCGCTTCCTCGATGGCGGTCCTGAGGTTTTCATAGCGCTGCTGCTGCATCGAAAGAAACTGGTTTTCCTGCTGCAGCTTCGCATTGCGGTTGAGACTGGTTGCCATCAGCAGGAAAACTGCATTGAAGCAGAACATAAAGACCAGAAGCGCACTGCTCAGCACAATATAGCCCTGCAGTACGCGGCCTGTCTGGAGTGTTGACTGATAGCGCGGGATCATGAAAAGGTTCAAAAGGATGAACGCCAGCGGCAGGACCCAGAACACATACCAGGTCTGCGCAAAATTGTCGTCCTCGACCATCGCACGCACCGTATGTGTCGCAGGATAATACGCGGCCAGCACGATGACCCAGCAAACGGCGTTATAGAACACGCAGGCGCCCAGGCAGAGCCACGGTCCGTCCGGCGGCAGATGCAGATTCCGGATGATCGCGGCGCTGACGGCACGGGACAGGCTGTTCACGCACGCGAACACCGCGCAGACGGACAGCGCAATCGTGCCGGATTTCCAGAGGGAGATGGTAAGCGTTCTGGTATACAGGCAGATCGCAGCCAGCGCGACCCCCGCAAGGGCAAGGAACGTAGAAGTCCCAAGCCGATAGCAGGCAAGCCCGCTGCCGATGCACAGGCACGCCATCAAGGGAAAAAGCCAGGCGGCCAGCCTTCCGGGGGACTGCTTCAGATAGGTTTTTACAGGGAAATATCCAAGCAAAAGGCCGGGGAGTACGACGAGAAGCTCCAAAACCGGACGCAGAATATCCTTCATTTCATACGCTCCCTTTGCAGCAGAAATTCCATAAACGCCTGCCGGGCAGGCTTCAAAAGCTCCTGACTGACATAGACGCTGCTGCCGTCTGTCATGCAGAAGGCACCGTCCCGAAAATCTGCGGCGTGCTCTAAATTGACGATCATGCCTCTGCCGCAGACGAAAAAGCGGGGATCTTTTTTCAGAGGCTCGGTGAACACCTTAAAGCTCTGGCGGGTGACCAGCGTTTTCAGGGCAGTCGTGCGGATGTTGATCAGATGTGCAAAATGCTCTGCCGAGATAATGTCCCGGTAGCAAAGACGGACATCGCTGCCGCTGACCTTCACCGTCAGGACCGGCTCGGGGCGGGGGAGTCTTGCAAGCATCTCGGCAAGCAGGGCGGAAAGCTCCTCCTCGGAAAAGGGCTTCACGAGATAGTGGAGCGCACGGACCTGAAAGCCCTCCAGCGCGTGGTCGGTTGAGGTCGTGGTAAAAACCAGAAGGCAGTCTGCGTCCGTTTTGCGCAGCTCCTTTGCAGCGTCCATGCCGCTCATCCCGTGCATGTAAATATCCAGAAACGCGGCGGTAAAGCGCTGCTCTTTTTCTGCGGCGAGAAAGCTCTCGCCGCTTTCAAATTCCAATAGCTCCGCCTCGGCGCCGCACAGGCGCAGCTGCCGTGCAAGGCGCGTTTTCAGCTGCGCGCGCTCTGTCTCAAGATCATCCACAATTGCTATTCTCATGCCGGACTGGCTCCTTCGGAAAAGATTCTATGTTAATTATACCACAACTGTCCGGCACCGGCACAGCGGAAAAACCCGATTTCGTGCCGGAATTGGGGCTTTCGTGCCAAAAGGCTTGAAAAGCCTGCACCGTTCCGTATACTGAAAGCAGAAACAGTCAACGACGGCAGAAAGGGGGCGGAGCGCTATGTACCACATTGCCGTGCTGACAAAGAGCGAAACGCAGGAGACCTTTTACAGAGAACAGCTTTCACGGTTCTGCGCAGAGCGCGGTCTGTTTCCCAGGGTGGACTGCTACCGCGGGCAGGAGGTATTCTTTGAGGTCGCGCGCAAAAATGCGCCGACCAACGCTGTAATTTCCCTTCCGGGCGTGGATGGGCTGAATGCAGTGGAGCACCTGCGGGCGCTTTTCCCGGAAACGCGCATTATATGGTGCAGCGAGCTGGATTTTTCCCTGCATGCGTTCCGGCTGCGCGTAGACTACTTTCTGCTGGAGCCGATAACGGAAGAAGCATTCCGGCATGGGCTTTATGTATGGGTAGAGGAAAAACAACCGTCTGCTTCGCCCCGAGCGGATCACAACCAACACAGCAAGGAGGATCACCGATGAAAAAGAGAAACCCGATTTATACTGCAGGCAGCTTCCTGCTGGCAGGAGCATTGACCCTGTCAATGGCAGCCTGCAGCGGAGCACAGGCAACGGCGGAGGCCGCGCAGACGCCTTCCGCCACTGCAACACCGGCTGCCACAGCCGCACCTGCCGAGGAAACGACCACTTCCGCGCCGGAATCCGACGCACTCCCCGTGAAGGCCTTGCAGCCCAAGCAGGTCGAGGAAAACCCCTACATGGCAAAGAGTGATGCGAACATCCATCACGACGGCTATAACACCGATTCAACCGATGAGATCCTGCCGCTCGGCATCTATCCGGAGATCCATGTCTCTTATGAGACGACAAACGCGAATGCGTCTCCCGCCATTTACTTTGACAGCTACGGCCATGCAGTCGTTCCGCTGCTCGGCGGCATCGCCATCCGCGATCTGAATGCGGAGGAGACAAAGACGCTCGGTTATTTTTCCCCGAAGCAGCATGACGGCGGCAGCTACCTGATCCAAAGCTCCTATACTTTTCTGGACGCTGAAAACCGTATCGTCTGCCCGACCAGCAACAACCATGTACTGATGCTCCGCACAACGGATGAGGAGGGCAATGTCCTTCCCGAGTTTGAAAAGGTGCTTGACATCGACATCAAGGCGGCGGCAGAGGCCGCGCTCGGCAAGGAGCTGACGCAGAATCTTCTTTCCGTGGTATTTGACTACGACGGGAACCTCTGGTTCGCCACCGGCGGCTTCCGCATCTATCCCGAGCGCCAGCAGCAGGGCGTTCTCGGCTATATCGCCCACTCGGCAATCGAAGCGATCCTCAACGGTGAGCAGACCGACCTGTCGAAGGCGGTTTTCGTCTACGAGCTGACGCCCGGCGAGGGCGCGGAGAACGGCATTGCCGCCTCCAAGGACGGCGCGGTCATTCTGACCAATAAGAATTGCTATCTGCTGCGCGCCAACAACGGTGTCGAGGCTGTCTGGTGTACGCCGTATGAGAGCGTCGGCGCGAAGGTCAGCGGTGAAGGCGACAAGACCACCGGCGGCGGTCTTGCGTGGGGCGGCGGCTGCTCGCCGACGCTGACGCCGAACCTTGTGATGTTCACCGACAATGCAGACCCCGTGAATCTTCTTGCGCTCGACATGAAAACCGGTGAGGTCGTGGCAAAAACGCCGGTGCTCGATGATCTGCCCGATGGCTATCAGGTGGCAATCGAGAACTCTGCCATCGTCTATGATGACGGCGCGGGCACGGTCAGCACGATTGTCTGCAACTGGTTCGGCGCAGGCAACGCAGGCCTTGCCGACCCCAACAACGATTCTTCGATCCAGAGCTACGCCAACATTTATGACCAGAACTGGCTGATGAAGGGCAATGCCATGATCGCCCCCGGCGTCGAGCGCGTGGACACCGTGAAAACCGACAGCGGCTACGAGATGAAGAGCATCTGGACCCGAAATGATCTGAGCGACACCGCGATCATGAAGCTCTCCACCGCAACGGGCTATATCTACGGCTATGTGCAGGATCTGACCACGGGTATGTGGCAGTACATCATTCTCGACTTTGCAACCGGCGAGACCGTCTTTACGATGGATGTATCCAACAAGTACGGCTACAATAATATGGCCATTGGCATGTACACCGGCAACAGCGGAAATGCACTCTACTGCCCCACCGGCTATCTGGAGCTGCTTCGCCTGCAGGACCGCTTTGTCTACCTGCCCGAGCTTCCGTACCGCGAGGTCGATCTCGATCAGGCGGCAAGAAATGTGCTTGCGCAGGATCAGTTTGCACAGGACGGCGGCGAAGGTACGGTTGCAAGCTGGCGCAACACCGCAACCATCCGCAATGTGCACCCCAACACCACGGTGGCCTTCCGCATGAACAACCTGTCCGGCAGCGCCTCCGATTTGACGCTCTACGCCTATGGTGCAGACGGCAAGCTGGTAAAGGTTGCCCCCGAGCTGTGGTCGATCACCGACGAGACCGGCGCGGCTGCGACCGAGCTGACGGACGGCGTCCTCTATGAGCTGCGCGTGACCGTCGCCGACGGCGGCGATTTCGACCTGAGCGAGACGGAAAAGGAAATCAAGCTGTCCGTTGTGCTTGGAAAATAAGTGGGTTTTGAGAGGCTGCTGCACATTCCTCCCCAAAAGACCGAAGTAAAGCCTTAAAATGCTTTGAGGTTCACACCGTCAAGCAGACAGAAAAACAGTATTCGTTTATCGTTCGCCGTTTCCACAAGGAAACGGCGAATTTTTCGTGCAAAGACGAAACAGCCAATGCACGATCATCTCCGAAGCATCGGATGCAACCCGGGTGCAATGCAATCTTAACGCAATCTTAACGCAATCTTAATATTCCGGCAGAAAAGCTTAACACCATCTTTAAACGGGCGGCGCTATACTGTATTGTACGAAAATTCTGCTGGAGTGTGATTTCTCTTGCCATTTCATCGGCGTTTAGCCTGTAAGCTCAATTACTTTCAGTCCATAATTCTGATGTTTGCAGCGGTTATCCTTATCGGGGCGGCCCTTCTGATGCTGCCGATTTCTGCGCAGGAGCGCACCGTCACCCCTTTCCATGAGGCATTATTCACAGCAACCTCCGCCGTCTGTGTCACAGGGCTGGTTGTGCGGGATACGGCTTCTCACTGGTCAGCGTTTGGTCAGGCCGTGTTGATGGTGCTGATCCAAATCGGCGGCTTGGGTGTGATCACAGTCGGCGCGTCTTTCTCGCTTTTATCAGGTCGGCGCATTTCCCTGTCCCAGCGCGGACGGATGCAGGAGGCTATGTCCGCCCCCAAAGTGGGCGGCATTGTGCGGCTGACAGGCTTTGTGATCCGCACCTCTTTGATGATAGAAGGAATCGGTGCGCTTTGTATGCTCCCGGTTTTCTGCCGGGATTTCGGCGTTTCCGGGATATGGAAAGCCGTTTTTCATTCCGTCTCCGCTTTCTGCAATGCGGGCTTTGATTTAATGGGTACCCCCGACATGCCTTTTGTCTCGCTGACCGCATATCGCGCAGACCCGGTTATCAACCTGACGATTTCCGCCCTGATCGTTGTGGGCGGTATCGGCTTTCTGACATGGGATGACGTGCGGTGCAATCGGCTTTGCTTTCATCGCTATCGGCTGCAGAGCAAAGTTATTCTGACGTCGACAGCGCTCTTAATTTTGCTGCCAACGCTATACTTTTTCTGCTTTGAATTCAAAGGCAGCACACTGCGGGAGCGGCTGCTGCTCTCGCTGTTCCAGTCCGTAACGCCCCGAACAGCGGGATTCAATACGGCAGACTATACGTCACTGTCCAGCAGTGGGCGCGGCCTTACCATTCTGCTGATGTTCATCGGCGGTTCACCGGGTTCTACGGCGGGCGGCATCAAGACAACAACGGCGGCGGTGCTTGTCGCCAATGCGTTTGCTGTATTCCGCAGGCAGAAAAGCCCCGAAATGTTCGGGCGGCGGATGGAAGAAAAAGCGGTCCATGACGCCGCAGCTATTTTTACACTGTATCTCGTCCTTTCGCTGACGGGAGCGTTTGTCATCAGCACGGTGGAGACGCTGCCGCTGTCCGAATGTCTGTTTGAAACGACCTCGGCCATTGCTACCGTAGGGCTGTCTCTGGGGTTGACACCGCATCTTGGAATCGTCTCACAGGGGATTTTAATTTTCTTGATGTTCATTGGGCGCGTCGGCGGACTGACTATGATTTATGCAGCGCTCTCCGGCAGCAAAAGCAGCGCGGCACGGCTGCCGCAGGAACGCATCACCGTAGGATAAAGAAAGGTACATACCATGAAATCTATTTTACTGATCGGGTTGGGTCGCTTTGGCCGCCACATCGCAGAGGAGCTGAACAAGCTCGGCCATGAGGTCATGGCGGTGGACGAAAACGAGGACCGCGTCAACGCCGTTCTGAGCATTGTGACCAACGCCCAAATCGGCGACAGCACCAACGCGGAATTCTTGGAGGCGTTGGGCGTCCGCAATTTTGATGTCTGTATTGTGGCGATCAGCGGAAATTTTCAGAGCTCACTCGAAACCACTTCTCTGCTGAAGGAGCTGGGCGCAAAAATGGTCGTCTCCCGTGCGGAACGGGATGTGCAGGCTAAATTTCTGCTGCGCAACGGTGCGGATGAGGTGCTTTACCCGGAAAAGCAGCTGGCCAAGTGGGCGGCCATCCGCTATGGGTCCGACCATGTGCTGGATTATATCGAGCTGGATCACGACCACGCCATTCTGGAAGTATCTGTGCCGTCCGCGTGGATCGGAAAGACCGTTGGCGACATCAATATCCGCAAGAAATACAGCATCAACATTCTGGGCATCAAGCGCAACGGGATTGCCGACGTCAACATTGACTCGGACACGGTTCTGCCCGGTGACGGCACATTGCTGGTGCTGGGCGAGGGCAAGGCCCTGAGTCGGTGCTTTCATATCTGATCGTTTGCAAGGGAAGTGGTTCATTTGAGAACGGCACTGCTGATTTTGCTGTTTCTGGCCGCAGGACTTTTTCTTGTTTTTATTGGTGTCCAATGTGATGCGTTCTGGCGCAGCGTTCGCCGCGCACAATTTGAGCGGCGTGAAGGCTTCCGGCGCTGGTAATGCCGCCCGAAATATGGTATGATACCCTTCAGAAGGGAGGATTTGCTGTGAATATTAAAAAGCCATCTCCCGATACAATGAAAGAACAGGCCGTCCGACAGGCAAAGGATCTTTTGATCACGGTGCTGATTCTGACCGCTGCAACCGGCATCGGCAATATTTTCTGGTATTTCTCTTTTACCAAAAATATCATATCGGTGTATATTCTGGGGACATTGCTGACCTCGCTTTTTACCAAAAGCTATTTCTACGGCTTTTTAAGCTCGTTTTCCAGCGTGCTTCTTTTCAATTTTTGCTTTACAGAGCCCCGCCTGACGCTGCACGCATACGAGCGCGGCTACCCTGTCACCTTTGCCATTATGCTGATCGTTTCCATCATTACGGTCACATTGGCGATTCAGAATATCCGCAATGCCGAGGAGAAAGAGCGCGCTGCCGTCCGCGCCAAGAATGAACAGCTGCGCGCCGATTTGCTGCGCACGATTTCCCACGACCTTCGTACCCCGCTGACATCCATTTCCGGCAATGCCTCCAACCTCATCAGCAACTATGAGAAGATGGACGACCCCGCCCGCAAGCAAACGTTTCTGGACATCTACGATGACTCTATGTGGCTCATCAATCTGGTGGAGAACATTCTTTCCATCTCCCGCATTGAGGATGGGCGGATGAATCTGTCCATCTCTACAGAGTTAGTAAGTGAAGTGTTTGAAGAAGCCCTGCGCCATACCAACCGGCACAGCGGGCAGCACACGATTACTGTACAGATGGACGATGATCTGCTGCTGGCGCACATGGATGCCAAGCTGGTCGTGCAGGTCCTGATCAATCTGGTGGATAATGCCATCAAATACACGCCTGCCGGGTCGCACATTGTCCTTTCGGCTGCGGCGCAGGGGGAAAGCGCCGTAATTCGGGTAAGTGATGACGGCCCCGGTATTCCCGACGAAGCAAAAGAAAAGGTCTTTGAAATGTTCTCCACCGGGGAAAAACGCATTTCGGACAGCCGCCGCAGCCTTGGGTTGGGACTGGCCTTATGCCGCACGATCATCGCAGCCCACGGCGGCACCATTACACTGTCCGACAATAAGCCGCACGGCTGCATCTTTACTTTTACACTGCCCCTTGGGGAGGTTTCTTTGCATGAATAAACCCTTGATTCTGGTTGTGGAGGACGATGCGCCTATCCGCAACCTGATTACCACGACACTGAAAACGCAGGATTACAAGTACATTGCGGCGGCTACTGCGTCCGAAGCACTCCAACAGGCAACGATCCATGCACCGGATGTGATGCTGTTGGATCTTGGTCTGCCTGATCTGGACGGTATCGAGGTGATTCGCCGGATTCGCAGTTGGTCTGCGATGCCCATCATCGTTATCAGTGCCCGCAGCGAGGACAGCGATAAAATCGAAGCCTTGGACAGCGGCGCCGACGACTACCTGACGAAACCGTTCTCGGTAGAGGAGCTGCTGGCGCGGCTGCGGGTAACGTTCCGCCGCATCTCGATGCTGCAAAACGCCGCCGGTTGTTCGGTTTTTACCAACGGTGATCTGCAAATTGATTTTGCGGCTGGCTGTGCCACCTTGAAAGGGCAGGAACTGCACCTGACGCCCATCGAGTACAGGCTGCTCTGCGTCATGGCCAAGAATTGCGGCAAAGTGCTGACCCATACTTATATCACCCACGAAGTCTGGGGCAGTTCCTGGGACAATGACGTGGCCTCGCTGCGTGTTTTTATGGCTACGCTGCGCAAAAAGCTGGAATCCGAGCCGGATTCGCCGCAGTATATCCAGACGCATATCGGTATTGGATACAGGATGTTGAAGGTGTAAAGAGATTTAGCCGAAAAAGGTATAATAAAAACTCGCAAAATTGCGGAAAAGTGTGGAGCCTTCCCTATCCTTCGCTAAACTTTGATTTAGCGAAGTTGTGTGGGGACGGATTTTACCCTATCGCTTTTGCTATGCGCCTATTGTCACTTGCATTTTTTTACGCAAAATAGATTCAGCAAAGAACAAGAAGGATGACCGTTGTGGCCATCCTTCTTGTTCTTTGCTGCATAGAATCATGCACCAATCAGCTGGGCGTTATTTGGGCACTGACAGCCTGACTGAAGACGACTTCACGGCCTTGCGTGAGCGTGGAGCAGCCGCACGGAAAGCGTGGCTTGACGAGATACGCAGCGACGCGGAGAAGGAATACCGGATGGGAGACATCGACCGTGCGGTGCTTGACAAGTTCCTTTCGCAGCTTTCGTGAAACGCCAGCCGACAGGCAGACAAGCGACAAGCAGGCGTGAACGCCATCATCGCAAAGCATGAACAAAGCGTAAAAACATTCCTTATCAAATAATAAATGAGCAAATTGAAGTCAGCACTTTTTGTATTACTGCTCGCCATCGCGCTGCCGCTTGCGGCAAAGGAATACAAGTATGAGACCGTGCCGGGCGACCTTATGGCCACCCGTATATACAAACTTGACAATGGCTTGACTGTATATCTCTCGGTGAACAACGAGAAACCGCGCATCCAGACATATATCGCCGTGCGCACGGGAAGCCGCAATGACCCGCCCGAAACGACAGGTCTTGCACACTATCTTGAACACCTCATGTTCAAGGGAACGCGCCAGTTCGGCACCACAAACGCGGCCGCCGAAGCACCGCTTCTCGACTCGATACAAAACCGTTTCGAGGTTTACAGGACTATAAAGGACTCGCTCCAGCGTCGCGCTTACTACCACAAGATAGACAGCCTCTCGCAACTTGCGGCCAAATACTTCATCCCCAACGAGTACGACAAGCTGATGTCGGCTATCGGGGCGGAGGGAACTAACGCCTTTACGAGCAACGACATGACCTGCTACGTTGAGGACATACCGTCAAACGAGGTGGAGAATTGGGCGCGCATAGAGGCCGACCGCTTCCAGAACATGGTCATCCGAGGCTTCCATACGGAGCTTGAGGCCGTGTATGAGGAGTACAACATCGGCCTGGCAAGCGACAGGGAAAAGCAGTTCAACGCCTTTTCAAAGTTGGTGTTTCCCGGTCATCCGTATGGCACGCAGACCACTATCGGAACACAAGAACACCTGAAAAACCCGTCAATAGTCAACATCAAGAACTATTTCAAGCGGTATTACGTGCCAAACAACGTGGCAATCTGCATGTCAGGAGACTTCAATCCTGACGAGGTGATTGCCATCATCGACAAGTATTTCGGCTCATGGAAGCCCAACGCAAACCTCTCACAGCCCCAGTACGCGCCTGTTCCTGACCGCACTGCGCCCGTTGACACTACCGTGGTTGGCCAAGAGGCGGAGAACATTTACTTAGGTTGGAAGTTCGAAGGGTCGGCTTCTTACCAGGCTGACACGCTCGGCGTGGTGGCCGACATGCTGTCAAACGGCACGGCGGGACTGATGGACCTCGACCTTGACCAGCAGATGAAGTGGCTCGGCGGAGGTGCCGTAACGATGCCGCTTGCCGAATATTCAGCCATGATAATGATTGGATACCCGAAAGAAGGGCAAACCCTTGACGAGGTGAAGGCCCTCATGCTCGGCGAGATAGACAAGCTGAAGCGCGGCGACTTTGACGAAAACCTAATCAAGGCCGTGGTTAACAACAAGAAACTGCAATACTACCGCACGCTTGAAAGCAACGACGACCGCGCCTACATGATGGCCGACGCATTCATAACGAGGAAGAAATGGAGCGACGTTGTCGGCGAGTTAGACCGCATCTCGGGCATAACGAAACAGCAAATAATTGACTTCGCCCGCCGTCACTTCACCGACGGTTACGTGGCCGTGTACAAACGCATAGGCAACGACACCACAATCAAGAAGATTGACAAACCCGAAATCACGGCCATTCCTGCCAACCGCGACCTGCAAAGCGCGTTCGTCAAGGAGATAACCGACTCGAAAGTTGAGCCGATCCAGCCAAAGTTCGTTGATTTCGACAAGGATTTGACGAAAGCTACGACAAAGAACGGCTTGCCCGTGCTATACGTAAAGAACACCGAGAACGGCCGCTTTACGCTGACATATCATTTCGACTTCGGCGGGGCGAGCGACAAGTGGCTGCCATACGCGGCAAGTTACTTCGACTACCTCGGCACTGACAAGATGACGGCGGAGCAACTGAAGCAGAAGTTTTACTCGCTGGCTTGCAGCCATGGGATATACCACCGTTAATCAGAAGGGCAGACTGCAGGTGGACGCCGGTGGTACAGCCAC
>OGYE01002229.1_pt1 | contig 12047 bp, 8 predicted proteins | sample 1576471 | NCBI WGS metagenome assembly OGYE01 (sample SAMEA3541532, study PRJEB24748) | human gut metagenome | biome: human gut; feature: human-associated habitat; material: faeces | place: China | collected 2012
CTACATATCCAAGCCATGGCGATAGATGGTAGCAAAAAGGTACAGATCGCCGAGATGAACTGAATGAGCCTCATTAAATTAGCGTCTTGGGTTATATCAGCCTGTAAACCGTGGGTCGCGAGTAATAAGCCCGTGGATATAATAGATGATAAAACGGCTCCAGCCAATAAGAATAGCAAGAGGATCAAAAGTTGGATTATCGCCGGACGGGTAGCATATATTCCTTTTATTCTCATAATGATTCATTCAAAGGGTAAATAATTGCCGCCAAATATAAACAAAAGAATAAAAACAGATCAAAATTTGCACGATTAAAAGAATAAGTCTAATTTTGCGACCTAAAATTCGATACGACTATTAATTAAATAAATCATTCAGAATGAACGTTTCGCTTAAAAACAATGATGCCGTAAGCGGTATCGTGAAATTAGAAATAGTGAAAGCTGACTATGCTGATCAGGTAGACAAGAGCCTGCGTAGCCTTCGTCAGAAAGCCAATGTACCGGGTTTCCGTAAGGGCATGGTTCCTATGGGCATGGTTAAAAAAATGTACGGAAAGCACGTGCTGGTAGAGGAGATAAACAAATTAGTTTCTGAGAATCTGTTCAAGTATATCCGTGAGAACGATTTGCATATCTTAGGCGAGCCGATGCCTAACGAGACTGAGCAAAAGCCGTTGGATTTCGATAAGGAAGAGGATTTCGAATTCTGTTTTGACGTGGCTTTGGCTCCGGAGATCAATATCGAGTTGAGCAAGAACGATAAACTTCCGTTCTATCAAGTCGCTATCGATGAAGAAATGCTAAATAACCAAGTAAACGCTTATCGCTCAAACTTCGGTTCTTACGACAAGGTAGACGAGGTTGAGGAAAAAGATATGGTAAAAGGTACGGTAGCCGAGCTTGAGAATGGTGCCCCGAAAGAAGGTGGTATCGTTGTTGAGGATGCTGTCTTGATGCCTATGTATATCAAGGATGAGGAAGAAAAAGCTAAATTTATCGGTGCTAAAGTAAATGCCGTAGTGGTATTCAACCCGAATAAGGCTTACGAGGGTGCTGAGGCAGAGATCGCTTCTTTCTTGAAGATCGATAAAGAGAAAGTGGCTGAGACTACAGGCGACTTTAGCTTTGAGATCAAGGAGATCACCCGTCATAAAGACGCAGAGATGAACCAAGAGTTGTTCGACAAGGTATTTGGCGAGAACGTGGTTACCAGCGAGGAAGAATTCAAGAACAAGATCAAGGAAGCTTTGGCAGAGCAATTCGCTCCTCAGAGTGACTTCAAGTTCTTGACGGATACTCGTGATATGTTGGTTGAGAGAGCTGGTGAGTTGAATTTCGCTGACGATTTATTGAAACGTTGGTTGCTTGCCGCTAACGAGAAGAATACGAAAGAGAAGATCGACGAGGACTTCCCTCAGATCCTTCAGGATTTGAAATATCAGTTGATCAAGGAGAACTTGGTTAAGAAGAACGGCTTGAAGGTTGAGGACGCTGACATCGAGAACTTCGCTAAACGTGTGGCTAAGGCTCAGTTCGCTCAATACGGACTGCCGACGGCTCCGGAAGATATGCTGGCCAATTACGCCAAGAAGATTCTCGAGGACCGTGAGCAGGGACAGAAGATCTACGAGAAGCTGTATGAGATGAAGGTGGTCGAGGACGTGAAATCCAAGATCAAGGTGACCGAAAAGGCCGTTTCTGCCGAGGAGTTCGCAAAACTGGCCAAGGAGATTTAAGAAACAGCGGAAAATTGGTATCCGATCAGAGCTTTGAGGGTTTGATTTTTGCAATCACTCCCTCAAAGTCTGTTTAAGTAGTCGTATTCTGTTTTTTGTTTCTCTTCCTCTTTTTTTGTCGGATTCGCCTGCACCGTGCGTGGGTCCGATACGGGAAATCGAGGAGGACCGGAGGCAAGTCGCGGAAAAATTTTTGAACCGGCTTCCGATGTTTTTATTAACTTGCAAACTGTTCGGTTATGAATGAATTTGAAAAATACGCCACCCGGCATTGCGGTATCAATAGTCTGAAACTGCATGATTTCCGCTCGCAGTACGCGGCCTACGTGTCGCCGACGATCATCGAGGAGCGCCAGTTGAACGTGGCGACGATGGACGTCTTTTCGCGTTTGATGATGGATCGCATCATCTTTCTGGGGGCTCCGATCTACGACGATGCAGCCAATATCATCCAGGCGCAGCTGCTGTTCCTGGAGTCGGCCGATCCGGAAAAGGACATTCAGATTTACATCAATTCCCCGGGCGGATCGGTGACGGCCGGTCTGGGAATCTACGATACGATGCAACTGGTGCAGCCCGATGTGGCGACCATCTGCACGGGGCTGGCCGCTTCGATGGGGGCCGTGCTGCTGACCGCCGGTGCTGCGGGCAAGCGCTCGGCGCTGCCTCATTCGCGGGTGATGATCCATCAGCCGCTGGGCGGGGCCCAGGGGCAGGCGTCGGATATCGAGATCACGGCCCGCGAGATCCGCAAGACCAAGCAGGAGCTGTACGAGATCATTGCGGCCCATTCGGGCGCTCCGATCGAGAAGATCGAAAAGGATGCCGACCGCGATTATTGGCTGTCGGCCCGGGAGGCCAAGGAGTACGGGCTGATCGACGAGGTGCTGACCAAGCGGGGATAATATTTCTGTTTCAATCTGCAGGGGACGGTCGATTTCGGGAGAGAAAATGCATCGTTTCCGATCAGCGGAGGCAGAGCGGGGCGCTCGATAGGCCGAGCGGAATAAATGAAGAACCCGGTTCGATATTTCCGGTGTGCGACGTCGGAACGAGGCCGATCGACGGCCGGGTAGAGATGATGACGGGAGTTTGTTTTCGACTTTATCCCGGCAGAGGCTCGTCCGAAAGTTCGACCGGGAACGAGAACGAAATTCGAAGGAAAACTAAAGACCTATGGCTAAAAATTACGGAGAAGACCTTTACGGCAACGAGAGCGATGCGTGTTCGTTCTGCGGGGCCAAACGCCGCGACGGTGCGATCCTGTTGAGTTCGTCCAAGGGTTGCAATATTTGCAGCAAATGTATTGCGAAAGGATACCAGATGCTCATCGAAAACGATGTGCTGCATGACGAAGCCGCATCCCGTCGCAAGGAGCAAAAGAATACTTCGTTGAAATTCGAGGATTTGCTCAAGCCCAATGAAATCAAGGAGTTTCTGGATCAGTACGTGATCGGGCAGGACGATGCCAAACGCTATATGTCGGTGGCCGTATATAATCACTACAAGCGGCTGCTGCATGCTTCGGGCGAGGCGAGCGAAGTGGAGCTCGACAAGTCGAACATTCTGCTGGTCGGCCCGACGGGTACCGGCAAGACGCTGATGGCCCGCACGATCGCCAAATTGCTGAACGTGCCCTTCACCATCGTGGACGCTACGGTACTTACCGAGGCGGGATACGTGGGCGAGGATGTCGAGAGTATTCTCTCGCGGCTGTTGCAGGTGGCTTCCTACGACGTGGAGCTGGCCCAGCGGGGAATTGTCTTCATCGACGAAATCGACAAGATCGCCCGCAAGAGCGACAATCCGTCGCTTACGCGCGACGTATCGGGTGAAGGAGTGCAGCAGGCTTTGCTGAAGATTCTGGAAGGCACGGTGGTCAATGTTCCGCCCCAGGGCGGGCGCAAGCATCCCGAGCAGCAGTTCGTGCAGGTCGATACGCGCAACATTCTGTTCATCTGCGGCGGAGCGTTCGACGGCATCGAGAAGAAGATCGCCCAGCGGCTCAACACCCGGGCGATGGGTTACGGACGGATGAATGCCGATTCCGTGGACCGCAACAACCTCATGCAATACCTTATGCCGCAGGACCTCAGGTCGTTCGGTCTGATTCCCGAACTGGTGGGCCGCCTGCCGGTGCTGACCTATATGGAGCCGCTCGGCCGCGAGGCCCTGCGTTCGATCCTCACGCAGCCCAAAAATGCCATCATCAAGCAGTATGAAAAGCTGTTCGAGATGGACGGCGTGAAGCTCGTGTTCGACGACGAGGTGTTGGACTATATCGTCGATAAAGCCATCGAGTACCGGCTCGGTGCCCGGGGATTGCGTTCGATCTGCGAAGCGATCATGATGGACACGATGTTCGATATCCCCTCTTCGGGAGAGCGTCGCTTCGAAGTGACCTTGCCTTATGCCCGGGAAAAGTTCGAAAAGAAGAAATTTTTGGCGCTCAAGCAGGTCGGATAGACCGGATTTGTATTAAATTTGTACCACCGAACGCGGGACTGCGGCGGGGGACCGGTGTGCAGTCGCGCTCGTTCGATCCGAACGAGCAGAATGAGGAAAGAAGGAAGATCTTCGGCTTCGTCCTTCGTTTCCATATATTTTCTGCCGGTAACGGGCCGAGTTGTGCATATTCGGCCGATTCGTCCGGGATGGGCGCCGAATGTCGGCCCGGGCTGTGAGGCCAATACATAAAAAATATAAAAGCATACAATCTCTTATGGTTACTAAATCCGAACTCACGCGCGTTGCAGACAACATCCGTATCCTGTCTGCAGCGATGGTCGAGAAAGCCAAATCGGGACATCCCGGCGGCGCAATGGGCGGCGCGGACTTCATGGCAGTACTTTACACCGAATTCCTCCGCTACGATCCGGATCAGATGGATTATCCTTTCCGGGACCGTTTCTTCCTCGATCCGGGACACATGTCGCCGATGCTCTACTCGACTCTCGCGCTGGCCGGAACCTATACGGTGGAGGATTTGCGTAACCTGCGGCAGTGGGGCAGCGTCACGCCGGGCCATCCCGAAGTGGACGTGCTGCACGGTGTGGAGAATACGTCGGGTCCTCTGGGCCAGGGGCATGCCATGGCGCTGGGCGCCGCGATCGCCGAGCGGTTCCTCGCGGCTCGTTTCGGGGAGTGGCAGTCCCACAAGACCTATGCCTACATCTCCGACGGCGGTATCGAGGAGGAGGTGTCGCAGGGCGTGGGCCGCATCGCCGGCCACTTGGGGATGAACAATCTGATCATGTACTACGACTCGAACAACGTTCAGCTTTCGACCAAGGTCGATGAGGTGGATACCGAGAACGTAGCGATGAAATACGAGGCGTGGGGCTGGAACGTCATCACCATCGACGGCCATGACGTAGAGCAGATCCGCGAAGCTCTTACCGCTGCCAATGCCGAAAAGGAGCGTCCGACGCTTATCATCGGCCGTACGGTCATGGGCAAGGGTGCGGTTGCGGCCGACGGATCGAGCTTCGAGGACAAGGTTTCGACGCACGGTCAGCCGCTGACGGCTGCCGGAGCCGATTTCGCCGCTACCGTCCGCAACCTGGGCGGCGATGCGGAGGATCCGTTCAAGATCTTCTCCGAGAGCGGCAAGGTGTTCGACGCCCGCCGCGAAGAGCTTCGTGAATGGGTGCGCACGCAGCGCGAGAGGGAGAAGACGTGGCGTTCCGAGCACAAGGAGCTCTCCCGCAAACTCGATCTTTTCCTCTCGGGTAAGGTGCCGGAGATGGACTACAAGGGACTCGAGATCAAACCCGACGGTGCGACCCGCGCCGCCTCGGCTTCGGTGCTCTCCTTCTATGCGGAGCGGATCGAAAATATGATCGTCGCCTCGGCCGACCTCTGCAATTCGGACAAGACGGACGGCTACCTCAAGAAAACCAAAGCCTTCTCGAAGGGTGATTTTTCGGGCAAGTTTTTCCAGGCAGGCGTTTCGGAGCTGACGATGGCCTGCATCGCCAACGGTATGGCGCTGCATGGGGGCGTGATTCCGGCGTGCGGTACGTTCTTCGTCTTCTCGGACTATATGAAACCCGCCGTGCGTCTGGCTGCCCTGATGCACCTGCATGTAATCTATATCTGGACGCACGACTCGTTCCGTGTGGGCGAGGACGGTCCGACGCACCAGCCCGTCGAGCACGAGGCTCAGATCCGTCTGATGGAACATTTGAAGAATCACCGGGGGGAGCGTTCTATGTTGGTGCTGCGTCCGGCCGACGGCGAGGAAACCGTTACAGCTTGGAAATTGGCGATCGAGGAGCATCGTCCCGTCGCGCTGATCCTGTCGCGGCAAAATATTAAGAATCTGCCCGCACTCAATCACAGCCGCCGTGAGGAGGCTGCCCAGCTTTCGAAAGGCGCCTATATCGTAGTCGATGCCGCCAAACCGGCTGTGGTGATGCTCGCTTCGGGTTCCGAAGTCGCTACGCTGGTCGAAGGTGCCGAGTTGCTTTCGAAGGAGGGAATCGCGGTCCGTATCGTGAGCGTGCCGAGCGAAGGACTTTTCCGCGACCAGCCCAAATCCTATCAGCAGACCGTTCTGCCACAGGGTGTGGTGCGTTACGGCCTTACGTCGGGTCTGCCCGTGACATTGCTGGGACTGGTAGGTGAAAACGGTATGATTCACGGTCTGGATCACTTCGGTTATTCGGCACCCTACAAGGTCCTCGACGAGAAGTTCGGTTACAACGGCCAGACGGTATATGAAGAGGTGAAGAAGTTGATCGGTAAATAAGCCGGTTGTAAAACGGATAGAAGACAGGCCCGGATGCCGATAGGCGTCCGGGCCTGTCTTCTGTTTGTTCCGTCGTTCTCCCGTTGATTTTTTCACGGGTCTTTCCGCTGTTTTTTGCACCCGTCGGGTTTCCCGAAGACTTGTCCGGCGATGTTCGGGGAAGAACGGGTGCAGCTTTGAAATCGGATCATGGACAGAGTGCCTTGGGGCGGCCTTTTCCTGTTATTGTTGATAACTTTTCCATAAAATGCCGGAGGGGCGGACCATCGAATGCGATTAAACCCTATATTTGTTTTCGGTATCGGTTCCCGATGTGGAGGGCGAATCCACCGGGATTAAAAGGGAATCCTGTGAAAGTCAGGAACTATCCCCGTAGCTGTAAGTTTCTTTTGGGCGGTACATTCTCTCAGCCACTGGCCGTTCGGGCCGGGAAGGCGTGCCGTCCGGAACAAGTCAGAAGACCTGCCGTACCGGGACGAGATTCGTTGCTTTCGGGTGAAAAGCGTCGGAACGGTTTCGGATGCTTCGTCGTATCTATTGCCGGTTCTGTAAATTCCATTCCTGCCTGTGTTGTATCGGGTCGGATCGCTGCGAATCCGTCGTTCAGAAGAGGTGTATTTCGGTTTTTCCGAAGGGTCGGTAAAAAGTCGTCGGATCGGACGACACCGATCTGGCCGACGAAGGCGTACGGTATGGCTCGGAACGTGCGGCTTGTCGTGTTTCTGCGGAGAAAGCCCGGCGGCTGATATTTGTTGCCGTCGAGCCGGGTCGGAATCGGCCGAATTTCCGTCGGTGGAGTTATCGGTGTGGGGAATTCGAGCGTTGAAAGTATGAGTATAATAATATAATATTTGAGGAGAAGTTTAATCGTTATGGAAACATTCATTGTCAAGAGGGACGGAACGCGGGAGGCGTTTTCGATGGAGAAGATTCAGCGGGCGATCGCCAAGGCATTCCTTTCGGTCGGGAGTTTCGCTACGCAGGACGTGATCACCAACATCCTGAGCCGGGTCAGCGTGACCGACGGCATCTCGGTCGAGGAGATCCAGAACCAGGTGGAGGTCGCGCTCATGGCCGAGCGTTACTACACGGTAGCCAAGGCTTATATGCTTTATCGCCAGCGGCATACCGAGGATCGGGAGGTGCGCGACAAGTTGCAGTTCCTCATGGAGTACTGCGATGCTTCGAACGCCGCGACAGGAAGCAAGTTCGACGCCAATGCCAACGTGGAGAACAAGAACATGGCTACGCTCATCGGCGAGCTGCCCAAATCGAATTTCATCCGTCTGAACCGCCGCATGCTCACCGACCGCCTCAAGGAGATATACGGCAAGGAGTTGGCGGACAAGTATATCGAGATGCTGAACGACCATTTCATCTACAAAAACGACGAAACTTCGCTGGCCAACTATTGCGCTTCGATTACGATGTATCCCTGGCTCATCGGAGGAACGATTTCGATCGGGGGCAATTCGAAAGCCCCGACCAACCTCAAGTCATTCTGCGGCGGCTTCGTGAATATGGTTTTTATCGTGTCGAGTATGCTCAGCGGCGCCTGCGCCACACCCGAATTTCTGATGTATATGAACTATTTCATCGGCCAGGAGTACGGCACCGACTATTTCAAACGGGCGGACGAGGTGGTCGATCTCTCGAAGAAACGGCGCACGATCGACAAGGTCATCACCGACTGTTTCGAACAGATCGTCTATTCGATCAACCAGCCGACCGGAGCGCGGAATTTCCAGGCCGTGTTCTGGAACGTTGCTTACTACGACCGCTACTATTTCGAGAGCCTGTTCGGAAATTTCCTCTTCCCCGACGGCAGCAAGCCCGACTGGGAGTCGCTCAGCTGGCTGCAAAAGCGTTTCATGAAGTGGTTCAACCGCGAACGGACCCGCACCGTGCTGACCTTCCCGGTCGAAACGATGGCTTTACTCACGGAAAACGGTGACGTGAAGGACAAGGAGTGGGGCGATTTCACGGCCGAAATGTATGCCGAGGGACATTCGTTCTTTACCTACATGAGCGACAATGCCGATTCGCTTTCGAGCTGCTGCCGCCTGCGCAACGAAATTACGGACAACGGGTTCAGCTACACGCTCGGCGCCGGAGGCGTATCGACCGGCTCGAAGAGCGTGCTGACGATCAACCTGAACCGTTGCATCCAGTACGCCGCACGTAAGGGTATGCCCTATCAGTTCTTCCTCGAGGAGGTGGTCGATCTGGTGCACAAGGTGCAGTTGGCCTACAACGAGAACCTGAAATACATGCAGTCGAAGGGGATGCTGCCCCTGTTCGATGCGGGCTATATCAATATGTCGCGCCAGTACCTCACTATCGGTGTGAACGGACTGGTCGAAGCAGCCGAATTTCTCGGCATTCCGATCAACGACAATCCCGATTACGAACGTTTTACACAGGAAATTCTCGGAATGATCGAAAAGTACAACAAGAAGTACCGCTCGAAGGAGGTGATGTTCAACTGCGAGATGATTCCGGCGGAGAACGTGGGAGTGAAACATGCCAAATGGGACAAGCGCGACGGCTACAAGGTGGGGCGCGACTGTTACAACAGCTATTTTTACATCGTCGAGGACGAATCGCTCAACATCGTGGACAAGTTCCGACTGCACGGCCGCAAATACATCGAGCACCTCACGGGCGGCTCGGCCCTGCACATGAACCTGCAGGAACATTTGAGCCGGGAGCAGTACCGCCACCTGTTGCGCGTGGCTTCGCAGGAGGGATGCAACTATTTCACGTTCAACATCCCGAATACGGTCTGCAACGATTGCGGGCATATCGACAAGCGCAACCTCAAGGCGTGTCCGAAATGCAACGGCAGGAATCTCGATTATCTGACCCGTATCATCGGTTATATGAAGCGTGTCAGCAACTTCTCTCAAGCTCGGCAGCAGGAGGCCGCGCGTCGTCACTATGCTACGCCTGGCCAGCTTTGATGTGGTGTTCCAGGAGATTCCGGGCGAAGTGACCCTCGCTCTGAATCTTTCGGGGTGTCCGAACCGGTGCGCCGGGTGTCACAGTCCCCATCTGTGGGAAGAGGTCGGGGAGCCGCTGGACGATAATTTGCTGAATAGTTTGTTGTCGGGATACGGAAATGCGATTACCTGCGTTTGTTTTATGGGAGGCGATGCAGCGCCCGGCGATGTCGCGCATTGGAGCGCCTGTGTGCGGGCTGCGACCGAGGGCCGGCTGAAGACAGGCTGGTATTCGGGGCGTTCTGAATTGGCCGCAGGTATCGACCCGCGCAGTTTTGATTATATCAAGCTGGGACCGTATGTCGCACATTTGGGAGGCTTGGATTCCGCTTCGACGAACCAGCGGCTTTACCGGGTGACGGACGGCGAAATGAAGGACATTACGGCGGAGTTGAGGAACAGGGATCGTATGTTATTGGGTTAATTGAATCATATTAAAAGGCTGCGAGGGCTGTGAACGAATAGTTCACAGCCCTCGCAGTATATGCCGGGCGGTTCGCGGATTTGCACGGAACGGAGTCCGTGCGCACTGTTTTTCGGTTTGAGGAACTCGAAAGAATTCGCTGCTCGCCTACGGATGCAGACAAGTAAAAAGTCCCCTTTTCGGGGACTTTTTACTTGTGCGGTCGGTCGCGTTATAGTCCGAACTTTTGCTTGATCAGATCGACGGCATCGAGCTTTTCCCAGCCGAAGAATTCGATCTCGCGCTCCACCTCGCGGCCGTCCTCCCACACTTTCTCCTTGCGGGTGTAGGGGCGGTTGCCGAAATGTCCGTAGGATGCCGTCGCTTCGAAGATCGGGTTTTTGAGGCCGAATTTCTTTACGATAGCTGCCGGACGCAGGTCGAAGAGCTTGGCGATACGGCGGGCGATCTCCCCGTCGGTCATGTCCGCGAGCTTCGGATTGCGGCTGCATACCGCACCGTGCGTATCGACGAAGACGGAGATCGGTTCGGCGATCCCGATGGCATAGCTCAACTCCACGAGAATTTCGTCCGCGATCCCGGCCGCCACCATGTTCTTGGCGATGTAGCGGGCTGCGTAAGCTGCCGAACGGTCCACCTTCGAGGAGTCCTTGCCCGAGAAGGCGCCGCCGCCGTGGGCACCGCGTCCGCCGTAGCTATCGACGATGATCTTGCGGCCCGTGAGTCCCGTATCTCCGTGCGGGCCGCCGATGACGAACTTGCCCGTGGGATTCACGTGCAGGATATAGTCGTCGCCGATCAGTCGCGCCAACTTATCCTTGGCGCGTTCCAGACGGGCCTTGACGCGTGGAATGAGGATCGTGCGCACGTCCTCGCGGATCTTCTCCTGCATGCGTTTTTCGGCCATCTTCTCGGTGACGCCCTTGCTCGTGGGGATGAAATCGTCGTGCTGGGTCGAAACCACGATGGTATGTACGCGCAGCGGACGGTGCGTCTGTTCGTCGTATTCGATCGTTACCTGCGACTTGGCGTCGGGACGCAGGTAGGTCATCACCTGCCCTTCGCGGCGGATGACGGCCAGTTCCTTGAGAATGACGTGCGAGAGGATGAGCGTCGCAGGCATGTATTCGCGCGTTTCGTTGCACGCATAGCCGAACATGATGCCCTGATCGCCCGCGCCTTGTTCTTCTTCGGCCTCGCGCACGACACCCTGGTTAATGTCCGGAGACTGTTCGTGGATCGCGGAGAGTACGCCGCAGGAATTACCGTCGAACTGATATTCGCTTTTGGTATAACCGATACGGTTGATTACGCGGCGTGTTACGTGCTGGATATCGACGTAGGCGCTCGAACGCACTTCGCCCGCGACGACAACCAGACCGGCCAGACTTGCAAGTACAGACTCATCAACTGTCAAATCAAAGCCTTGGTCATTTTCATGGCTGGCCCCTACCGAAATCTTTCCACCAGCAAAAGGAATGACATCCAATTCGCCCTCTGGCATCAGAACAGGTAATCTACCAGTATCCATGCCCTCAAAGAAATAGTCACGCAATTGCCCCTTTTGGGGGCGAACATCTACTTCAAAACCAAGGGGTTCAAGCGTTTGACCTAGCCAGGCACCACAAGAGAGAATGACCTTGTCAAAAGTTTGCCCATTAATCTCGTAAGTGCCATTATCAAGAGGAGATAGTGTGACTAGACCCTCTACCTTTTCAAAACCAGAGGCCTCAATCAAAGTCGCTGTTAATTCTGAACCCTCCACTCTGGCACCTCCAGAAGCATAGAGATAACGGGCAAATCCAGTAAATTCCGGGAGGTCGGCAGCATTTTTTATAGAAAGTTCACCAATAATGGGTGATTCTTCTAGCCTAGTTTCTGCATGCTGATACAAACCGTCCAGTTTACTATCATCTTTCTTGAGAAGGGCTACACCAGACTGATCATAGAAGCTCGTGTCATAACCATCATTTTCAAGATCTGAAACTAAATCTTGGTAAAAATCGGCTCCCAAACGGGCCATTCGATACCAGGCCTTATTACGACGCTTGGAAAACCAGGGGCTGATAATCCCTGCTGCCGCCTTGGTTGCTTGCCCAAGACCATGATCAAATACTGTAACCTCTACGT
>OGYE01002233.1_pt1 | contig 12024 bp, 9 predicted proteins | sample 1576471 | NCBI WGS metagenome assembly OGYE01 (sample SAMEA3541532, study PRJEB24748) | human gut metagenome | biome: human gut; feature: human-associated habitat; material: faeces | place: China | collected 2012
TTTGCTTTGAACGACTGCTCACTTCCACAGGAAGAACCATTTTCAGTATGACTTCCAGTTATGTGGTGCGATTACGAATATCATCCTTGACCCGATCCTGATCTTTGGTCTGATTGGTTTCCCGAAGATGGGGGTTACAGGTGCTGCCGTGGCTACGGTCATCGGACAGTGTGTCGGAGCACTTGTTTCATTTACATGTAATCATAAATTCAACCCGGATGTAAGGCTTCAGTTCCGTGGTTTCCGGCCGGACGGAAGAATTATCAGAACAATTTATGCAATCGGTATTCCATCTATTATCATGCAGTCGATTGGTTCTGTTATGACATACTCCATGAACCGTATCCTGATCACATTTTCATCTACTGCAACTGCCGTATTCGGAGTGTATTTCAAACTGCAGAGCTTTTTCTTCATGCCTGTCTTCGGTTTGAATAACGGTATCACTCCGATCATTGCATTCAACTACGGTGCGCAGAACAGAAAACGTATGGTCAAGACGATCAAACTCAGTATGGCAACAGCATTTTGCATTATGCTCTTCGGATTCCTTTGCTTTGAATTAGTTCCACAGGTACTTCTTGGAATGTTCAACGCATCTGCTGATATGCTTACGATCGGAGTCCCTGCGCTTCGTATCATCGGTATCCATTACTTACTTGCATGGTTCGGCATCATCTGCGGTACTGTATTCCAGGCGCTTGGAAAGGCCGTGTTCAGTATGATCGTATCCATCATGCGTCAGCTTGTAGTACTGATTCCGGCTGCATATGTACTGGCAAAATTTGGTGGGCTTCATGCAGTATGGTGGGCTTTCCTGACTGCGGAAGTCATGTCACTGATTGTCTCACTTATCTTTCTGTTCAGGACTAATCGAACGATTATTTCCAAGATCCCGGATGGAAGTGATATTCTATAAAAGGAAAAAGTTATGAAATTTAAGAAAAATTATGGATTTCTTTAATCCTGTTCATCCTGTTTGGCACTGTCTTTTCAGAACGAAGTGATCTCATGCTGTACCGCATAAAACGAAAACGGAAACTTGCATATGCAAACATATTAATCAGTTTATTGAAGAAAACAACTTTGCTGCGGTATTTACTATTTCTGCCGGTATCCTGCCGCTTCCGGATCTATCACGGACCGGTTATGAAGAGATTATAAAGCGAACTGACTTTTCACTGACCGTGGCTAAGCAGCATGGAAGAAACTGCTGTTATATATTCCAGGAAGAAGAGTACCAGAATTTCTTACGTATCCGTGAGATCACAAATGAGCTTCATTCAGCAGTAAATCATGATTTCCGTGGATTCTCAATAATCTTCCAGCCAGTCATGGATATCCGACAGGATAAACTGACCGGAGCAGAGGTGCTGATACGCTTTGCTTCTAAAAAATTTGGACAGATTTCGCCTGCTGAGTTTATACCTCTTTTAGAGACAAGCGGACTGATTATTCCAACCGGACGCTGGTTCATGCGAGAAGCAATAACCGCCTGCCGGAAAATCCGGATGCAAATTCCTGATTTCAAAGTTAATATTAATGTATCCCAGGTGCAGATCACAAAATCAGATATTATTACAGACCTTATCAGCGAGATGGACGCTTCTGGTCTTCCACCTGCTGCAATTGCAATCGAACTGACAGAAAGTATTCTGCTCGAAAAAAATGAAAAGGCGCAAAACTTCCTGAAAAAATTAAAACAGGCTGGCTTGCAGTTAGCATTGGATGACTTTGGAACCGGTTATTCCAACTTTCATTATCTGAGTGAACTTCACCCTGATATTGTTAAGATTGATCGTGGTTTTACTTCCAAGGCAATCACAGACAAAAAGGAATATTATCTGTTAAATCAGTTTAGTAACATGATTCATAATCTCGGTCTGAAACTTTGTATTGAAGGTATTGAGACAGAAGACGAATTACAGAAGATGAAACTTCTGAAACCGGATTACTGCCAGGGATTCTACTGGGGACGACCGTGTTCTTATGATGAGTTCAGGAAATATTTTGTGGATGTGAAAAGATAATTACATCATTAAAAAAGAGAAGCCAATTCCCAATCATTTGGGAAATAGCTTCTCTTTTTTCACTATTAAATTGCCCCGGTATTCTGTATCCAGACATCTCTCCTAGAATTTTCCGCCACCGCCTCCGGCAGTACTTCCGGAAGATGTTGTATGCGTACTGCTTCCGCCGCCACCACTGTGAGAATCATTTTTCTCTTTTTTCGTTTTTGTCATTGTATTATACAGGAATATGTCTCTGCTCTCAGTAAGATTCATACTTCCAGCTTTCACATAATTATTAGCTGCTGCCTGGAAACGTACTGTTTTCAGCTTTGATTTCATAGTGCCAACAACAATCAATGAAAGGACGATACCAGCTACTAATGAAATCGGAATCCAGATCCATGACATTGGTTTTTGTGGTTCATTATCGATATCATAAGGTTCTCCGGTTTTTGCCTGCGTAATAAAATTATCACACTCATCAGCAAATATATCAAATGCTGCCGCAAAATCACCATCAGACAAATCACCCGTCATCTCTTCTCCTATGTACTGGATACCTGCATCCGTAAATGCTGTAATAGCATATCCGTAGGTTGCCATATACCAATCATGATCTTCCATGCTGATTAGAAGTATTGTTCCATCCTTGTCCGGTCCATAACCATAATTATGAGACTCGTAGAATCGTTCCGCATAATCAGATACCGTCAGTCCATCCAGTGTATCGGTTGTGGCAACCGTCACATCTACCTTCTGTCGCGTACTGATCTCATCTAACTTACTGGTTAACAGCTCCCTCTCATCTGCAGACAGGAGCTCCGCATTGTCGATGACACGAGGATATTCATTCGCAAATCCTTCTGTTTCCTCCGCAAAAGCCGGAACTGCAAGACCTAGACAGAGGATGAGGATCGTCATAAACGATAAAATTCTTTTCTTCATTTCCCCACCTCCCTAAAACAGTCCGATCAGGTGCAAAAGCCATGCAGCACCATACGTTACAACTGAGAATACAGCTGCCAGCATCACTGTCCAGCGTGCTGCTGCACCTTTATCTACCGGCAGATCACCGACAAACTTTCCTGTCTGTCCATTCATTGCAAAGGTGTATTTATTTCCGTTCCATGTCGTATTCAGAAGCCATACCGGATACAGTGCATACTTTGCTTTTCCGCCATGAAATTGTACACTGCTATTGTCTGTTGTTACTGTAGCATAACCTTTTACTGTCTCAGCAAAAGCTTCCTCTGTAGAATGTTTTACACGTTTATTGGCACGTTCAATACTTTGTTCAGCAGTTACGTCATACTTATCTGCCAGATATCCTGCAAGATAAGCAGTCTGGAAATCCACCGCACCTGAAATATTGAATGGCTCGATAGATTCCATCAGATCGTCCGCCATCTTTGTGGATCCATCTACCGGAACATTTTCAAAACCAATATTTCCACCCCGGTGAACCATAAAATGACTTGTCTCAGTATAATCATAATCACTGTCACTCCACATTCGTACCTTTGTTGCCCGATAGCGGACTGCGGCATCTACATTTGTATCAAAAAGCCAGAATGGAACGTAAATACCTTTGATCTCATCAATATGATTCTGATCCTTGAAGATCTTTGGCAGAAGACGTTTTCCGGTCAGATGTTTCTTCAATCCTTCTTTTGCTGCCTTTTTATCTAATTTGAACGGGATCACCAGATCCGGTTTTAATGCTCCCGCAAATTGTCCCATCATTACAATTGGATTATCACAGAATGGACAGGATGTTGCTGCCATGTTGGCGTCTCCAACAATCTCGCCTCCACAGGATTTACACACATATGTGCGTAAACCATCTGTTTCACCTTCCTGCCATTCACTGCCTGCGGAAGTATCCCACTCCATGTCATCTGTCTGTTCATTCTGCAGCTCTGCATCATAACCTTTGAGTGCATCCATCTCGAACTCAGTATCACAGTACGGACACTTCATCTTCTGAATCTTACTGTCAAAGGCGATTGCACCGCCACAGCAAGGACATTTAAATTCCTGCAAGCCTGCCATAACTCATTCTCCTTTCTTCCGTGCCGGGCTTCCGGCAGTTATTTTCCAACCGCTGTTCATCCGTTACTGTCTGTCGTTCTCGTCAAAGATATCTCCACACTCCGGACAGAATCTCGGTGGATTCTTCGGATCTTCCGGTTCCCATCCGCACTTATCACAACGGTAAAGCGGTGCTCCTGCCGGCTTCTTTGCTCCACAGTTCGTACAGAATTTGCCTTTGTTTACTGCGCCACAGGAACACGTCCAGCCTTCGTCCTCTGCCGGTCTCTTTGTTCCACAGTTCGGACAGAAATTACCTGTTACTGTAGTACCACATGCACATTTCCATCCGCCTGCTGCCGGAGCTGCCTGCGGTGCCGGTGTCGGCTGTGGTGTCTGAGCCGCCTGCTGAGCCTGCTGTTGCTGTCCCATAGCGAAAAGATTCTGTGCATTCATTCCACCACCTGCAGCGTTCATTGCCATACCCATGCCCATGAATCCTGTCATAGCTCCTGCCTCGTTGCCCGCTGCGGTCTTCATCGCATCTGCCTGAGCACCGACAAGTGTAGCTGCTGCCATTGTAGGATCACGCATGATTGCTGTACGCTGTGCCTGTTTGATCAGTTCTGCATCCTCGTCCGGAAGAGTAATTGATCCAAAAGCAATACTGACAACCTTCAGTCCACGAAGAGCACCCCACTTCTCTGAAAGTGCAGTATTCATGGCATTTTCAAGATCTGTGTTGTGTGTTACGATCTGATTTGGACGAAGTTCCATCTCTGACAAACGGCCAAATGCCGGCTGCAGGGCTGAGATAAATTCTTTCTTAAGAGTACCGTCAAGTTCTTCACGGGAATATTCCTGTTCTACATTTCCACATACATTTGAATAGAACAACAACGGATCAACAATCTTATAAGAATATACACCTGAACAACGGATTGATACATCAATATCCAATCCGATCTTGGAGTCTACTACACGGAACGGAACCGGATTCGCTGTACCGAAACGGTTTTCCAGAATTTCTTTTGTATTAAAGTAATAAATTCTCTGATCCTTACCTGTATCTCCACCATAAGTAAAACGCTTGCCTACGGTTTTAAATGTCTCTTTAATGCTCTCACCGAGATTACCTGAGAAAATAGATGGTTCTGTTGAGGTATCATATGTAAATTCACCAGGCTCTGCACAAACTTCTACAACCTTACCCTGTTCTACAATGATCATACACTGTCCATCAGCCACGGCAATACCGGAACCGTTAGAAATGATATTGTCATTTCCTTTTGTATTAGAAGAACGACCTGTCGTTCTCTTCTGACCCTTTGTAACAAGCACTTCTTTCGGCATAGATTCGCAATAGAAAAACTCCTTCCATTGATCCGCTAATGTTCCACCAAGTGCACCCATACCTGCTTTAATAAGTCCCATACTGACTCCTCCTTTTGCGATATATCCGATGTGTTCATTTTATCTATAATTGTAACTGTTCAGAGCCAAGCAAAATTTCATAAAACAGGTGTAAAATGCTTGCATTTTTAAGACTGTTTTTGAAATTTTATTTGGCGGATACGCCACACCTCCAAAATGCGTAGCATTTTGGAGGTTGGCTCTGAACAGTTACCTATAATTTTATTATAACAGAACAAAAAAAATCTGTCGCTCTCAAAAAAATTGTATTTCTGCTGCTTTTTACACCAAAAAGCAGCTAGTCTATTTTCCAGACTAACTGCTCCTGTTGAATTCCATATCTAATTCTTTTATTATATTTGTTTTGTCTCTGAGATCTCTAATTTCTTCTTCTGAAATTCCATATTAGACAGTAAAATGTTCATTGCAAAACCTACAAGCAAAGCCCATCCGGAACCTTTGAATGCAAGCACTGCTGCCATTACTCCGGCAATACTTTTATCTGTACTCGTCTTACAATAATCCATACCGATTCTTGCACATACATATGCCTGGAATAACAAAGTGATCGCAGAACCCACGCCCATGATTGGTTTCATGAATGACACGATCGGCACTAAAATAACACTGATGAATGTTGCCATACGGAAAGAACTCATTCCACCGATCAGCGATTTCATCGCTTTCTTTCCTTCTTTATAACGCATTGCAACAGATACGGTCATACCAATCCAAAGCGGACCTGCCAGTGGTGGGAACGGTGCAAAAATTGCAAGGATCAGGTTTCTAAGACCACTGATCAGGTTTGATCTGCTTGAATTAAAGTCAATATATTCGTCACTTCTGCTGTCCTGTGCTTCCTCTACCAACGTCTGTGATGTAACAAAATCTCCAAACGCAAGTACATAACAGATTAACGCCAACGGAATTGCACTTATAAATTTTGAAATCGGTGGAAATCCGACTGCAAAAATACTGACTGTGTGGAAAATATTACTAAAGTCAGGAATTCGGATGAGTGTTCCAAGTTCGAGAACCGGTTTTGACAATTCTCCAAGCAATACTCCTGCTAACATAGCAATCAGATATGGGAATAAGTTTCCATATTTTGCCATGATATCCAATATTTTATATTTTTCTCTGTTCTTTTCACAGAACGGTGAAAAACTCAAAAACGCAAGTAACAATGTACCGGAAAGTGTTGCGATTGGCGCAGTCATCAGCTGGCTTCCATCTGAGAGCTGTCCTTGCAATACTGTAATCGGTGCTGCAATCAGAATACCGCCTTTTATTGAATTCGGCACACCATTCACGAATTTATCTGCAAGCTTGGTAATTCCCATAAATATAAATACAAATGCAACAAGCAGCTGCAATGCAATCATTGCCTGAATACGCTCCGGTCCTTTTGGGAATCCATTTAAATATGCCAGTGTAAATGGTAATGTCGGTGTGATCCATCCCGGGACAACCGGATCTCCTAACCATCCATGAAGCATGTACATAAATACTTCAATGATGACGCAGCTCCATGCAAGTTCATACGGAAGTCCAAGATTATCCGTCAGATACGGAATCGAACTTAACGCAGTAGCGCCAAGGATCAGACCTTGAAAAAATTCTACATATTCTAATTTATAATGAATTCCCGGAATACGCCACTGAAATGGGCCGAGTGGAATATAGGGAAGTTCGTTGACTTTTCTTGTTCTTTTCGGACTCATCTTTTAAGCTTCTCCTTCATTTTTCGATTTACAAGTGTCTATTTTTTAACAATTTAATCTCAAAAAAAGGACTGCATTCTTTTTGATGATAACATCTTTTGGAACAACAGTCCATTTTTTTCGTATGAATTGAGATTGTTACTATGTTACTTCCTATAATGCACTTTTTCCGAAGATTTTTTTGTGCTGTGCTACTAAGTAGAGAGAACTTAAAATAGCAAGGATTGCAAATACTAATAACATGATCATGAGGCTGTATACTGCATTTGCCTCCCCCCCTCGCATTTTTCCCTTTCGCGCTGCGAATGAAAAATGCTTACTCTTTTCCAAAAATTTGACACCAGCCACCAGGAAGAGCTTTTGATTCAGTTTCAATCTCTCGCAGACTATCTCGATAAAAAATCAAAATAAATTGTCATTGCTTTTTCCTGCTCTGACCATTTATAATGAACTTATACTATGTTTGAAGGGGGAACATTTTCATGAAAGATATTGGTAAAATTCTGAAAAACGCCCGTGAGAATAAAGAATATACCCAGAAACAAGTGATGGAATTGACCGGTATCCACAGAAAATCTCTGTCCGGTTATGAGAATAACGTTGCCGAGCCGGATCTCTCCACTTTCGCAACCCTTGCCAATCTGTATGGCATCTCTGCAGATGAAGCTTTGGAAATTGGTGAACCGGATCCTTCTGTTTCTTTGCTTCGTTTTGAATTCCAAGTTCTTTCTTTATTTAAAGAACTCGATGCAAAGCATCAGGAAGAACTTCTGATCCAGATCACCGCACTCGTCAGATATTTAAATGCAAAAAATATGGTGCCGCAAAATCATCAATCCAGATAATTTTGCGGCACCACCGATTTATACATGTAAATTCTTTTCCATTTCCTGACGCATTTCTTTTCCCTTGAAAAGCACCAGTCCGATCAGCATCAGCACGCCCATCCCAATTGAAATCACAGACGGAAATACAATTCGTACCTTACCAGTCAGCAAAAAGATAAATGGTAAGATCATTCCGTAAAGCGCCGCCATCACAAAGTACACCAGATAGTCCTTCGCCTGACGGTAATACACCCTCGATATGATCAGCATCGAAATCATAATCAAGCCACTGACTCCCGGAAGCACAAAGTCAATCGACCAACCATGCCAGCCGGTCAGCCAGTCCCAGATAATACAGCCGACTGTCACAATGATCAGCTGCCACATGGCATTCTTCAGCAGATTGTACCGCTTGAAGAAACCGACTGCGAGCGCCAACCACATACTGAACGCACCGCCGCACACAAACAGTGACAGATGGAAATTCGTATCAATGCTATAATCCACTCCCAGTGCCGCCACAATCGCGATCATGCAAAGAAATGTAAATATTTTGAAAATCTGCATTCCTTTCGCTTCTGTCATCACACTTTCCGGATACTCCACTTCAAGGATCTCAGGCTTTACTTCCTGCTCTTTCAGAATCTGGAAAAAATTCTCTTTGATTGCATCACAGTCATATCTGGACGTAAATCCCAGATAAATCTTATCCCGGAAAGAACACATACAAAGCTCTACTTTCGGCGTACTTGTGTAAACGCCAAAATGCGCGATATACGGCTCGTAGCTCTCCGGCATCCGGATGATTCCCATGTTGGAAAAAATAGCGGTCACATCACTTTCGGCCGTCCTCGCCCCGATATTGATACAGACATTTTTCAGTTCCAGCGGCGCAAATTTCAGGATTGGGTGTACCTGCAGGGCGAAGTAATCATTCATCCGCTTCTCCATCCTTTCCGCTGTCAGTTCTTCTTTAAAGCATGCATTTACTTTTTGCACAACATCTGCGAACTCTTCTTTTCCACCTTGAAAATGATATCCCGGTTCGATCCAGTTGAAAAAATTGAGCATTGTATTGGTCGGAAAGAAATTGCGCAGATTAACCGGAACCATCAGTACAACCGGCTTGCTTTCCTGCCGTCTTGTCATTGTCCGATGAATCGCACACAGATATACCGCAGTCAGAAATACCGTCATCGACACACCATAAGTCTTTGCCTGACGTTTCAGTTCTTCGACCGGAATTTCTGCCTCTGTCGTCTGCATACTTCCAAGCTCACGCCGGTTTCCGCGAAGCTGATGCGCTGCCGGTTTTTTCTCCTTTTTGCGGTCTGCCTGGCGGGAATAATATCTTTCAAATCCATCCGCTTCCTGATCGGAAAGGCTCTCCGAATACTCTGACAGAACCACATCCTCCAGTCCATCCTCATGATGTGCCAGATACAGATAATTTTTCACCAGCTCCCGTACAAATTCACTGGCACCGGTTCCGTCCGTCAGCACATGAAAGACCTCAAAATTGATTCTCTTTTTGTAATAAGTCACTTCAAAAAGCAGATCTCTCTTATCACGGATATAAAGGCTGCTGCACGGCTCCTTATACTCTTCTCTTACAACCGGTCTTTTATTACTCTGTTCCAGATAATGCCAGAACAGTCCCTTTCGCAGCACGGACAGAAAGATCGGATATTTTTCCAGTGTCCTGTCTACCGCCTTCTGCAGGATCTCCTGCTGTATATCCTCTTTCAATTCACAGTAGAACCGGAATACACGGGTATCCCTTTTACTGCTCGCCGCCGGAAAAAGCTTCGCTGCATTGTCCAGCCTTCTCCAGTGCTTTACATTTGCTTGCGGCATTTTCTATTCCCCCTCCAGAAAATGATTGATATATTCAAAACTTTCCTGTACATGCAGACTCCGGATTCCCAGTGCAAAATATCCGTGAAGTGCATCCTTGATCCGGTGTACTTCCACCCGGTTACCTGCCTCTGCAAGACGTCTTCCATACGCTTCTCCCTCATCCCGGAGCGGATCAAATTCTGATGTCAGGATCAGTGTATCCGGCTGTCCTGACAGATCTTTCTCCAGAATCGGTGCAAAATATGGATTTAACTTGTCCTCTTCCGAACCTGCATAAAGATTGATATAATCTTTTAATTTGCCTGCCGTCAGAAGATAATCCTGCCCGTTCTCCCTTACAGAAGAGAACAGACTCTTCTCTGAATAATCATTGTTGACTGCCGGATAGATCAGAATCTGTCTCTTTGGCATAAATTCGCCACGGTCCCGTGCCATAATGGACAATGCAGCTGCCAGATTGCCACCTGCACTGTCTCCAATCAGAGTAATATCCTCCGGCTTTGTATCCGGATGCATATACAATGCTCTTGCCACGGCATAGCAGTCCATAAGCCCGGTCGGGAACTTGTGCTCAGGCGCCAGGCGGTATTCTACTGCTGCTACAGTCTGCCCCGTCGCCTGTGCCATCCGGGAACATACTCTCTCATAATTTTCCACATGCTCAGTCGCCCATCCTCCTCCGTGAAGGAAAAGCATGATCTTTCGTCCCTTGATCTGATCTTTTTTCATACACGATGCTTCATCCGGGAAAAATACCCGGATCGGAACTTCATAATCGCCGTTATATACCTGCAGATCCATTTTTTTATAAAAAATTTTCATCGGATCCAGTCTTTTCAGATCCGCAAGCTGCCTTGATACTTCTACATCAATCCCTCCAAAAGACAGGATTTTCAGGATTGCTTTTGTTGCTATATTGATCGCCATATTTTTCTGTCCTCATTTATTTTTTCATACAGATTTATTCTACCATAGAATGATGTCCCCTACCACTCTTTCTCTTTCCATCTTTGCTACATTAACCCATTTTCAATTTCTCAGATTTCACAATTATCTCACTATTTATTTGACACAGACTGTCAAAACAGTTACCATACACTTATGCACAAGGAGGGTGTATTTGTTTTATGAATAATAAAAAAAATATAGACGACTATTTTGATGACAACTTTGAAGTAACTTATACAGGCGATCTCCCGTCGATCCCTGTGGGGCAGGATGATTATGACGACCGGTATGACGACACAGACTACCTTAACGATTATGAAACTGACGACTACTACGATGAAACAGACAGGCTTGCTCCTGATTATGACGATGATTATGAAGAAGAGGATTCTTATTATGACCGCCAAAGACCAGCCAGACGGACAGAACGGAGAAATTCCCGCAGACGTCCCGATTCCTCTTCCGAAGAACTGGCAGCTCCAATTCGGAATATTGCCCGCACCGGAAGTACTGTCGCTGAGAAACTGACCACTTTCATCCTTCGCCCGGCACCGGTTCTGATGTCCGCCATCATCCTGGCGATTACCTTTTTTTCATTCTGGAATCAGCTGTCTGATTATGGAGATATCAATACACTGACATCCAATCCAGATCTTACTCTGATTGCTTATCTGGCTGTCGGAGCGGTTATGCTGATCTGGATGCTGTCTACGTTCTTTTTCACATTAAGTGGCATCCGACACGGAACCGGACGCGGACTTACTTATTTTGTCCTGGTATATGTTCTGTCCTACCTCTTCAGTCTAGCCGCAGCTGCAATTCCTGCTGATGTTCAGTTACTGACCGGTATCAGAGGCGGTATCCTGGTATTTGGTTCCCTTTATCCGACATACTTTCCATTCTGTGTCGTTGGAATCATTACCTGTATCCTGCGAAAGATTTTGAAGTAAAACATTCCTCATACTAAGGCATATGCCTTAGGGCATCCTCATATGGTGTTTTGCTTTATAAGTGAACAACAACTAATTACATGCGAAAAAAGAGTAAGTCAAATCACTCATCTATCTGATTTGACTTACTCTTTTCTTACTTTTGTTTCATTCCTGATGTGTTTTCCAACTTTTGTACTATTTTTTCTATATCATATTCCGGTGCATAGGTATTGGCAATATCATAGATTCTCTGTATCGTCAAGACATCCTCTTCCAG
>OGYE01002239.1_pt1 | contig 12009 bp, 7 predicted proteins | sample 1576471 | NCBI WGS metagenome assembly OGYE01 (sample SAMEA3541532, study PRJEB24748) | human gut metagenome | biome: human gut; feature: human-associated habitat; material: faeces | place: China | collected 2012
CATGGGCGGCAACCAGATCCACAATGTGGCTCCTGGCCAGGCTCCTGGGGATGCAGTCAATGTCAGCCAGTTGAATGCGACGAATCAGACGGTAGCTAACCTCGGTGGTGCCGTCAACAAGCTGGGTACCCGCGTCAACCGCGTCGGTGCCGGTGCCGCTGCCCTGGCAGCCCTCCATCCGCTGGACTTCGACCCGGAGGACAAGTGGGATTTTGCAGCCGGTTATGGTAACTATAAAGATGCCAGTGCCGTCGCTGTCGGCGCGTACTATCGTCCCAATGAAGACACGATGTTCAGTGTCGGCGGTTCCTTCGGCGGCGGGGAAAATATGGTCAATGCCGGCGTCAGCTTCAAGGTCGGCCAGGGCAACCACGTTTCGACGTCCCGCGTCGCCATGGCTAAGGAAATCAAAGACCTGCGCCAGGATGTGGCCAACTTGAACGCCATCGTCAACCGCCAGAGTGCCCTCATCAACAAGCTGACGGGTACCAATGCCGGTACAGTCCAGGATGCGGGCAACGATTTGTTCCCCGATGTCCCGGCCAACCACTGGGCTTATGAATACGTCACCAAGCTGAAACAGGCCGGTATCCTGACGGGTTATCCCGATGGGAACTTCGACGGCGACCGCATGATGACGCGTTATGAATTTGCTGCCATCGTGTACCGGGCCATCATGGCCGGTGCCGCTTCCAACCCGGCTTTGAGCCAGGACGGCACGCTGGATAAATTAGCGAAAGAATTCTCGCCGGAAATGAAACACATCCGCATCGATACGATTGCCAAGGATAAGAACGGCAAACCGACGATCGAACGAGTCCGCGTCATTCCCGAAGCAAAACAGTAGAGGAGGGGAGTATCATCGCACAGATAGGATTGTCTTTTCGTATCGATTCAGACCTCAAAAAAGAGTTTGAAGCATTTTGTGATGATGCCGGTATCAGCATGACGTCGGCCATCCACCTGTTCATCAAGACAACCGTCCGGGAACAACGGATTCCCTTTGAAATAAAGGCTTCAAGCGGAAAAATAAAATCGAGAGAGTAAGGAGAAAGGGCTTGTCGCACGGCGACAAGCCCTTTCAAGCTGTTAGCAGCTAGGGGGTAGGGGTTAGCAGATATCGTTCGTCATAAATTCAGGCTGTGCACCGGATTCACGCGGGACGACCTTTAACCTCTCAGACCGCCTTTGGCGGCCAGCTCCCCTATAAAGGGAGCCTTGTGCGACCCGTTGCGAGATGCTACCACAACCTATCCGAGTATAATGGCAGGCTTTTACGAACCACGAACAACGAGCCACTATTTTTTCGCGAGCCGAGGGTTACTCGAGGCGATGTTGTTAGTCTGAGATTATTGCCGCAAAGCGGCATCTGAGTCCGAATCGGCCTGCGAACTGCGACCGGCGGCCTGCGGGCCACGAGCCCCTAAAAAGCCCTTCACAGGGGCGGCCTATATATGGTATTATATACTGTAAACCCTAAATTATGATTTTTGTGAAAAACGGAGAGAATACATGGATTTTCAGAGCAATCGATTTTATCATATTATTTCTTATGGCTGTCAGGCGAATATGTCTGACAGTGAGCATTATGCCGGTCAGTTGGAGGAGCTGGGCTATCACAATACGGAAGATTTGGATACAGCCGATGTCATCCTCATCAATACGTGTTGTGTCCGCGAAACGGCGGAAGACAAGACGCTGGGGAAAATCGGCGAACTCAAGCATTTGAAGAAGCAGAACCCCGATTTGATTATTGCCGTCACGGGCTGCATGGCCCAGGAATGGCAGGATAAGCTCTTCAAGCGGGCGCCGCACATCGATTTGGTCATCGGTACGCACAATATCCACAAGCTCATCGAGCTCATCCGGGAACGGCGCAGCAAGGCCGACCATTATATGGCTGCCGACATGACCCTGCCGGCTTTCCACGATATGCCGGTCAAGCGCTTCCAGAAATTCTTTGCCTGGATCCCCATCATGAACGGCTGCAACAAGTTCTGCACGTACTGCATCGTGCCCTATGTCCGGGGCCGTGAAGTGAGCCGTCCCATCGACGCCATTGTCGAAGAAATCAAGAAGGTCGCTGCTGAAGGCTACAAGGAAATCACCCTTCTCGGCCAGAATGTCAATTCCTATGGCCTGGACCTCAAGGACGGCACGGATTTCTCCAAGCTCGTCGCCGCTGTCGACGATATCGACGGCATCGAACGGGTCCGGTACATGACCAGCCACCCCAAGGATATGACTTTTGCCATGATCGACGCCATTGCCGACAGCAAAAAGGTCGTCAACCACATGCATCTGCCCATCCAGTGCGGTTCTGACGAGCTCTTGAAGAAGATGAACCGCGGCTACACGGTGGAACATTATTTGGAACTCGTCGACTATGCCCGCAAGCGCATGCCCGACCTGGTCCTGACGACGGACATCATCGTCGGCTTCCCAGGCGAAACGGAAGCCATGTTCGAAGATACGCTGAACCTGCTCAAGCGCGTTCAGTACGACATGGCCTATACCTTCATCTATTCGCCGCGTACGGGGACACCGGCGGCCAAGATGGAAGACCAGATTCCGCAGGAAGAAAAGAGCCGCCGTCTGCAGCGGCTCATGGATGTGCAGAACGTCTATAGTTTAGCGAAAAATAAAGAAATGGAAGACCACGTCTATGACGTCATCGTCGAAGGGCCGACCAAGAACGATGCCAACCACTGGTTCGGCCGGACGACGGGCAACAAGATGATCATCTGGGAAAATGACGGTTCCGTCGCCATCGGCGATACCGTGCCGGTCCAGGTCGACAAAGGCCAGACGTGGGTCCTCAAAGGTCACTTAGTGCACTAAAGGAAGGTGAGACTTTGGCAGGAAAAAAATTAACGCCTATGATGCAGCAGTACATGGAAGTCAAAGAGCAGTGCCAGGATAAGATCCTCTTTTTCCGCCTCGGCGATTTCTATGAAATGTTTTTTGACGATGCCCTGACGGCGTCGCGCGAACTCGACCTGACCCTGACCGGCCGGGCTGGCGGCAATAAAGAGAAGGTCCCCATGTGCGGCGTACCTTTTCATTCGGCTGACACCTATATCGAACGGCTGGTCCACAAAGGCTATAAAGTCGCTATCTGCGAACAGATGGAAGATCCGAAACTGGCCAAGGGAATCGTCAAGCGCAAGATCATCAAGGTCATCACGCCGGGGACGATTACCCTGGAAAATGCCGTGGCGTCGAAGAAGAACAATTACATCGGCTGCCTGACCGAAAGCGATGCCATCCTTTCCATCGCCCTCATGGACGTCACGACGGGCGAATGTTTGTGGGCCGACTGCGCAGCATCGGTCATGGAAGACAGCCTGTTCGACATCCTGGCCGTCTACGAGCCGAGTGAACTCATTTACGCCCACATGGGGCAGGATATGGACGCCGTCCGCGAATACCTGCGCAGCCACCTGGCCCAATGTACGGTCACGGAATTTCCTGCCGATGACAGTGTCGACTACCGGGAACAGGCACGGTCCTATTTCCCGCCGGAAGACTTTGCTGCTGCCTCGGCGGCCGGCGAGTGTATCGGCATGCTCCTGGCCTATGTCAGCGACGTCATGCAGTCCGATATTTCCCACATCAATTCGCTGGAACATATCGACAATGAACGGCGTCTGGTCGTCGATGCGGCCAGCCTGCGCCATCTGGAAATCACGCAGAACGTCCGCGACGGCGGCCGCCGGGGGACCCTCCTCGATGTCCTGGACAAGACCAAGACGGCCATGGGCGGCCGGCTCCTGCGCAAGTGGCTGGAAGCGCCGCTCATCCGCATTGCCGACATTACGCGCCGCCAGGATGCCGTCGAAGACTTCGTCCTCCACGAAATTATGCGCCAGGACACGGCAGACGTGCTGGACCGGATCTACGATTTTGAACGCATCCTGACCCGCATCGAAACGGGGACTGTGAGCCCCAAGGACCTGGTAGCCCTGCGGGAATCGCTGGCCGTCATCCCGCAGCTGAAACAGGTCCTGTCCGGTGCCAGTGCCGACCTCCTGCACAGCCTCAATGACCGCTTGCAGACCCATGACGACGTCTATGACCTGCTCTGCCGGGGCATCAAGGACGAACCGGGCCTGGTCATCCGCAACGGCGGCGTCATCCGCGACGGCTTTTTGCCGGAACTCGATGAAATCCGCTCCATTGCGGCCAACAGTCATGCCTTTTTGCAGGAACTGGAAGAGAAGGAACGGGAAAAGACGGGCATCAAGATGAAAATCGGCTATACCAAGGTCTTTGGCTATTACTTCGAGATTTCCCATGCCAATACCAAGCCCATCCCCGATTACTACGTGCGCAAGCAGACGTTGGTCAATGCCGAACGCTACATCACGCCGGAATTGAAGGAATTTGAAGTCAAAGTCCTGACCAGCCAGGAACGGATGCTGGCGCTGGAATACAAGCTCTTCGGCGATATCCGCCGCCAGATCCAGGGACATATCCCGGCCATGCAGGAAACGGCCCGGGCCATTGCCCGCATCGACTGCCTGTACAGCCTGGCCTGCGCGGCCTATGACAACCGCTACGTCCGTCCCAGCCTCAACACCAAGGCGACGATTTCCATTAAGGACGGCCGCCATCCCATTATTGAAAAGTATTTGAAAGACGAATTGTTCGTGCCTAACGACGTCACCTTAAACCATGAAGACCATGAAATTTTGGTCATCACCGGCCCCAACATGGCCGGCAAATCGACGTATATGCGCCAGGTCGCCGTGCTGGTCCTCATGGCCCAGGCCGGCTCCTTCATTCCCGCCAAGGAAGGGTCCATCTGCCCGGTGGACCGTATCTTTACCCGTATCGGTGCCAGCGACGACATCCTTACCGGCCAGAGTACGTTCATGATGGAAATGAAGGAAGTGTCGTACATCCTGAAACACGCCACCAGCCGCAGCCTGCTCATCCTCGATGAAATCGGCCGCGGTACGAGTACCTTCGACGGCATGTCCATCGCCAGGGCCGTCATCGAATACTGCCTGAAGCACATCCACGCCCTGACGCTGTTCGCGACGCACTACCATGAGCTCATCGCCATGGCCGACGATTCGCCGAAAATCAAGAATTATACCGTCGCCGTCAAGGAACGGGGCAAGAACATCAAGTTCCTGCGGCGCATCATTCCCGGCGGGGCCGACCGCAGCTATGGCCTGCACGTCGCCCGTCTGGCCGGGCTGCCCGAAAGCCTGCTCAAGCGGGCCGACGTCATCCTGGAAGACTTGGAAAAGAACGGCGGTGCTCCCGTCCCGGCCAAGGCGCCTGTGAATCCGGCGCCGTCACCCATGGGAGACAGCCTCTTTTCCAGTCCTGTCATCGACAAGCTGCTCAGCGTCGATGTCAGCAGTATGACGCCGATTGAAGCGATTTCTTTCTTATATAATCTGCAAAAAGAGGCCAAAGAAGGAAGTGGGATCCAGTGAGTTCAATCATTCATGTCTTAGATGAAGCGACGCGCAATAAGATTGCTGCCGGCGAAGTCGTCGAACGGCCGGCGTCGTGCATCAAGGAGCTCGTAGAAAATGCCATCGATGCCGGTGCCCATGCCATTGAAGTGGAAATCGCCGACGGCGGCCAGTCCTATATGCGGGTCACTGACGACGGCTGCGGCATGAGCCCGGAAGATGCCCATAAGTGCATCATCCGCCACGGTACGAGCAAGATCAGTTCCGTCGAAGATATTTTTGCCATCACGTCTTTAGGCTTCCGCGGCGAAGCCGTGCCCAGTATCGCCGCCGTATCGCACATGCAGATCACGACGCGCCAGGCCAGCGATGACTTTGCGACGCACCTTATCCTCGACGGGGGCGAAATCACGGCAGAAGACCAGGCCGGCGCACCGGTCGGGACGACGATGGAAGTGAGCGACCTCTTTTACAATACGCCGGCGCGGCGCAAGTTCCTCAAGAGTGAACGGACGGAAAGTTCGAAGATCTCTGAAATGGTGACCAAACTGGCCCTGGCCAATCCGGCCATTGCCTTTACTTTTACCAATAACGGCCGGACGACGATGAAGACCGGCGGCACCGGCGATTTGCGGGAAACCGTTGCCAATATCTACGGCGCCAACGTCGCCCGCGATGTCTTTGCCGTCACTGCCGACCAGGACGGTATCAGCCTGGAAGGCTATGTAGGCAAGCCGTCGGTCTTAAAGAGCAACCGCAACTGGCAGACGTGCATCGTCAATCACCGCATCGTCCATAATCCCTTGATGTTCAAGGCCATTGACAATGCCTATCATGCCATGCTGCCGAAATCGGGCTATCCCTTTGCCATGCTCCACCTCCACGTCGACCCGGCGACGATTGACGTCAACGTCCATCCGGCTAAGACGGAAATCAAATTCTCTGATGAACAAGCCGTCTACCGCGCCATCTACCACAGCATCGTCACGGCCCTGGTGGCCCAGGAAAAGCCCGAAGCCATCGCCAAGACCATCGGTGAGGTAGGGGCTGCCCCACAGCCGGAAGCCCATGTAGGGGCGCCCACGTGGGGCGCCCGCTCGCAGGAGAGTGGCCAGGCAACCTCCGTAGGGGCCGTCCCAAAGGGCCCGCAAGGGGAGAAAGCAACCTCTCAGTCCGCTGCGCGGACAGCTCCCCTATCAGGGGAGCCTCTTGCGGACGGCTTTGACCGGGCCCCAAAGGGCCTTCACAGGGGGGCCTCTGTAGCGACGGGCGGCCCGCAGCGGACAGCTCCCCTATCAGGGGAGCCTCTTGCGGATGGTTCTTCCTTGTTTTCCCAGGCTTTGGCCCAGCATGGCCAGGGCGGCCCGTCGGAAGCGACGTCGGTTGTTTCCGAGGCGTCGGCGCCTAAAATCGTCTTTGACGGCGATGACGACGTCTTCATTCCCTTAGGGGAAGTGGCGGACTGCTTCATCATTGCCAAGAAGGGCCAGGATTTATACATCGTCGATCAGCACGCGGCTCATGAACGGATCCGCTACGATACGTTCTGCAAGCGTGTCGAACGGATGCCGAGCCAGCAGTTGCTGACGCCGGAGTTCGTCGAAGTCGACAACGAGGATATGACGCTCTTATTGGAACGGCAGGATGTCTTCAACGACCTGGGCTATACCTATTCCGAAGCTGGGCCGACGACGCTGCGCGTCGAAGAAGTGCCCTGCGATTTGCAGACCAGCGATATTGCCGATTCTTTAAAGGATATCTGCCTGCTCCTGCACGACCGGAAGGAACCGGATAAAGCCATGGTCCGCCATCGCTCGCTGGCCTATCTGTCCTGCCACGGTGCCGTCAAGGCCGGGGACAGCCTCAATATCCGCCAGATGAAGCAGCTCCTGGATGATTTGTTCCATACGGAAAAACCCTACGTCTGCCCTCATGGCCGGCCGACGATCATCCGCTTTACGCCAAAAGAATTAGCGCACTTATTTAAACGGACATGACTCATATGATTTACGTCGTGCCTTCATTGAAGGCCAAAGAAAAATTACAATGTGAAGGGAAGGCCTGGGCCGAAAGCCAGGGCTTTGCCTATGTGCCGCGGGGAAAGCGGACCATACAGGACTTGATGGATGAATACGGCGAGGATTTCCTCGTCTATTCATCGCGGGGGCCTCAGATAGACCGCCCGGAAGGCAGCCATTTCTTCAGCCTCAACATGGCCGAACTGCGCATCCAGAATCTTCGGAAAGGCCAGCGCGACCATCTCTTGGAAGCCCTGATGGGGAAGGGTTCTTCCCAGCCGCCTATTTCCGTCCTCGATTGTACCTGTGGTTTTGGCGCTGATGCGGCCGTGGCTTCTTTCGGCCTGCCGGCTGGCTCCCGCGTCGATGCCCTGGAAGTATCGCCTTTGCTGGAAGCCGTTACGGCCTGGGGCTTTTCCCACTTTGTCCACAAGAAAGACGACGTCACGGCGGCGCTGCGCCGGATTTCCCTGCGTTGTGGTGACTATCGCGACTATCTGTTGTCCGATGAAGGGCCTGTGTACGACGTCCTCTATTTCGACCCCATGTTCCAGCGGCCTGTCGAGGCGAGCTGCCAGTTCCAGCCCGTCCGGGCCATTATGGAACACGGCGGACTGACGCGGGACCTCATCGAACGGGCGCTGCAGAAAGCCCGGCGCCGGGTGGTCATCAAAGAACGGGATTTCCGCCAGCTCTGCCGCGATTTCCCGGATGTTACCTTATATGGCGGCAAATACAGCCGCATTGGCTATGCCGTATTGGAGTGTGATTCATGGAAAAAGTAATTGCCATCATCGGTCCGACGGCGGTCGGCAAGACGGCCCTCAGTTTTGCCCTGGCCGAACACTACGGGACCGACCTCATTTCCGGCGACGCCTACCAGATTTACCGCCATATGGATATCGGTACGGCCAAGCCGACGGCGGACGAACTAGCCCGCTATCACCATTATCTCATCAATATTGCTGAGCCCGACGAACCCTATTCGGCAGCCCGCTTCTGTGATATGGCGGGAAAGGCCATTGCCGAAGTCAACGGAAAGGGGAAGATCCCCATTCTCGTCGGCGGTACAGGCCTCTATGTCCAGTCTCTCCTGGAAGGCTATGATTTCCAGACGGCCCGCATGACCGAAGCCGACAAGGAAGCGGCCCAGGCGCGGATCGACGCTCTCAGTCAAGAGGAACTGAAGGCCTATATCGAAACGGAAACGGACTGGCAGCCGCCGGACTGGCACGAGCTGTTTTCCAACACGCACCGCCTGACCCGCCTGATCAGCGCCATCGAGCAGGGCGAAGGGAAATCTTTCGTCCGGGCCGGCAAGGCTCGGGATGTAGTCTATGACGCTTACGTCATCGGTCTGCGCCTGCCGCGGGATGTCTTATACCGGTGCATTGAAGAGCGCGTCGACGCCATGATTGCCGCCGGCTGGGTCGATGAAGTGCGGTACCTGCTGGACAAGGGTATCCCGACGGACTGTCAGGCCATGAAGGCCATCGGCTATCAGGAACTGGCCCTGTATCTTCAGGGACAGATGCCCCTCGATGACGCCGCAGCCCGCATCAAGACCCGGACGCGGCGCTTTGCCAAACGCCAGCTCACGTGGTTCAGACGCATGCCCTACATCCACTGGTATGACAAGGACCAGTATGATGGAGAAGAAGCATTGATACAGGCTGTGCTGGGGGATGTGCCTTTCCCATGACGGGAAGGCGCAGGCGGCAAGTAGAAAAGCAACCTCCGTAGGGGCCGTCCCAGAGGGCGGCCCGCAGCTGACAGCTCTCCTATAAAGAGAGCCGAAAGCCTCCCCTGATAGGGGAGGTGCCGTAAGGCGGAGAGGTTTCCTTCAGCGATCTGCGACCTGCGAAACAGCGGACTGTAAGGAGAAAAGTAATCTCCGTAGGGGCCGTCCCGGAGGGCGGCCCGAAATGAGAAAAGGTCCTGAACGGTATAGCGTCTCATTGTCTGGAAGAACCTCTCAGTCAGCAGAGCTGACAGCTCTCCTATGAGGAGAGCCATTAACCCCTAACCCCTAACTACTATTCACTATAGAAAGGAATCATGACATTGTCTTTGGATTTAGAAATATTACGAAAAGAAGCGCTGGCCGAATGTGCGGCCCAGTTTGAACGCATTGATATGATTTGTCTCCATAATACGGCGAAAGTCCTGGCCGCTTATAAGGAAGCCCAGATTTCTTCGTACCAGTTTGCCGGTACGTCGGGCTATGGCTACAGCGATATGGGCCGGGAAAAGCTCGATGAAGTCTTTGCCCGCGTCTTCAAGGCCGAAAAGGCCATTGTCCGGCCCCACTTCGTATCGGGGACCCATGCGCTGGCGACGGTCCTGCTGGCCCTGTTGCAGACCGGTGACCTCATGATGAGCCTCGTCGGGGCGCCTTATGACACGATGCAGGGCGTCATCGGCTATGCCCATGAAACGCCGCACTCTTTGAAGGAAAAGGGCGTCCGCTATGAGGAAGTCCCCTTGAAGGACAACGCCTATGATTTGGCAGGCATTGAAGCGGCCGTCGCCGAAAAGCAGCCGAAACTGGTCCTCATCCAGCGTTCCCGCGGTTACAGCACGCGGGCATCCTTGACGATTGATGATATCCGTTCTATTATTTCCGTCGTCAAGAAGGTCAGCCCCAAGACGATTTGCTTCGTCGACAACTGTTATGGCGAATTTGCTGCTGAAGAAGAACCGATTGAAGCCGGTGCCGACATCATCGCCGGGTCGCTCATCAAGAATCCCGGCGGCGGCATCGCTCCCACAGGCGGCTATATTGCCGGCAAGGAAGAACTGGTCCACGCCGCAGCCGACTACCTGACGGCTCCGGGCCTGGGCGACGAACTCGGTTCCTATGCAGCCGGTTACCGCCTCTTTTTCCAGGGGTTCTTCATGGCACCGCACGTTACGGCTCAGGCTATCAAAGGGGCCGTCTTTGCAGCGGCTGTCTTTGAAAAGATGGGTTTCAAGGTTTCGCCGGCCGTCCAGGATCCGCGCGTCGACCTGATCCAGACCATTTACCTGGAAAACGAACAGAACATGTGTCTCTTCTGCCAGGGTATCCAGTCCTTCTCGCCTGTCGACGCCCATGTCACACCCATTCCCGACGATATGCCGGGCTATGCCGATAAAATCATCATGGCTGCCGGTGATTTCGTCCAGGGTTCGTCTATCGAATTGTCGGCCGACGGCCCAATCCGCGACCCGTACATGATTTATCTCCAAGGCGGCATCGTCTTTGAACACAATGTCCTGGCCATCCTCAGCGCAGCCCAGTACATTGCCGAACACCGGGAAGGAGCCGCTCATGATTAAGGAAGTCCTCGTCGTCGAAGGCCGGTCCGATGTCGCCCGCATCCGGGCCAGCCACATCGACGTCGACATGATTACGACAGATGGTTTCAATTTGAAGCCTCACACGCTGGAACAGATCCGCTGTGCCTATGAAAAGCGGGGCATCATCATCCTGACCGACCCCGACCGGGCCGGCGAACAGATCCGCAAGTTCCTGACCGACCGCTTCCCCAACGCCAAACACGCCTTTATCCCCAGGAAAGATGCCATTGCCAACAACGACCTGGGCGTCGAACAGGCTTCGCCGGAAGCCATCCGCCTGGCCTTGTCCAAAGTCCGCTGTGCGACGTATGAACCGCAGGCGACCTTTACCATGCAGGACATTTCCGCTGCCAGCCTCAACGGGACGCCTGATGCGGCCGACCGCCGGGCCGAAGTCGGCGCCATCCTGGGTATCGGCTATGGCAATGCCAAACAGTTTTTGAAACGCTTGAACCATTACGGCGTCACCCGTGACGAATGGGATGATGCCCTCCGTCAGATCCACGAGGTGAAATGAATGAACCAGCTTTTCGAGGAGTTCGAGCGGTCGTCGATCGTTCCGTAGATGCGGCCGTTGGATCCCTGTCCATATATATATTGTACGTCGTCGAAGCGTGTCAGCTGCTGCTCTACGGTCGTGGTGGAGTTGATCTCCACGCCGAGGGACTGTCCTTTGCGGGACGAGGCCTTCTTCGTGGTGATCATGATGACGCCGTTGCCTGCCTGCGAGCCGTACAGGGCCGATGCGGCGGGGCCTTTCAGTACGGAGATGTTCTCGATGTCGTCGGGGTTGATGCTCGAAATGCCGTCTCCCAAGTCATATCCGCCGTCCTTGTTCGCACTGCCGAAATTGGTGTTGTCGATGGGCATTCCGTCCACTACGTACAGCGGCTGGTTGTTTCCCGTGAGCATCGAGCTGCCTCGGATCTCCACACGGGAGGAGCCGCTGGGGCCTCCGGCGGTCTGGCTGATGATCAGGCCCGGTTCGCGTCCCGCCAGCGAGTTGATGACGTTCAGCTCCCGCACCTTTTCGAACGCTTCGCCTTTGATGTCTCCTACCGAGTATCCCAGCGATTTGCGTTCGCGGGTCATGCCCAGCGCGGTGACCACGACGTCTTGGATCGTCTCGCTGGTCGTTTCGAGCTTGATGGTGAGGTTGGTCTGGGTTCCCACCTTAACCTCGGCTGTTTTGTAGCCGAGGAACTTTACTTCGA
>OGYE01002240.1_pt1 | contig 12006 bp, 9 predicted proteins | sample 1576471 | NCBI WGS metagenome assembly OGYE01 (sample SAMEA3541532, study PRJEB24748) | human gut metagenome | biome: human gut; feature: human-associated habitat; material: faeces | place: China | collected 2012
GTGGGCTTTGCCCACACCCACAACCTTTAAAAAGGTTGACCAAACTTTTATAATTGCTTGATAAAGCAATCAGCAAAACCATAATTTATTAATGTTATTCCAACATTTAAAATACAACCCAAAAATCTATTTTAACTTATAAGTCTGTTTATCCTCTTCTTCGGCTTGCAAAAACATAAGAAGAAAACCTACAAAAAGCAATATGCAGCTGCACCAGATTGTATATTGTTTCCAAAATCCGATTATAACATTTTCAATAACCGCTCCGAAAGCAAAGAAGAATATAACTCCGTAGTATATAAGCGATTTTCTAAGACATTCTTTATCTTTATTAAAAATAAAATTAAATAAATTTTGTGTACCTGAACGCAGGTTGCCGATGCACATTGTGGTTGCCGAAGCATTGCCCTTTACTTTTCTGAAACTTTCAACCTGTATACCGCAGGCGAACGAAACAAGCGAGTTCGCAATCATATTGTATTCTTGGGATATAAATCCTACAGAGAATAAAATAATACATTCAAGCAAGACGGTGTATTGTCGCCAATGCAGGATATTGTCAATCGTGCAAAAGCGGTGCACTACCTCCGCAATAATTATTCCGAACGCAAAGGCAATTACCGGAAAAAGGTACTGCAACATTTTCTCAAAATTTCCTTCCGATAAATTGATTGCAAGCAAAATTATGTTGCCCGTCTGTGCATTTGCAAATACTTCACCGCGAAAAGTGTAAGTATAGGCGTCCATAAATCCGCCCGATACCGCAAGCAATATTGCAAGTCGGCGTGATTCCGAAATCTGTCCTCTTAACTTTTTCATAATCTATTTCTCCTAAAAATTTTTTCACTATGTATTATAGCCTTTTTTGTTAAAAATGCAAGTATATGGATTATAAAACAGAAAATTAAGTTAATCGTATAATTTATAAAAGCAGCGTTAGATATAGTTTAAAACTATATCTAACGCTATTTTTTTAGTATTAACACTTTTTTTACTTTAGCTGTATAATATTTACAGATTTCTTTGAAAGGATTTGTAAATAAATATGAAAACTTCGATAATCGGTTATCCGAGAATAGGTAAACTTCGTGAACTTAAATTTGCGAGTGAAAAATATTTTAGAAATGAAATTGCACAGTCAGAGCTTTTCGATACAGCAAAAAAGTTAAGAACAGAAAATCTTACAGAACAAAAGAACAGCGGGCTTGATTTTATTCCCTCAAACGATTTTTCTTTTTATGACGGAATGCTCGACACGGCTTTTCTTTTGAATGTTGTTCCAGACAGATACAAAAACCTCGGTTTATCTCCGCTTGACGAATATTTTGCGGCTGCAAGAGGTTATCAGGGAGAAAAGGGAGATGTTAAAGCTCTTGCAATGAAGAAATGGTTTAATACAAACTATCATTATATGGTACCTGAAATTGACGATAATACGGTTTTGAAATTATCCGATAACAAACCTTTTGAACTTTTTACCGAGGCATTGGATAACGGAGTAAAAACCACTCCTGTAATAATCGGTCCGTATACTTTCCTTGAGCTTGCAAGATATATCGGCACAAAGACCAAAGAAAACTTTTTCGGCAACATTACAGACGCATACATTCAGATTATCGGTAAGTTTGTAACTCTCGGCGCAGAATGGCTGCAGCTTGACGAACCTTGTCTTGTAAAAGATATGAGCAGAGAGGACATAGAGTTCTTTAATTCATTGTACACCAAGATTCTTGAGAATAAAAACGGTCTTAAAATCCGTTTGCAAACTTATTTTGGCGATGTAAGAGATTGCTACAAAGAAATATGCGCTCTTTATTTTGACGGAATAGGTCTTGATTTTATTGAGGGTAAAAAAACACACGAACTTATTGAGAAAAACGGTTTTCCGTGTGACAAAGTGCTTTTTGCAGGTGTGGTAAACGGTAAAAACATTTGGAGAAATAACTATGAAAAGACAGTGGAGTTATTAAAGAATTTACAGAATAAATCAATTAATACTGTAATCAATACTTCGTGTTCTTTACTTCATATTCCGTATACCCTTAAAAATGAAGTTAAGCTTTCGGATACATATAAAAAACATTTTTCATATGCAAGCGAAAAGCTGGTTGAATTAAATGAAATCAAAAAAATTATCGAAACCGAGGATTATTGCAATTTACCTGAATATACAGCAAACATCAAACTGTTTTCTGAAGAAAGAAGCGGCTGCAATACAAATGTAAAAGAAAAGGTAAACGCTTTATCGGAAAAAGATTTTACTAGATTGCCTGTATTTTCGGAGCGTGAAAAAATACAGAAAGAAGAGTTTAAATTACCGCTTTTACCTACAACAACCATAGGTTCTTTCCCGCAGACTTCCGATGTTCGTCAGACAAGAGCGTCATACAAAAAAGCAAATATTTCCGAAACCGATTATGAAAAGTTTATGAAGTCAAAAATTGCGGAGTGTATTGAGCTTCAGGAAAACATTGGTCTTGATGTACTTGTTCACGGTGAATTTGAAAGAAATGATATGGTAGAGTATTTCGGTGAATGCCTTGACGGATATATCTTTACCGAGAAAGCCTGGGTACAGTCATACGGTACAAGATGTGTTAAACCTCCTGTTGTATGGGGTGATATTTCAAGAGCAAAACCAATGACTGTTAAATGGTCAACTTATGCTCAAAGTCTTACAGAAAAGCCTGTTAAGGGTATGCTTACAGGCCCTGTTACAATATTAAACTGGTCTTTCCCAAGAGAGGATATTTCTTTAAAAGAAAGTGCATACCAGATAGCTCTTGCAATTCGTGAGGAAGTATTGGATCTTGAGGCAAGCGGAATTAAGATTATTCAGATTGACGAAGCTGCTTTAAGAGAAAAATTACCGTTGCGTAAATGCGATTGGAACAAGGAATATCTTGACTGGGCTATAAAAGCATTCCGTCTTGTACACAGCGGCGTAAAATCTGAAACTCAAATTCATACTCATATGTGTTACAGCGAATTTGCCGATATTATTGAGGATATTGACAATATGGATGCCGATGTTATTACTTTCGAGGCAAGCCGTTCTGACCTTACACTTCTTGATGTACTCAAAGCAAAGAAATTCCGTACAGAGGTTGGCCCGGGTGTATATGACATACATTCGCCGAGAATCCCTACAGTTGAGGAGATTAAATCGGCGATAAATAAAATGCTTTCCAAGGTATCTTATAATAAATTGTGGATTAACCCCGATTGCGGTTTAAAAACAAGAGGTAATGAAGAAACTGTACAAAGTCTGAAAAATCTTGTAAAAGCAACAAAAGAAATCAGAGAAGAAAATAATTTATAATTCAGATGAATATTTTAAAAGTAACCTGTCCATACTCCTTAAAAAGAGAGGACAGGTTATTTTTTATGAAACTACTTATAAAATCACTTTGCATAGCTTTTGTACTTACTGTTATTTACTCTGTAATTCCTTTTCAAGCGGAGTGCGAGCAGATTTCAACCGAGGTGTTCAGACTGCACATTCTTGCAAATTCAGACAGTGAAGAGGATCAGGCATTAAAGCTAAAGGTGCGTGACGCTTTGCTTGAATATACCGATATGCTTTTTGATAAAGCCGCAGACAGTGATGAGGCAGAGAACATTGCAAGGGAAAATTTAAAAACTTTGCAAACCGTTGCACAAAATGTTGTTTATGAAAACGGATATGATTATAAGGTAAACGCTCAAGTTGTAAAAATGTATTTTAATACAAGATATTATGATAATTATACAATGCCTGCGGGTATATATGATGCATTGAGAATTACTGTGGGTGACGGTAAAGGGCATAATTGGTGGTGTGTAATGTATCCGTCAATTTGTATATCATCTGCGGTCGATACGGATGAAAAGGTGGAAAAAACTTTTTCGGAAAATCAGCAGGAAATCGTTAAAGGAAATGATTATCAATATAAGTTTAAGGTTGTGGAGATATTTGAAAAAATAGTTTCTTTTTTTGAGTAATGTTCTTTAAATGACACACCTGTTATGGTATCATAGTAGTATAATTTATTTACTACACTTGAAACGGGGGATAGATTTGCTTAGATTTGTACTCGGAAAAAGCGGTACAGGCAAAACGGAATACCTGTATAATACGCTTACAAAACTTGCGAAATCGGGAGAATACTATATGCCAAATTTTATTTTTCGGTTTCCACGCACATAACAGTGCTGACATATGTATAATTATTTCCAGCATACAATTTCGTATCATATCTACATCTACTCTCTTTTCTTATCAGTTCATACAAAATCAAACACTTTTTCTGTTAACATAATATAAATACTCTTAAATTACTCTATTAAATCTTTTTACACTATAATTTGCATAACAACACATAAATTATATTCAGTTCTCTCTATCTTTATCTCTTTCTTCGCCCCGCCTTTGCACAACAATCGTTTCTTTCGACGAAAAATAAATATTCTTATATTCATCAATCCCCTGAATCGTTTTCGAAAACGGCATAAAGCCCTGATCTTGCATATTAATATCTTTCAATTCAAAAATTAATTTAGAATCATTTTCTTGGAAAATCATTCTTTTAATAACAAACACATACTCCTTTATCTTTCTTCCATTATTGTAGTAAACAAATTTACCGCCTCTGGATTCTTGATACAAAAAGGACGATATGTTAATGCGAATTTCCTTTTCAACATCTCTTAATTTTACATAAATATCCGAACACGGGAAGATTTCTTTTAGTAATTTATATATGGGACCTCCAGCCTCGTATATCATTATTTTGGGTTTCTTACTTGCTATAAATTCCTTTGTATATTCATCATATAATAATCGGTCAAGAACCGCTTTCGACTCACGAGTATTTTGTTTTCCATCTATAATATCCAACTGTTCTTCTAAATATTCAATACATTTGTCTATTGCAATTCGCTGTAACATATCATCACAGGTTGCTTCTTCCATCAATCTATGAATTGGCTCAAATGTTTTTACCTCTCGATATTTTTCTTTATTTAAGCATATCTGCATATCTCCTCGCTGATATTTGCCTCGATATCCTATATTGTCTTCCTTTAGTGTCATCCACAAAACCTTCGAAAATAAATAAACATCAGATGGTCTATAATCCAATTTTAATCCAGAATGAACACGTTCCAATTCAGGAGGCATAATTTTATGGGGTCCAACCGCCTCATTTAATTTTGTATATCTATCACTATCCATTCTCCAATACAACCCAAAATCAGACAACACAATTTTTCCATCTAATATTAAAATGTTTTCCGGTTTTATATCTCTATGTGCACCCTTTGAAATATGTAGCTTCTGTATTATTTTTGCAAGTTGTAACATGTCAGATATTTTTTCATATACATCTGATGTTTTTGACACCCTATAACCTTCCGCCTTGGGCATCAGATACCATGCTTCTTTCATGTTTTTTTGTACATATTCCGGACAATTTTTATCAATAATAGGCATTATACCCTCAACATCATTTAACTCCGCCATTACAGCAATCTCATTTATAAATCTTTTATATCTTTTCTCTGCACCCTTTCCTGTAAAGGTGAAAAATTTTGCTACTGCTGGGCAACCTAAATTGTCCCCTACAATACAGACATCATATACCGTTCCGTTTCCTCCTCGTCCAAGTGGTTTTTCACCTCTTGTAAAGCAATATTTTTCACCTTTATATATTTTTTCACCACTCATCCTCTGCACACCTTCTTTCGTAGTCTGCCTGACGCTTGTAGGCATCACTTAGTGCATAATAGATTTCCGCGGTTTTAGGATATTTTTCCCGTATGCCTTCGGCGTTCTTCCGATATCGATCACTAATTTCCAATTCTGGCTTTCCGGCATCTACTGTGTAAACGCCTCTTTTACTTTCCTCTGTGATCACATACGACCTTTTCAAGTCTCCCGTATCATATTCCTCAATAATCTTACGCACGGCTTCACAAGGACTATACCCATCCCATCCTATTGGCGAATATGGTAATAACCTTCCAATTAAACTTTCAAACCGTTGCTGCCGATTTTGTCTGCATAGCAAATCATAAAATTTGGTAACCCAATTTTTCAATTCCTGATATATAACGTATCCATCATTTTCAGCAGGACAAAACTTTGCCTTTTCAAACCCTTCATATACATTATTTGCAAGTTTTCTTCTCTCTTCATCTACAGGTTCATTATCATCTGTTCGATATAAAATACAGACTAATTCCGCATAGAATGACGGATCATCTTTCATAAATTTTTGAGTGCATCTCATATCTTCCCACTCAAGAACATTCCTAAACATCCACTCAAGGTGTACCAATTGCGCACACTTCTCCTTGTCGTTAACGAATCGATTTTGTACCCTTTTCAACAACTCCTCAAGATAATACTGTGTCATAGAACCAAAACCATTTGGATCTATCTGGGTTGCATCCAACAATGCATCGAACAATTCTTCGTCTGTTATTTTTTCGCTCGTATCGTATAACAACTCTAAATAAGTATGCAAAGTTCCAAACTTCTTGATCTCTCCAAACAGCCTGATAAACGTGTCATGTGCTATCTCACCAGACACACGACATCTATGATTTTTCCAATATAAATTCTTTATTTCATCATCTTGTTGAAATATAAGAGCAGTTTGTCCATCTTCTATTTCTTGCAATGCAATCAAATTTGCGACAAGATTTTTATTGTCTATGTGCGATTTTACCCTGTTTATTATTTCTCCCAAATCAGCCTTTCCCAATCTGTACAAATATCCCACATACTCGAAGGCAGACTTTCCTTCTTTATCTGCTTTGAGAAGCTTGTCAAAAACATCTTCATCAAATTCTTCATTACAATAATACCCTGCTAATACTTCCCCTAAAGTATTATCATTCTCCTTAAGAACCATGTATATTAATTTGTCCAAAGAATATTTATTTCTTTTAAATTGATCTATCTTTTGTTTGATTTCTTTCTCACGTAACTCTTCGTTCCTTTCCTCCAGATCATCATGATCCATCTTGTACGGAAACGGATTTAATAACGGAAACTCATATTTAGGGACAAAGATATACAGATATTCATATACCTTATCCTCAATTACAATTTTATTCATGAACTTCTCATATTGACTTACTTCATCCTCAGGCATACTCCAATCAGCATCACAAAACCGTCTATGTCTGTAAATTTTGTAACGAATTTTATTCTTTATCTTTATCTTTTCTACATCCGACATCTGTATGCAATCGCCGATCATGCTATCAAATATTCTAGTTTGAATTGCTTTATCGTACGAATCAATATGTTGAAGTAGCTTTATCCATCTCTCAGCATTTTGCTTTGCAAATCCAGCACACATATCCAAATATGCAATGTATGTTTTTCTTACATCATTTGTATATAACGGATCTGGTTCATCCACCTTTCTATAAACCGGGCTGTTCAAGGTTGAACAAATCGAGCTTGATCTATTTGGCAATTTGGACGCAATAATATTCCATGCATTTGGATATTTTTCAATCGCATTCCTCGCCTGTTCTATTTTCTGGTCAACTGACAGAGCGCTTTCATTAAGCCATGCACAGAAGATTACCTCCAGCACACTCTTTGGGCTATTGCTGATGCTATACTTTATATTATAGGAATCAGCTTTCCATAACCAGTCTACTGCACGCACAACATACCTTTTCTGTTGCACAAGCTGCTCAACCGCCCATAAAACATTTGTATAATAATTACGTGCGGTGATAAAATCCCCATCATTTCCTGCAAATAACTCCATTAGTCCTTCTGGTTTCCGCATTTCATTTTCCAGTTTTTCCAGGACACTCTTCGGCGAAGCTTCGCACAGATCAGTTAAATATTGCGATATGTATCCCCATTTTTCCTTCGTATCAATGGTATTAAGTACTTTGGACACAATATAATCAACCTGACTTTGATTTTCTTCATGATTCCTATAATACGCACGCATAATAAGCGTTCGAATCATCCCTTTTTTCAACGCAGGTGACCAGTCAGGTTTTTCGGCATAGATTGACGCTTCAAAATGTTTTTCAAAAGGATACTCAAAAATCGGTTCCGATTCAATCAGGACTTCATAAAATAAATCAGTAAATTTCCCCCACATCTCATCCGATATAAAATCATCAAGCTCCTCCCATGCATCTTCAACACTTGCCAACTGCTTATTCTTTGAATGATGCCCTTTATTATCTACAATGAATGGATTTTCTTTATGCATATATTTATCTAACTCTTTCATGCATTCATCGTAAGGTTTCCCTGCCAATTCTCCAAAGATCAACTTATCCCCAAAGGCATCCGTCCATTTCCCACACAACAATGCTGCCACTATAACATCCGAACGATTGGTTACCCATTCTGGAGCATTATGCACAGCACCACTAAACAATTTTTTCTTTAACGGTTGATATAATCCGTGCGTATTTTCAACCATGTTGCGTTCTACGATATGGGCGTGAAGGCCTGCAAAGGCCATGGCAATAGGCTACGAAAGGACATGGCATGATCAACCACGTGACCGTCAAGGTGAAGGATTTCGAGAAGGAAGAGGCGTTCTATGAGGCCGCTCTGACTCCGCTGGGCTACGGCAAGGGACCGGCGTTCCCGGGCGTTCAGGCGTTCGTGGCCGAGGATGGTTCCGCCGTGTGGGTGAGCACCGCTGCCGAGGGCGATGCCGTCGCTCCGATCCATGTGGCGTTCCAGGCTGCCGACAATGATGCCGTGAAGGCGTTCTATGAGGCCGGCCTTGCCAACGGCGGCACCGACACAACGGCGAACCCGGCCCGCGCCCGAACTACGGCCCGACCTATTATGCCGCTTTCGTGCATGATCCGGAAGGCAACAACATCGAAGCCATGCTCGCCTGAGTGCTGCACTCGCTTACGAACGTAGAAGATCCCGCCATACGTAATGTTCTCATGGCGGGACCTGTCATATCCCCAGAGAATCAAACATCTCAGCAGCCGTATGGAAACGCGGGCCGTTCTCCGCTGAATATTCATGGACTTCCCGCAAGGCAGAAAACGTATCAGTAGGAACGGCGCTCTGTTGAGGAAGGTCTAATGAAAGTCGGAACTCGTACGTGTCTGGATTGGAACACATGTGATTTCCCCCCCTAGCCCTGGTTACTTGAACAGGTCGAACAGGCTGAACGTGGTCTTCTTGTAGATGGTGTTGTACAGTTTGCGCTTGGGATGCAGCCAGCCCATGCCCTTCTTGCCGTAGCCGGAGATCAACGCTTTCTTGACCGCGCGGGTGGCACGGCCTTTCGTGCGCGCGGACAGGCTCTTCTTCCAGCTGGGTTTTCTCATCCCGTATTTCATGGCGGCCTCTTTTCGAACGGTTATGCTCATTCTATACAGTGCTGAACACGTAGCAGATCGAGCAATCAGACAAGCAGATCGTACACGCTGCGCATGGCGAGCAACCCGTCCGTCATCCATTGGTAGGCTTCCGTCATACCGCCGGAGAAATCCACATCATGCCGTACCAAAAGGTGGCGGTTCTTCTTGTCGGCTTCCGGCTCGTCCCAAGTCGCCTCGCCCAAAGCAGACAGCATCCGTTCAACGGAATCCTTCATGCCGTAAAGTTTCGTGTACTGGAACGTGTCGATGAAATACAGGTCGACCGTAATGTAGCCGTCTCGAATATTCAACGCTCCATCCGGGTGGCAGAACCCCGAGCCTACGCCGAAGCTGATCCATGTGTCGCTGTTCGTCTTGCGACCGGATGGGTCGCCGTATACAGCAACAAAGTCGGGCCGCGTTGCAGCATATCTATACAGGCCATTCCAGAAGCTGCGCCGCAGTGAGATATTGTTGCTGACTTGCCGCAGTTCGTCCAAGGTTCTGCCGTCCGCGACTTTCCACACTGTCCAACCGTTGTTGATCTGCTTGTTCTCGCCGGTTTCGAGCATTCTGGCGCGGCGGAACGCGCCGGATGGGCTATCGAATATCTCGCCGTTGGACAGGCGAATGCGATGGTCTTCGGTTACGGTTGCCGTGGCGGTTACGCCGGCATACCGACTTTCCAACATGTCACCGGCTGCAAGGATCCCTCTCTTGCATAAGTCGGCGAAATCGACGGCATTCTGTTCGCGCTCTCCTTGGCTCAAGTTCCTGCTGCGGAGAGTCTGCATAGCCTGTTCCCCCGCTGTGGGGCTTGTCCACACCTGCAATGCAAGATCGGCAAGTCGCGCGCCGCGCCGCGCGATCGCCTGTTCATCCCATTGCGTGGCGTCGTGCAGTTCGGCGGAAATGGACAGGTATTCGCTACTATACCCGCCGATCGCACGGTTCTTCTTCTGTTCGAATGTTCCGTCGGAAAGTTCCGAGTTGTATGCGGTCAATGTCAGATTGCCCAGACTGTTCACCAGCAGCGGGAATCGGCCGGGGTCGGAGAGCATATCGCGCCATTCGGCATGCGCCATGGCGTTCTGTGGCATGATGTGTTCGACGGTGTATTCGTCGAAGGACCGCGGGTCCTTGGGATGGTTGTGGTTTTCCAATCCGGCGAGCAGATATTTGCAGCGCGAGGCCGGGCGGTACAGATTCTCGCCGAGCAGTGCCTGCCTGAATTCCTTATCCGTGGGCATGCGCGTGGCTTTGGCGGTTTCGGTGAGGAGCAGCGCGGCGAAGGTTTCGGCCGGATCGTCTTCCACTGATTCGAGCTTGGCGATCAACGACGGGACGAGCTTGTTCAGTCCGTTGCTGGATACCGAGCAGACCATTCGGCGGAACAGATACGATTCGAGATCCGCGAGCATGCGCAGCAGCCCGTCCCGGGTTATGCGTTCATGCTTCCATGCCGCGAACATGTACAGGAGCATCGGATCCGTAACAGTGCTGTCCAGGGTTTGGATCGAGGCGAGACGGCGGTCCACGTTCGCGTCGCCGCTGCCGGCAGACGCGATGCCTTTGATGGCGGCATAATACCCGGCATATTCCAGCATGTTCTCCAGAAGCCCGCGTGTGCGTTCCATGCGCGGCAGGGAGCTGTCGGCTGCGAAACGTTTGAATTCCGTATACATGGCGCGGCCTTTGGTTACGGGCTTTTTCAATGTAACGACCATCCAGTCGTGCAGGAACGCATCGAATGAGAGGTTGCCGAGAACACGTTCCATGGGCAGCCAGTAGTCGACGTATAGGGTGTTCTGCTCGGTCATGGGGCACCCCATGAGCATGTAGTTGCGTACCAGGTCGGAAGTCTCCAGATCAAGCCCGGTGGAATTCATCGACTCGAATACCAGTTGCGGTTCGTCGCGTCCCTGGTCCAGGGTGACGGACACGACTTCAAGGCGTTGCAGTCCGTTCCACACCGTGTTCACGTCATCGATTGCGGCGACCAGGGAACGGAACAGATCGAGGTTCGCTTCCAGCCGGGACGTTGTTCCGGCCTGGTTCCCATGATTCGGCCGGTCAAGGGCAAGCACATGGTCGCACATGCCGCGCAGCACGTCCCGGTCGTCGCCGGAAAGCGTCAGCTTGCAGCGGCCTTCGCCAGTCGCATACTTGTCGACAAGATAACCGCGGTCGATGATCATGTCTGTGGAGAAGCGCAGGTTCTCCGGGTGTTCGTGGGCGTATTCTGCCAAGGCGATGAGCAGCAGGGTCACCGAGGTGAGCCGCTGCTGACCGTCGATGAGCAGACAACGGCTGACGCCGTCCGGGCTGATGCCGCCCTCCTGCATCCATACGACCGACCCGGTGAAATGCGTTCGATCCGGGCGTCTGCCGGCGGCTATGATGTCGGCCCACAATTGACGGCACTGCGCCTCGCCCCATGAGTATCTGCGCTGATACACCGGCACGACGAACCGAAGCGAACCGGTCAATAAGTCCAACAGGTTTTTTTTGCCAGCGTCCATGGTGATTTCACTTCCTATCGCCTTTGAATAGCAGTTCAATTATTGTGCAGATAATAATTCTGTTACTTTCAATCAGCCTACCTCAGATGTTCTTTGTGCGTCTTTCTTCAAGACAATCACA
>OGYE01002244.1_pt1 | contig 11991 bp, 9 predicted proteins | sample 1576471 | NCBI WGS metagenome assembly OGYE01 (sample SAMEA3541532, study PRJEB24748) | human gut metagenome | biome: human gut; feature: human-associated habitat; material: faeces | place: China | collected 2012
GAAAAGTTTTCTGATAGTTGTTTGGAAGTATCTGAAATTATAGAAGTTAACGGAAAGCGGACTTTTGGATACGATGATCCCATTATTTACAAACGTGTATAAATAAGTGATGAACATGGTGACCACTTCCAGTTTATAGAACAAATTCGTATAGGTCCGCTTCCACCGCTACGGTTTCATTTTTGAGTGAAATTATTTGAAGCCATAACAGCATTATCAACTGATGCCAAAAGCCGCTTATCTCGTTTGAGGTAAGCGGCTTTTGGTTGTTTCTGTTCCGTTGTCACACCAGCTCCAGCGCCAGTATGTCCGGCACGGGGATAGTGGTGCCGTCCGTGAAAACCAGACTGTTTTCATCGGTCAGCTTTTTGGCCTTGCCTACTGCAGTGCAGTAGGTGCCACCCTCCTTGAAGGCATCCGCCACAAAGTAGGTCACAGTGACCTGCGGCTGGGTCTTTATGGTGCCGCGCAGCGTTTGCAGCCTTGCATCCAGCGCGGCCTGCTCATACTCGTCCAGCGTAATGCGACGGTCGGTCAGGCGGGCCGTTTCCTGCAAAGTGGCTTCCAGTCCTGTCAGCGCCGCAAAGGGCGAAAACTGCGCGGCGCGGTCCCCGCGGGGCATCTGCGGGTGGCGCGCAGAGACGTGATGCGGCAAGCCGATAATATCATCATAGCGGCCCATTATGCGTTGTGCCCTCCAATCTGCGCGTTGCGCTGCTGGGTGGTTGCGCCGTCCTGCAAATCCATTCCCTTTAAAATGGCGTTCTTGCCGAATTTCTTGCGGATGGCCAGCAGCGCCTCCTGCCGCTTGCGCTCCCGTTCCAGTTCCTTTTCCTCGGCAACCTTCTGCGTCTGTGCGGCCGCGGAGATGGAAAAGAAGTCCATCTGCTCATAGGATTCCCTCTCCTTGGCGGCGTCCTCACTCAGGATATTGCAGGCCGTCAGGTTCAGTCGCTTGGCAATCAGATTTTTGTCCATAATGCGCTCATACAGCTGGGTCACGGCCTCCAGAATCTGCCGCGAGGAGGAGGCGTAGTGCGCAAGGTTGGCCGTGCCGTGGGCCGCCTTGGGCACCCTGCGGCCATAGCGGTCAACGGTAATCGGGCCGTGGTAGCCCGCCCGCCGCACAGGGTCCGTCAGGTTCTCAATGTCATAACCGATGGTCAGCACCAGCTGCTTTGTCATCATGCCCTTTTCCAACAAATCCATGGCAAGCTGGTCGGCCATTTCCCGCACAATCAGGCGCGTCTGCGCGTAGTCCGTGCCGCAGTGCAGCACCTGCCCGCTGCCGATGCTGGTGGTTTCCGGCTTGTAGACCTTGATGTCCTGCATGGTGCAGGGCTCCCAGCCCCACGCGTGGTCGATGAGCAGCTCAGCATTGACGCTAAACAGGTTGTAGAGCAGCTCCTCATTGTAAAAGTCTGTTGCCCCGCCCAGAGAGCACCGGGCAATGTCCCCCATCGTGTACAGACCGTGTGCCTCCAGCTTTTTGGCGTAGCCGCGGCCCACCCGCCAGAAATCCGTCAGCGGGCGGTGCTCCCACAGGTTGCGGCGGTAGCTCTGCTCATCCAGCCGGGCCATCCGCACGCCGTTTGCGTCCGGCGGGACGTGCTTGGCTTGAATATCCATAGCCACCTTGGCCAGATACAGGTTGCTGCCGATGCCCGCCGTGGCTGTGATGCCGGTGGTCTGCAAAATTTCGGAAATCAGCTTGCGGGCAAACTCCTCCGCCGTCAGGTTATACAGTGGCAGATAGGCCGTGGCGTCGATAAAGACCTCGTCGATGGAATAACTGTGGATATCCTCGGGCGCGATGTATTGGAGGTATACCGCGTAAATCCGTGCACTTTCCGCCATATAGCGGGCCATATGCGGCGGGGCGATGATATAGTCCAGCTCCCAGTCCGGGTGGGCGGCCAGCTCGGGGGCGTTGCTGGATTTGCCGGTGAACTGCCGCCCCGGTGCCTTGGTGCGCCGCCATGCGTTGACCTCACGCACCTTCTGCACTACCTCAAACAGACGGGCGCGGCCCGGTATGCCGTGCACCTTGAGGGACGGCGAGACGGCCAGACAGATGGTTTTCTCAGTGCGGGAAACATCCGCCACGACAAGATTGGTTGTCAGCGGGTCCAGCCCGCGGGCCACACACTCCACCGATGCGTAAAAGGATTTCAGGTCAATCGCAAGATACGTTCTGTCCGGCATTTCGTTGCCTCCTTCCCTCAAAGCTTATACAACAGTTGGTTGTATACAGTATACTGCGTGCCGGGTGAAATGTCAACCTGCCGCCCCATACACAAAAACGCCGCCCCGGGGCTGTGCAGCTCCGGGACGGCATGGCTTTATGGATGGGTGTACTTGCAGATAGTCTTGATGATATCGTCAATGTTCAGCGGCTTGGACAGATGCTCGTTCATACCAGCGGCAATGCTCTGGTTGATGTCCTCCACAAAGGTGTTAGCGGTCATAGCGGAAATCAGCACTGTCTTGGCGTCCGGACGGCTCATGGCGCAGATGGCGCGGGTGGCCTCCAGACCGTCCATCTCGGGCATCATAATGTCCATCAGAATCACATCATAGCTGTTCGGCGCTGCGGCGGCAAACAAGTCCACCGCCTCACGGCCGTTGTGGGCCACAGTGATGATGGCACCGCGGGTTTCGTGCATATAATGCGCGATTTCCATATTGATTTCGTTATCCTCCGCAATCAGAATCCGCACACCCTCAATGGAATCCGCAACCCGGTCTGCGGGCGGCAGCGCGGCCTGTGCCGTGTCCACGGCAAGCGGAAGCCGCACAGTAAAGGTTGAACCCTTGCCCTGCGTGCTGGTGGCGGAAATCGTACCGCCGCACAGGTCCAAAATCTCCTTGGCAATCGCCACGCCCAGATTCAGCGGCATCATGGATTCATCCAGATAACGGTACAGCGCCGGGTTCTGCTCGGTAAAGGAGCGCAGGGAGGCGGTATGGCCTGCCACGGCAACACGGCCCTGCCAGAATGGCAGAGCATACACAATTTGACACTATAAAATTACAGTATTATGGTATCATTTATAGCGGAGCGCGTCAAAAATGGGCCATACAGCGTCAGATACCGACACACCGCGCCAAATTTGTTTTATTGCAACCATACAAACGCAAGGCACAGAAGATATCTGAAGACCGGACGCTATCAGGAGGCCGTTCCGTATCTCCGCAAAGCCATCGGCTATGAGATGCGACGCAAGCAGAAAGCCCGCCTCTGGTATCTGATGGGACAGGTAGAAGCACTACAGGGACATACCCAGAATGCCTACCGTGCCTTCAAGCATGTCATCCGTCTCAATCCGCCTTACGAACTGGAGTTCAATGCCCGCATCTCCATGACCGAGGTACTGGCAACCAACAACTCCCGGAAGATGGTATCCAAATTGAAGCGAATGGCAGCGAGCGACAAGAACCAGGAATATCTCGACCAGGTTTATTATGCCATTGGTAACATACATCTCAACCAGGGCGATACCCTTCAGGCTATTACTGCATACGAAAAGGGTGCCGCGAAATCAAGCCGAAACGGAATAGAGAAAGGTGTATTGCTGCTGCATCTGGGCAATGTATACTGGCAATGCCACCGTTATGGCGATGCCAAGCGATGCTATGATGCTGCCATCGGACTCCTAGACCAGGACCGCAAAGACTACAAACAGCTCTCCGACCGTTCGAAGGTTCTCGATGAACTGGTGCCTTATACCGACGCCATCCATCTGCAGGACTCCCTGCAATCGCTTGCCCGCATGAGCGAAACAGAACGGAATGTCGCCATTGACAAGGTGATAGATGCCCTGAAAAAACAGGAAAAGGAAGAAAAGAGAAGACTTGCCGACCAGGAATTGGCAGAACAGCAGGGCAACTCTGACTTCGGAAGAAACAACGGCAATGGTTATAACAGCAGAAATAACAGGAATCAGGGAAACAGCAAAGCCTCATCCGGCTTCGGAAACGGAGCCATGGGCAACGGCGGTTTCGGCAACACCAATACCTGGTATTTCTACTCCCAATCTGCCGTAGCCCAAGGCAAACAGCAGTTTGAACGCCTCTGGGGTAAGAGAAAGAACATAGACAATTGGCAGCGGAGCAACCAGACCGTAGTAGCCGATGCCAAAGGTGTAGAAGAAATGACTGATGAACAGCGCGATTCACTCCTCAACGAGGCACAGAAAAAAGACCTTGAGAAGGAGAAAGAGAAGAACCTGAGTGCAGAAGAAGATCCGCATCAGCGTGCCTACTATCTCGCTCAGATTCCGCTCACCGAAGAGAAGATGGCAGAAAGCAATCAGATTCTGGACGACGGACTGCTGCATGCCGGCATCATTCTGAAAGACAAACTCAATGATCTGGACGAAAGCGAACGCATGCTGCAGCGACTGGTGAAGAAGAACGCAGCATACGAACATCTCGATGATGCCTACTATCACCTCTACCTGCTCTACAACATCCGGAAGCAGCCAGCCATCGCCAGCCGCTATCTCGACCTGTTGAAAGCGAATTATCCGGAGAGCCAATGGACCGCCCTGCTCACCTCCCCTTACTATGAGGAAGATGCGAAGATGGGCATTCATCTCGAAGATTCGCTCTATGCTGCCACCTACGACGCCTTCAAGGCTAACCTATATAATAAGGTGGTACACAACAGGGCTATCTCTGACAAGCGCTATCCTGAAGGAGCCAACCGCGACAAGTTCCTCTTTATCGGCGGACTCACCCAGCTCCACGAGGGTAATATCCAGGCTTGTCTTGATGATATGCAGCAGGTGGTAGAGAAATATCCGAACAGCCGACTCAGCGAAATGGCGGGAATGATTCTCAACGGAGTGAAAGCCGGCAGACAGCTCAAGGGCGGCACATTCGACCTGAGCAATATATGGTCGCGCCGCAACGCCGTACTCAATGATGATATCAAATCCAAAGCAAAGGTATTCAGCATTGAGCGCAACGTGCCGTTCGTCTTCATGCTCGCCTACGTTCCTGATTCTGTAAACGAGAACCAGTTGCTCTTTGAGATGGCGAAATATAATTTCACCTCCTATCTCGTGCGTAATTTCGACCTCGTCATTGACGAGCAGAATGGTCTGCACCGCATGCAGGTAAAGGGATTCCGCAATTACGACGAAGCACGCCAGTATGCCAACGACATCTACCAGCATCAGGCCATCACCCAGCTCCTCTCAAAGGGAGCCCGAGGCATCGTAATCAGCGAGCCAAACCTCCTGCTGCTGGGCACCAGTCTGAGCTACGACGACTATACCCTCTTCTATACCCAGCATCTGGCACCGCTGAAAATCAGCAAGGACCCACTGCTTGAAGAACCGGAGGAAATCATCCAGCAGGAAAAGACTGATGATTCAGAAGAAAATGAAGAAGAAACCGGAACTGCCGAAAGCGGAACAACCGGATTCCAAGAAACCGATGCGGATATAAAGGAAGAAAAAGCGCCAAAGACAGCTTACGACAACGACGACAGTCTGGATTTGGACAGCGAAGAATATGATTTAGATGGATTTTAGTGGAATGCCGAAGAAATCATGGAAGATACCTTCGTATGGCTCTGGAACAACCGAAGCACGCTGGAAGAGGCAGACAGCGTAAAGCCGCTCTGAGCCGCAAGGGCTACTGAGGTATGGGCACAGCACAGGCTCAGACATATCATGAATGAACTGAAAATATGTCTCATACGGGTTTGGTTTAAAACTGCTTTTAGTTATTTCTACAAAGAACAGAAGAAGGTAACCAGGAAGGGTACAGAAAAGTCGACACAGAAGCCATGGAAGATGGAAACGATGATGAAACTCTCGCCCGAATATCGGGTGATGATAGGCAACGTTGTATCCATGGTCGTAGCTCCACCTACACTGATAGGTGCCAGTTTGCCGAAGTATTTTGCCAACAGCGGAGCACACAGCAGGGTGAGAATCTCGCGGCAGATGTTGGCAAGAAGGGCGATGGTTCCCAGTTCGGCGCCCCTGTATTCGGTGATGAAGATACTCGAAAGAGAGTAATATCCGAATCCTGAACCTATAGCCAGACAATCGGTAAACTGGCGGTGGCTCAAGATGAGAGATACGGCGGCACAACCTGCCAGCGTACCCAAAATGGTCATCACAGGGAGCATCATCAGACGGGGATTCACCTTCTTGAAACTCTTCAGCACAGAGGTATCGCAACCGATGCTGATACCTACGCAGAACATCAGGCAGCAGAGTGCATAATAGCTCACGTCGCTATCCAGAAGACCTGCCGGAATCACATCACACAAGCCTACGATGATACCCAGAACAAAGAAGCTTACGATAATCAAACTGCCTTTCATGCCTTGCCTCCTTTCCCGGTTTCAGCGTGAGCCGACGATTTAGCCTGCTTTGCTGTAACATACTTCCACAATGCCCAAGCAAAGAGCGCACTACCCAGACTGCCTCCCAAGGTCAGGGCTATCGCCTCAAGTCCCAGGGTCTGAAGACCGCTGATGATACGAGGGTTAGAACCTACCTCGATACCGAGCAGGAACAGGAGTACCCATATCAGCGCCGTGATGATACGGCCGATAAAACTCATTTTCTTGTTGCGGAGCAGATAGCCGGTACCTATTCCGCATAGCATAATCATTACTATCTTAAGCATTGTTTCTTGTTTTTCTTCTTTTTATTGTTCGTTTTTATGAATTACCTTACCATAAAAAACGGATTCCCGATCGTATTATTGCTTAATAGACAAACTTTTCAAGTAATTGCGTCTGATCATAATGCTTATGTTTAGTTATACAAATAAGTTTCAAATAACCTATGTTTTTAGGTTTTGTCACAAGGTAATACAAACGTTTTCATAAAAAGTACCAAAGAATCTTCATCATTAACTCTCTTTAACACGAAGTCGTGTTCCTCATTCCATTTTTCTTTGTACTTTAGCACCCCGAAAAGAAAAAGGATATAAAATATGAGCAACGGATTATTACTTTGGATAGACGACGAGATAGAACTTCTCAAGGCACACATCATCTTTCTGGAAAAGAAAGGATACGAAGTGCAGACGGTAAGCAACGGCCCTGATGCCATTGAACTTTGCCGCCAGCAGACCTTCGACCTCATCCTGCTCGATGAGATGATGCCGGGACTCAGCGGACTGGAAACCCTGCTACGCATCAAGGACATCCAGCCTGCCACACCGGTAGTGATGTGCACCAAGAGCGAAGAAGAAAACATCATGGACCAGGCAATCGGTTCAAAGATAGCCGACTATCTGATCAAACCCGTAAACCCGAACCAGATTCTGCTCTCGCTCAAGAAGAACATCCACCGCAAAGACATCGTGGCGGAGGTGACGCAGAGCGGATACCAGCAGGACTACCAGCAGATAGCCATGCAGATGATGGAATGCAGAAGTGCGGAAGACTGGATGGAGATTTACAGGCGACTGGTAAGCTGGGAACTGAAGCTGAGCGATACGGCAAGTCCGATGGCTGAGATGCTGGGCATGCAGAAGGAAGAGGCTAACCAGGGTTTCGCCAAATACATAGCCAAGAACTATCTCGACTGGGTGAGTCCAGACAACAGAGACCGCCATCTGATGAGTCCCGACATCTTCAAGCGCAAGATATTCCCGCTGCTCGATGAGGGCAAGAAGGTGTTCCTGATTGTGATAGATAACTTCCGCTATGACCAGTGGCGCATGCTGGCAGAAGACATCGGCGACCTGTTCGACATCGACGAGCAGCTCTACATGAGCATCCTTCCTACCGCCACGCAATATGCACGGAACGCCATCTTCAGCGGTCTGATGCCGAACAAGATAGCCGAAATGTTCCCTGACCTCTGGGTAGATGAGGACGAGGAGGAAGGCAAGAACCTCAACGAAGCGCCGCTGATACAGACCCAGATAGAGCGATTCAGAAAGCACTATACCTTCAGTTATCACAAGGTGAACGATTCGCAGGGTGCCGACCGTTTTCTGGAGCATTACAACGAGTGCCGCAACTACGATTTGAACGTGCTGGTGATTAACTTCATCGACATGCTCTCTCACGCGCGTACCGAATCTAAGATGGTGCGCGAGCTTGCCAACAACGAGAGTGCCTACCGCAGCATCACGCAGAGCTGGCTCCGCCATTCGGTTCTCTCTGAGCTCTTCAAGCTCCTTTCGCAGAGCGATTACCAGGTAGTGCTCACCACCGACCACGGCAGCATCAGGGCATCGAAACCTATCAAGATAGTAGGCGACCGCAATACGAACACCAACCTGCGCTACAAGCTGGGCAAGAATCTGGCTTACCAGAGCAAGGAAGTGTTCACCATCAAAGAGCCTCACCGTGCCCAGTTGCCGGCACCTAACCTGAGTACCTCGTATGTATTTGCCACAGGCGACAGTTTCTTCGCCTATCCGAATAATTACAACTATTATGTGCAATACTACAAGGATACCTTCCAGCACGGCGGCATCTCGATGGAGGAAATGCTCATACCGCTCATCACGCTGACACCGAGAAAAAGGTAATGTCAGTTAATAGTTAATAGTTGATAGTTAACAGTTTATAGTAAACATATATGAAGATAAAAATTGACTCATTAGACACGATCCATGAAGCAGCCAAGGAATTTCTGCAGAACATGGGCGACGGCAAGGTCTTTGCCTTCTATGGCAAGATGGGAGCCGGAAAGACAACATTTGTAAAAGCCATTTGCGAAGAACTGGGCGTAGAAGATGTCATCACATCTCCTACCTTCGCCCTCGTAAACGAATATACAGCGGGCGACGGCTCACCTGTCTACCACTTCGATTTCTACCGCATCAAGAAACTCGATGAGGTATACGATATGGGCTACGAAGATTATTTCTACAGCGGTAACCTCTGTTTCCTGGAGTGGCCGGAACTGATAGAAGACCTGCTGCCGGAAGACTGCACCAAAGTGACTATCACCGCCGAAGAAGACGGAACCAGAAGCGTAGAATGGTAAGTCTCCGACAGGCCCGAAAATGCGTCCCGACGCAGACTTTACTACGTCCCGACGCAGTTCTCATTACGTCCCGACGTAGCAAAGTCTGCGTCGGGACGTATTTTTATCCCCCTCGTGGCGCAGTTTGAAAGGCTGAAAAAAGAACAAAAAAGCATCTGGCTGAGAATATGTTTTCTCAAGCCAGATGCTTTTATCATTTCCTATCCGGGCTGATTACAGGAGAGCCTGGAACTTCTCGGTAAGGGTTGCCTTAGAGGCTGCGCCAACAAACTTGTCTACCAGCTGGCCACCCTTGAAGAAGAGGATGGTAGGGATATTACGAACACCAAACTCCATAGCGATGTCGTCGTTCTCCTCTACATCACACTTTCCTACTACCAACTTGCCGTCAAACTCCTCAGCAAGTTCTGATACGATAGGAGCAATCTGGCGGCAAGGACCGCACCATGTTGCCCACAAATCTACTACCAATGGCAGTTCGCCATTCTTGTAGCTCTCGAAATTCTCGGTTGTAATTGTTACTTCCATTTTTCTATACCTTTTTATATTAAAACTAAAATTATCTCTAATTAATCTGATAGCTCATCTTAGGATGCTGCTCGATATACTGGATGAGGGCATGGCCCACGCCTACCGTATGCTCACGGGCACGCATCAGCAGATAGGTATTGCTGTCTACATCATGTATCTGGAAAAAGAGCTGCGCCTTGCCCTCGTCATTCTCCAGAATAGTCTGCAGGTCGCTAACCATCGTTTCATCTATCGCATCGCTCTCCACATTGATGGTGAAGCGGTCGATGCGGTTCTCCTTGACCGTCTGCAGATACTCTACATTGCCTATCTGGAAATCGAGATAGTTGGCATTGCCGTAACGGGAAACGCACTTGGCGGTGATGTAGATGGTGCTGCCTTCAACCATGATGCCGCGCCACTTGCCCCAGTCCTCGCCAAAGAGAGCCAGCTCGCCTGAACCCTCAAAGTCTTCGAGCGTAACGAAACCGCACGGCTTGCCCGTCTTGGTAAACTTCGACTTCACACCCGTAATGATGCCGCCCAGCACCACATCCTCCTTCTTTGCCAGCTCCTGCTTGTCGCCCAGTTCAGAGCAATGGGTATTGCAGAGGGAGTTGAGGATGATGCTGTACTCATCGAGCGGATGGGCAGAAAGATAGATGCCCACAAGCTCGCGCTCACGGTTCAGACGTTCGATGGTACTCCAGCTCTCTGCATCAGGAATAGGCGGCGTAGCTATCTCTATCGCCTCGGTACCGCCAAAGAGTGAGTTGGCAGCCTCGTGCTGCTCCTGCTGGAAGAGCTGACCGTAGCGCACCAGCGTATCGAGGAAGGTTTCGCCCTTGTTGTTCTTACCGAAGAACTGCTCGCGACGGATGCCGAAACTGTCGAAACCGCCACTCAGCGCCAAGGTTTCGAAAGCCTTGCGGTTCACGCTGGAGTAATCTACACGCTCGGCAAAATCGAAGATGCTCTTATAAGGTCCGTTCTTCAGTCGCTCTGCCACGATGGCATCGGCTGCCGGAGCACCCATACCCTTGATGGCTGAAAGACCGAAACGTATCTCTCCATGCTCGTTCACACCGAACACGCGGTAACTCTCGTTCACATCCGGACCCAAGGTCTTGATGCCCATCGACTGGCACTCCTCCATCAGCTTGGTGATTTCGGTAATCTGTGCAAAGCGTCGGGTCATCAGCGCCGCCATGTATTCGGCAGGATAGTGCGCCTTGAGATAGGCAGTCTGGTAGGCTACCCATGAATAACAGGTAGCATGCGACTTGTTGAAGGCGTAGGAAGCAAACTTCTCCCAGTCGCCCCATATCTTCTCCAGCACCTTCGGGTCGTGGCCGTTCTCCTGTCCCTGCTTGATAAACTTAGGCTTCATCGCATCTACGATGGCCTTTTTCTTCTTACCCATCGCCTTACGCAGCGCATCTGACTCGCCTCGGGTAAAGCTCGCCAACTGACGGGAGAGAAGCATCACCTGCTCCTGATAAACCGTAATGCCGTAGGTATCCTTCAGATACTTCTCCATACACGGGATATCGTAGGTAATCGCCTGCTTGCCGTTCTTGCGGGCAATGAAATCAGGGATATAATCCATAGGTCCCGGACGGTAGAGGGCGTTCATGGCGATGAGGTCCTCGAACACCGTAGGCTTCAGCTCACGGAGATACTTCTGCATACCCGGCGACTCGAACTGGAAGGTTCCGATGGTCTGACCGCGCTGATAGAGCTGATAGGTCAGTTCGTCATCGATAGGGATGGTATCGAGGTCAACGACATCGCCCGTAGTCTGCTTGATAACCTTGCATGCCTCCTTCATCTCGGAGAGGGTCTTCAAGCCCAGGAAGTCCATCTTAATCAGACCGGTGGTCTCGATGACATGACCGTCGTACTGCGTTACCGCCGTCTTCAGTCCCGGGAAATCAGGGTCATCGGCAGTAGATACAGGCACCCAGTTGCTGATAGGGTCGCGGCAGATGATTGTACCGCAGGCATGAATGCCGGTGTTGCGCACGTTGCCTTCAAGCATCTTGGCGTACTCAATGGTCTCGCGCATACGCGGGTCGGGCGAAGCCTCAGCCTCGCGCAACTCCTTCACGCACTTGATGGCGTTCGTAAGGTTCATCTTCATGCCGTCAGGCAGACGGTCAGGAATGGCCTTGCAGAGGCGATTTGACTCCTCCAGGGGCAACCGCTCCACGCGGGCGACGTCCTTTATGGCGAGCTTCGTGGCCATGGTGCCGTATGTAATAATGTGCGCCACCTTGTCCGCGCCGTACTTCTCGGTAACCCAGTCAAGCACCTTTCCACGCCCGTCGTCGTCGAAGTCGGTATCAATATCGGGCAATGAGATACGGTCAGGGTTGAGGAAACGCTCGAACAGGAGGTCGTATTTTATGGGGTCTATCTTGGTAATTCCCAGGCAGTAAGCCACCACCGAGCCGGCCGCGCTGCCACGCCCTGGGCCCACCATGACGCCGAGCTGGTC
>OGYE01002246.1_pt1 | contig 11978 bp, 12 predicted proteins | sample 1576471 | NCBI WGS metagenome assembly OGYE01 (sample SAMEA3541532, study PRJEB24748) | human gut metagenome | biome: human gut; feature: human-associated habitat; material: faeces | place: China | collected 2012
AAATACGAAAGGAGTCCTTCTCATGTTTAGTATACAACAAATTGTCAATGTTTGGCAACCTATTTCTTGTTTTGAGGCAATCCAGTATAATAAAGACAAACGGAGGTGATTGAATGATTTATGTTACCGGCGACATTCATGCCAATCCGGAAAGGCTGGGTATGGATGCCTTAGCCTAGCGTGGGATTCATGTGAATCCGGAGGATTATGTCATTGTTTGCGGTGACTTCGGGATTCCCTGGGTCGGGGAATCGGATAAAACAGATCACAAGTGGCTGGAATGGCTGGCCCAGCTTCCGTATGAAGACATCATCAACACGATTCTTGCCATTCAGCAGACGTATAAGATGTTCCAGCGAGTCTTTACGAAAGCGCATTATCCGGCCATCTTCACGAAGGGACCAGACGGAATCCATGTGACATTCCCCGATTTGCCGGGATGCATAACCTGGGGCCGGGACGTCCCCCAGGCCATCGAAGCCGCCCGGACAGCGCTGACACTGCATCTGTCGGGAATGAGGCAGGATAAGCAGTCGCTTCCGCCGGCAATCCCGGTGAGCCTATGCAAGGAACGGGAACAGGCAAAAGACGATGAAGCAATCTATATCATTTACGAATCATGACGCGTATACTATAAAGGCGCTCCAGATGCTGAATGTCTGGAGCGCTTTATTGAAGATATCGCTTTTTAAAACAAGCTTCTATATCTTTTTATTCTTTGAAATAGGCGATTCCTTTAGATGCTATCAAATGACTGAATCCATTACTTAATCTTTTATAATAAGATAGATAGCCTAAGAAAGTAATGCTACTATAATGAATCACCCGAGTATAACATTGTTTCTACAAAATTTTTCTAGATATTATTTTTCCTTTATTGTTAATTCATATTCGCTGGAACTATACTTATTTTGTAATTCTTCTTTTACTTTATTTTTCCATTCTTCCAATTCTCCATCTTTAGCCTTGTGTAACTGCACATGTTCTGCTCCCATATTGAAAGAACTAAAATTAAATTGTAATGAATCATCTTTTTCTATATATGTGAATGTTACATCAGCACCTAAGCCACCATTACTTATAACTAAATCATTATTTTTGACACTAGCCGATAGATTATCCGTTTTATTAGTATTCCAGGTTAACGTTACTTTTCTAGGCTTTTTCGGGGTATTATCCTTTTTTTGTTTGTGGTCTTTATCAAAATCAGCCCATGGGTTATACGCATCAGAAACGAGTATACTCGTTTCTACATCAGCATCCCAATAATAATCTGTTTCTTTTACAAGATATCCTTTCCCATTTTTTTCGATAGTAATATCATAGAGACGTTCAAATTGTCCATAAATGCCGGCATCTTTAGCGGTTCCAATCCAGTGTCCCACGAACTTATCATTCCCACATCCCCCCAACATTGCTATTGCCAGTAAACTAATCATCAATACTGTTACAAATTTTAACATGTGATGTACTTTTTTCATGTGTTTCTCCTCCATCCTTTTGTATTGTTAGAGCTTTATGTCATTTTAAGATTATCCCCACCAATTTTCCTTTAAATAACAGAAAAACGCCAATTAATATATTTTTATTATATCACATATAGATTATTTCATATTGCAATATATGACAGAATTTTATATTTTATGATATAATTTAAATATTATTAAAGTGGAAGCATGTTTTAATTGAAAACGAAAAGAGGTATACACATGAAAAAATTCGTTGTAGGCTTAACATTAGCCTCACTATTGATTTGCCCAACAGTATTTTGTGATACGATAACAATAGTACAGGCAAAATCTACAGTTTCCTCTCAAAAGATATACGAAAATGTTAAAATCACAGGGATAGAGGATATGACTTTGCGGAATGATCGACTCTATCCTCGTGATGTGGCCGAAAATATATATAGGAATTCCTACGGAAAAAGTCTTCCAAAGACCTCTTTTACCTTTAAATCTTTGAACGGAAAACAATATGTAATTCATTCATATGGATCATCGAAAGAAAATCAGGTTGGCTTTTTTATTTTAGAAAGCCCTAGAAATAGTAAAAAAAAGCAAGGGGATTTCGTCTATATGAATCAACCTCGCTTTGCACAATGGTTCCGTGTTTATAAAATGACAACTTCTGAGCCGGGAATCAATTTATGGGCAGTCGTCTCCGACAGAGGTGCTGCCACTTCATCCATTATCAGTGGCTTTTACGTATTTATGGATAAAGGCGGAAAATTAATCCCTGTAGTTACAGATGATGACATGGCGGCCTTTGGTATGCCCTTTGATTCACGGGAGCAAAATCCACCCGGACATGCTTTTGCCCATATGTTAAAACGGGAGATTCAGAACGGTAAGCTCTACTTAGAATATGCATACCAATATTGGTACGGAAACATGCCCCATTCATCAGCTCAATATGTGGTCGAAAAAACAGGATATCTAAGTTGGGATAATGCTGCGCAGACATTTAAACTGGTACCGTGAATCCAAGCGGTTCTTTTATTTCCATCGCCCGGTTGCGATTGTCCATAATATTTCAAAAGAAAATCGGTGAGTTATACGAACTCTATATGGAAGACGCCAGGGTCCGTTTAAAGCCGACGACATACCGGAATAAGGAGTTTGTCATCAAGCTGAAGGTCCTGCCCTTTTTCAAGGACCTTCCCATCTCTTCGATTACGCCGGCGACTATCCGGAAGTGGCAGAACCAGATGCTGAGCGCGACGTACACGCCCTTTGGCAAACAGAAGACCGCCCAGCCTTACACGCAAACCTATCTGAAGACGATCAATAATCAAGTATCGGCCATCTTCAACTTTGCCGTGAAGTATTATCACCTTCCGCAAAATCCAGTCCGGCTCTGTGGTTCTATGGGAAAAAAACGGTCCGACCGTATCAGCTTCTGGACGCTCGACGAATTCCGCCAGTTCATTACGGTGTACAAAGACGACATCCTGTATTACACGATTTTCATGCTCCTCTTCTGGACCGGTATGCGCGAAGGCGAACTCTTAGCGCTGACCGCAGCGGATTTCGACTTGGAAGAGCAAACAGTCAGCATCACCAAGAGCTATTCCCGTCTGGACGGCCAAGATCTGATTCAAAAGCCCAAAACGTCGAAGAGCATCCGGACCATCACTATCCCACCCTTTCTCTGCACCATCGTCCAAAACTACATGAACGCCATCTACCGACTTCGCAGCCAGGACCGGCTCTTTCCCACGACGAAGTACGCCATCCTGAATCACCTTCACACAGGCAGTAAAAAAGCCGGCGTGAAAAAAATCAGGGTCCACGACCTTCGCCATTCCCACGCGTCCTTTCTCCTCGACCTGGGCTTCTCACCCCTAGTCATCAAAGAACGCCTGGGACACGAAAACATCGAAACCACCCTGGGTACCTACACCCACCTCTATCCATCACAGCAACGGAAATTGCTAGCAGCCATGGAAAAATTCGGTGAAAAGTCCATCCCCAAAGATGACGACAAAACCACAGCCTAAGGAAATTCAAAACCAGGCGCTGTCACACGAAGACAGCGCCTGGTTGCTTTGTCCATTTCAAATTCATAAAGATCTGCCATTATATCAGAACAGGCTATGTTTAAATCTCACAGCGGGCCGCCCTATCCGGGGCGGCCCCTACGCACAAGGCCGTTGGCCGTGTATATTTTTACATTGCAAATCTGCTTGGCTTTTGTAATCATTTTTGTTTCATACGTATAAAAATGCAGATTTTTTGTTCGAGAAATTTGGCAAAAACAGGCCAAAAAAAAAGTTTTTTAAATTTTTTTGGTACACTTTTGGAACTTTTGAAAAAAAGAAAGCCTCACAAACGGCTTGGTTAAGCGATTTGTGAGGCAATTTGCAACTATTCCCATTCAATCGTTGCGGGTGGTTTACTGGTGATGTCGTACACGATGCGGTTGATGTGGTCTACTTCGTTTACGATGCGGCTGGAAATTTTATCGAGGACGTCGTATGGGATACGCGCCCAGTCAGCCGTCATGAAGTCGGTCGTGGTGACGCCGCGCAGGGCCAAGGTGTAGTCATAGGTACGGAAGTCGCCCATGACGCCGACAGAGCGGTTATTGGTCAGGACGGCGAAGTACTGGTTGATATCGCGCTGCATGCCGGCATTGGCGATTTCTTCGCGGAAGATGGCATCGGCATCGCGGAGGATGGCCAGTTTTTCTTTGGTGATTTCACCCATGACGCGGATAGCCAGGCCCGGTCCCGGGAAAGGCTGGCGCCATACGAGGTATTCCGGCAGGCCCAGTTCGGCACCGAGTTCGCGGACTTCGTCTTTGAAGAGGTTGCGGAGCGGTTCGATGAGGCCTTTGAAATCGACGACAGCCGGAAGGCCGCCTACGTTGTGATGGCTCTTGATGACGGCTGCATCGCCGGCACCGGATTCGATGACGTCGGGATAAATGGTCCCCTGGGCCAGGAAATCGACGGAACCGATTTTACGGCCTTCATCTTCAAAGACGCGGATGAATTCTTCGCCGATGATTTTCCGTTTCCGTTCAGGGTCGCTGACGCCTTCGAGTTTCTTCAGGAAGCGTTCCGATGCATCGACGCGGATGAAGTTCATGCCGCTGTCCTTGAAGGCCGCTTCGACTTCGTCGCCTTCGTTCTTGCGGAGCAGGCCGTGGTCGACGAAGATACAGGTCAGCTGGCTGCCGACGGCTTTGGAGATGAGGGCTGCTGCGACAGAGCTGTCGACGCCGCCGGAAAGGGCCAGGACGACTTTGCCGTCGCCGACGGTTTCTTTGATATTGGCAATAGCCGTCTTGGCATAGTTGGCCATGGTCCACGAACCGGTGCAGCCGCAGACTTCAAAGAGGAAGTTATGGAGCATTTCCTTGCCGTGTTCCGTATGGAGCACTTCCGGATGGTACTGCATAGCATAGAGCTTTTTAGCCGGGTTCTGCATGGCAGCGACCGGGCAGTTGGCCGTGTGGGCTACGATTTCAAAGCCTTCCGGGATGGAAGCGACGTAATCCTGATGGCTCATCCAGACGATTTCTTTTTCCTGCAGGCCTTTGAACAAAGGCGAATCCGTATTGACATCGATTTCGGTCTTGCCGAATTCGCGCATGTCGGCGTGTTTGACTTCGCCGCCTAAGGTCTGGGCCATGAACTGCATGCCATAGCAGAGGCCGAGGACGGGGATGCCGAGATGGAAGACTTCTTCTTCGATCTTCGGCGCATTATCTTCATAGACGCTGCCAGGACCACCGGTAAAGATGATGCCCTGGGGCTGAAGTTCTTTAATCTTTGCAACTGCTTTGTGATACGGGTATACTTCACAGTATACGTGGTTTTCACGGACGCGCCGTGCAATGAGCTGGTTATACTGACCACCAAAATCGACAACGATGACGAGTTCTTTGGTATCCATTAAGTGCCTCCTCGTGAAATACTTTCTGCGGCAGCGGCCGCTGCCTAAATCATTCGATTATAATATTATAGCACACGAGGCAGGGAGTGACTAGTCACAAAGGTCTAATACTTCCATTCCCGGTATAAATCTTTGAGGATGCAGGCCCGGGTGATCATGCCGACGACGCGCTTGTTGTCCACGACAGGAAGAACCTTCAAATGTTCCAGGATCATGACGGCTGCGACCTGTTCTACATCGGCCTTGGGCGTCGCAATCATGACGTTCTTGGTCATCAATTTTTCGCAGGGCTGATCCAGGAGGTTCTTGAATTCCTTGGCGTATTTGCCGACGCGGCTGGTATAAATCTTGGTGCCGATGAAGGGCAGACGCGGAATGTGCGGCTTCGAGCTGCGGTACATGAGATCGGCGCTGGAAATGAGGCCGATGAGGTGGTCTTCTTCATCGACGACGGGCACAGCCAGCAGGCGATGCTTGATGAAGATGCGGAAGACGTCGCGGATGGGAATATCCGGTGTCACCGAGACGAAAACCTTTTCCATGACATCTTTGACGCGGACGACAGGGCGTTCCGCTTCCTTGTCTTCGCCCGGTCCCGGACCTTTATTGATGTTTTCAGTCATTGTCTATCCCCCCTTTTCCCTAGTCGTCGCCGTATTCACGGTACAATTCATCGAGGATGTTGCCGCGGGTGACGATGCCGACGATGTGCTTTTCTTTAACAATAGGAATGACCTTCAGATGTTCGGCCACCATGACGCCGGCGATCTGTTCGACTTCCGCATCCGGTGCGGCAATGATGACGTCTTTGGTCATCATATCTTTCGCCGTGCAGGCCATGAGTTTCTTAAACCCCTTGTCGTATTCGCTGATGCCGTTATAATAAATGCTGGCTCCCAAAAGATTGACATAATGAGGGACATGAGGTTTGACCTTCTTGTAGAGCAAATCCGCATCGGTGACGATGCCGGCGAGCTCATCTTTTTCATTGATGATGGGAATGGCCGTAATGTGGTTCTTGACGAACATGTTGACCAAATCGAAAACCGACGTTTCCGGCGTTGCCGTAACGAAATTCTTTTCCATAATATCCGATGCCGTACGTTTAGACATAATTATCACTCCTTTTCCTTATATTATAAGTATTAGACATGAGACCCCCGATTTCCTGCTTGGGAGATAAAAAAAGCGCTGTCGCATGAAGACAGCGCTTTTTTACGTTGGTCGTAGGTCGTTCATCGTTTGTCGTACGGGATGGTTTTAAATTTAAGACACAGCGGGCCGCCTACGAACAACGAGCCACGAATCACGAGCCACTAAATCCAGCTTATTTCCCGCAATAGGCGATGACTTCGACTTCTACGAAGACGTCTTTCGGGAGGCGGCTGATTTCGACGCACGAACGGGCCGGCAGGTTCTTCTGGAAGTATTTGCCATAGACTTCGTTGACGGCGCCGAAGAAGTTGATGTCCGTCAGGTAAACCGTCGTCTTGACGACATCATCGTAAGAGAGGCCGGCTTCTTCGAGGATAGCGCCGACGTTCTTCATGCACTGTTCAGCCTGTTCGACGACACCGCCGGAAACGATCTTGCCTTTTTCCGGGTTGATGGCGATCTGACCGGATGCGAAGAGGAAATCACCGGCTTTGATAGCCTGGGAATACGGGCCTACTGCGCCCGGAGCTTTGGTCGTGCTGATAACATTAACTGCCATGAGTATGCATCTCCTTAATTTTAATCTAACTGTATTATACATCGCAGGCCCAGGGAACGCCATAGACCTGCGACAGATAATCACGATTCCGATTCAGTTTTGGCGACCGTCGCCGCATCTCCTCCAGCCCCTTCGATGAGGTGCCCTTCTTTATCGTACTGTTTCTTGTTCAGGCCACAGGCGAACCAGGCGATGATGACGGCGGCGATGTAGACCCACGACGAGAAGATGGACATGCGCGTATCAGGATTGTAGATCATGCCGATAGTGACGAGAATCAGGAAAATGATGCAGAAGTAATTGGAATAAGGATAGAGCGGCGATTTGAAAGGATGTTTCGCCATGACTTCCGGTCCCCAGGCTTTGCGGAAATTTTTCTGGGCATAGGCCAGGACGAACCAGGCGACCATGCCCGGAAAAACGGAGGCACTGTATAAATAGAGGAACAATTTGGAGTCCGGAATGAGATAGTTGAGGATGACGCCGATAGCCAGGACAACGATGGTGACGGCAATACTGTTGCGCGGCACGCCGGTCGGTGACAATTTGGCGAAAATCTTCGGCGCCTGGCCGTTCTGGGCCAGCGTATAGAGCATACGGCCTGAGCTGTACATGCCGCTGTTGCAGCCGGACAGGGCCGCCGTGAGGACGACGAAGTTGATGATGCCTGCCGCTGCCGAGATGCCGACTTTGGCAAAGGTCATGACGAAGGGACTGCCGATGTAGCTGACTTCATTCCAGGGATAGATACAGAGGATGATGAAAATCGAGCCGATGTAGAAGATGAGGATACGCCAGACGATATTGTTGACGGCCTTCTTCAAAGTATGTTTCGGGTCCTGGGCTTCGCCGGCCGTGATGCCGATGAGTTCGACGCCCTGGAAGGACGCGGCGACGACGCACATGGCCGCCAGCATACCGCCCCAGCCGTTAGGCATGAAGCCGCCGTTGACCCAGAGGTTGCTGATGCCGACGGGGACGCCATCGTTGCCGAAGCCAAAGAGGATGACTGCCGCACCGACGATGAGCATGACGATGATGGTGACGACTTTGATCAGGGCGAACCAGAATTCAAATTCGCCGTAATATTTAACGGCCGCCATATTCGCCGCAGCGACGATGGCCATGCCGGCCAGGGCCGATATCCATTGCGGCAGCAATGGGAACCAGTAGTGGACATAGATGCCGACGGCTGTGATTTCCGACAGGCCGACGACGACCCATAAAAACCAATAGGAGCAGGCAGTGAGGTAGCCGACGAAGGACTGATGTACTTATGCCCATACGTGGCAAAGGAGCCCGTAACCGGTTCCTGATAAAGCATTTCCCCCATGATGCGCATGATGAAAAACATGACGACGCCCGTTACGGCATAACAGATCAATACCGACGGTCCCGCCATCTGAATGGTGTTGGCCGACCCCATGAACAAGCCGACACCAATCGTCCCCCCAAGAGCGATCATCTCTACGTGACGCGGCTTCAGGCCGCGTTCCATTTTCTGCTGTTCCATGATCAGACCTCCACTACTTCAAGGTAACAAAATAATGATGGTCTTTGAGCATGGTCATCAATTTTTCAACGTGCTTTTCGTTAGCCGTTTCCAGTTCCAGTGAAACGGCGGTCATGCCCATGTCGATGCCGTGCTGGCTGCGTTCATGGGTGATGGAAAGGACGTTGGCATTGGTGCCGGCAATGAGGGTCAGGAGCTTGACCAGTTCGCCCGGTACGTCGGGGATGACGGTCTGGAAGAAAATCTTGCGCTGGGACTTGATCAGGCCCTGGTTGATGACGCGGGTCATATTATTGACGTCGATGTTGCCGCCGCTGACTAGGGCTGCGACTTTCTTGTTGCGGATGCCGGAAATCTTGCCGCTCATGAGGGCTGCTACCGGTACGGCACCGGCCCCTTCGGCAACGGTCTTGCCCCGTTCGAGGAGGAGCAGGATGGCGCTGGCGATTTCCGATTCATCGACGGTGACGATTTCATCGACATATTTCTTGCAGATATCAAAAGTCAGGTCGCCCGGTGTCTTGACGGCGATGCCATCGGCCAGGGTAGCCTTGCCGTTGTAGGTGATGACCTGCCCCTTTTCGACGGATTCCTTCATGGACGGCATGTTTTCCGTCTGGACGCCGATGACTTTAATCTTCGGGTTGACGCTCTTGGCTGCTACGGCCAGGCCGGAAATGAGGCCGCCGCCGCCAATCGGTGCAACGATGGCGTCGACTTCAGGCAGCTGTTCGATGATTTCCAGGGCAATCGTCCCCTGGCCGGCGATGACTTCCGGGTCATTGAAGGGATGGACGAAGGTGTAGCCGTGTTCCGTCGTCAATTCAACGGCTTTGGCAGCGGCTTCGTCGAAGAAGTCCCCGTAGAGGACGACGTTGGCACCGTAGCCGCGGGTTGCCGTAATCTTGCTCAAGGGAGCGTGTTTCGGCATGCAGATGACGGACTGGCAGCCGTATTCGCTGGCTGCCAGGGCGACGCCCTGGGCATGGTTGCCGGCCGAAGCGGCAATGACGCCTTTTTCCCGTTCTTCCGGTGTCAGGGATGCGACTTTGTTATAGGCACCGCGCAGTTTAAAGGAGCCTGTCCGCTGGAGGTTTTCCAGCTTCAAATAGACTTCGCAGCCAGCCAGATCGCTGACGGAATTGCTGTACGACAAGCCTGTCTTCTGGGCGACGCCCTTCAAGCGTTCCTGGGCATCTTTGATCATTTGTAAGGTTACTTTTTCTTCACTCATGGTATGTGCTGCTAAATAGCAGCGTCCCTCCTTCGTTAGTTAGAATGAATACGGTTTGCTTATGCCTTTACTATACGCCTTTATCTGTCCATTGTCAATAGAGCATTTGTGTATTTGTCTATTGTAAAAAGACTCATGTTTACTGAATCAGAAGTCATCATTGCTTATTTCGCATAAGTTGGCATCGAACGATGCGAAAGGAAGAAGCTTCCTTTATGGCAGTTTCTTCGTGACTCGTAATCAGCAGTCAACCGTAAGCAGTCAGCAGTTAGCCGTTAGCAGTCAGCCGTTAGTAAATCGTAAGCACTTTGCTAATCACTAGCCACGAACAACTAACAACGAACAACAAAAGGTCCTGTCGCATATGCGACAGGACCTTTTCATATGGTGACCCCTACGGGATTTGAACCCATGTTCTCGCCGTGAAAGGGCGATGTCTTAGACCGCTTGACCAAGGGGCCACGTAATGTGGAATGTGGTGATCCACCCGAGATTCGAACTCGGGACACCCTGATTAAAAGTCAGGTGCTCTGCCAACTGAGCTAGTGGATCATGATTGGCAGGGGTAGTAGGATTCGAACCTACGAATGACGGAGTCAGAGTCCGTTGCCTTACCGCTTGGCGACACCCCTGTATGGCTCCTCAAGTAGGACTCGAACCTACGACAAATCGGTTAACAGCCGATTGCTCTACCAACTGAGCTATTGAGGAATATCACTTCAAGCTCGTTCCGAATCGGAACAATTAATATTATACTTGAAGAGATAGAAAAATGCAAGTCTTTTTTACGAAATTTTTTGATGACTTTCTCCGGCCCTGCCCAGGAAATGGAAATAGGCCGTAAAGCAATACACGGCAGCGACTAAGCCTATGGCTGCGCCGGCATAGCCGATATACGGCAGCAGGCCATGGGCCGTGACCTGTCCGCCGATCCAGGTCCCGCCGCCGATACCGACGTTGAAGATGCCTGAAAAGATGGACATGGCCACCGGGGCTGCCCCCATCGGGACGTGGCGGATGAGTTCGGCCTGGAAGGTGACGTTGAACAGCGTCGACGCACAGCCGACGACCAGGCAGGCGGCGACCATCGTCCCTGCCCTGCCCGCAGCGGCCTGCCACAGGAGGAACGGGATGACCAGGCCCAACAGACCAGCCCGGATGACGCCATAGCGGAAATGATTGTAAAACCGGGAAAAGACGAAACTCCCCAGGAGGCCGCTGACGCCGAGGAGCATGAGCGTCGACGTGATGCCCTGGTCGCTAAAAGCCGCAACGGTCTTGAGAAAGGGCTCGATATAGCTGTACGCTGTGAAATAGGCCGTCGCAAACAGGACGGAAAGGATATAGACGCTGATGACAACGGGATTCTTGAGCAGCTTGGGCAAGTCGTCGCGGGAAAAAGAGGCGTCGCTGGCCAGCTTGGGAAAGACAAAGGCCAAATAGATGAGCACGGCCAGGGCCGTTACCGTAATGACCAGAAAAGTCATGCGCCAGCCGGCATAGAGGCCGATGACCCGCCCCAGGGGCAGGCCGAAGATCATGGCGACAGCCGAGCCAGTGACGATCATGCTCAAGGCCAGGGGCCGATGAGTCCGCGTGACCAGGCGCGTCGCCATCGGGGCCGCAATGGACCAGAAAATAGAATGGGCGCAGGCGACGCCGATGCGGGCTGCCATGAGCATGGGAAAATTCAGGGCCAGCCCCGATGCCAGCTGTCCCAGGACAAAGAGCCCCATCGTCCCCAGCAGGAGGCGCCGCATCTCCATCTGGCAGACGAGGAGCATGAGCGGCAGGGACAGCAGGGCCACGACCCAGGCGTAGACTGTGATCATAATGCCCGTCTGGGACTCGGTCATCGCGAAGGACTGAGAAATGTCCATGAGCAGGCCGATAGGCATGAATTCCGACGTATTGAAGATGAACGCCGACACAGTCAGGCCCAGGAGGGGCAATACATATTTCAAGGGAATAGTGTGAAACATGATTCATTCTTCCTTTGCATAGATTTAGAACGATTCCATCGTACGCTGTCCCCGGGAAAAAGTCAAGAGGGCAAAAAAAAGAGGCTGTCGCATTAAGACAGCCTCTTTTTACGTTGATCGTAGGTCGTTC
>OGYE01002248.1_pt1 | contig 11963 bp, 14 predicted proteins | sample 1576471 | NCBI WGS metagenome assembly OGYE01 (sample SAMEA3541532, study PRJEB24748) | human gut metagenome | biome: human gut; feature: human-associated habitat; material: faeces | place: China | collected 2012
GAAAACAGTCGAAGTAAAACCGGGAGATACACCGGAGATTCTGCAGAGACGTGTGATGGAAGAGGCGGAGTGGAAGTTACTTCCGGCAGCTATCAATATGATCGCAAATGGTGAAGCATAGGAATAGAACCGAATAAAGGAGGAAATCATGAAAGTACTTATCGTAGGTGGCGGTGGCAGAGAGCATGCCATTGCATGGAAGTGTAGTCAGAGCAAACGTGTGACAGAGCTTTATGCAGCTCCTGGAAATGCAGGTATTGCACAGCTTGCAACCTGTGTAGATATATCGGTAATGGATGCAGAGAAACTGGTTGCATTCGCAAAGGAAAAGGAAATTGATCTTGCAATCGTCGGACCGGATGATCCGCTTGTTGCCGGTGTTGCAGATGCTTTTATGGATGCTGGAATCCGCGTGTTTGGACCAAGAGCCAATGCAGCAATTATCGAAGGATCGAAGGCATTTTCCAAGGACCTGATGAAGAAGTATGGAATCCCATCTGCAGCCTATGAGACATTTGATAATGCAGATGCGGCACTTGCATATTTAGAGACAGCCAAGATGCCAATCGTACTGAAGGCGGATGGTCTTGCACTTGGCAAAGGTGTGTTGATCTGCAACACTCTTGAAGAGGCGAAGGAGGGCGTCAAGACATTGATGCTCGACAAGCAGTTTGGCTCTGCCGGAGATAAGATTGTTATTGAAGAGTTCATGACAGGACGGGAAGTATCCGTACTCTGCTTCTGCGATGGAACGCATATCAAGCCGATGGCTTCTGCACAGGATCACAAGCGTGCGAAGGACGGCGATCAGGGACTTAACACCGGAGGTATGGGAACATTCTCACCAAGCCCATTCTATACAGATGATGTAGACAAATTCTGCAAGGAACATGTCTACCAGAAGACAATGGATGCGATGAAGGCGGAGGGCAGAGATTTCACAGGAATTTTATTCTGTGGTCTGATGCTGACACCAGATGGCCCACGTGTGCTGGAGTACAATGCGAGATTTGGCGATCCAGAGGCACAGGTCGTACTTCCACGTATGAAGAACGATATCATTGATGTGATGGAAGCCTGTATCGATGGCAAGCTCGATGAGGTAGAGCTGGAGTTTGACGAGCAGGCAGCGGTCTGCGTTGTTCTCGCATCAGACGGATATCCGGAGCATTATGACAAGGGATTTGTGATTGACGGTCTGGATACATTTAAGGATAAAGAAGGATACTATGTATTCCATGCAGGAACTAAACAGACAGATAAAGGAATTGTAACAAATGGTGGCCGTGTATTAGGTGTGACAGCGAAGGGAAAGACATTGGTAGAGGCACGTGCGAACGCATATAAAGCAACAGAATGGATTCAGTTTGAGAACAAATATATGCGACATGATATTGGTAAGGCCATCGATGAACAGTAATTAGGAAGAAGGAATTTTATGTTCATTGAACTTGATTTTAACAGCAACGAGGCAATTTATATGCAGTTGCGGAATCAGATCATACTGGGAATTGCACAGGATAAAATCAAGAATGGTGAGTCGTTGCCGTCTGTTCGGCAATTGGCGGAAGATATCGGTGTGAATATGCACACAGTAAACAAAGCATATGCATTACTTCGAAATGACGGATATCTGAAGCTTGACCGTAGAAAAGGAGCTGTTGTCTGCGTGACGGTAGATTCGCGCAAGGAACAGCTCGAAAAGGTCAATCTGGATATGCAGATGCTGGTTGCGGAGGCAATATGCAAAGATATCAGTCTTGCTGAAATGCACCAGATTATAACGGATATGTATAAAGAATTTGGCGACATTGCAAACGGAGGTAACAAAGAAACATGAGACTGGAATATACAGAGCAGGCACAGGAGGTGCTTGCTGTGATGGAGGAGACTGCCCATCAGATGAAGTTCAGCTATATCGGTACCGAGCATCTGCTCTATGGTATGCTAAGCTGTCCGTGGGTGACTGCGTGGAAGATTCTCGCGGAGAATGGGGCAGACGAATCCTTTGTTTTAAAATATCTGGAACAAAACAGTGGAACGAAGAAGATAAAGACACTTGTGTATTCAGATAAGCTGAATACACTTTTGGAACAGGCAGAAAAAGAAGCGGACAGGCTGCGTAACGAGAAGATCGGTACGGAGCATATTTTACTTGCTATTTTAAAATCCGAAGATACACTTGCCATCAAGCTTTTAAACTCGATGGCAGTCAATTTAAAGAAAACCTTTGTGGACACATTAGTGGCACTTGGTATGGATATGACACAGGCAAAACGGGAGCTTGGCGCATTAAGCAACCCAAAGAACAAGAAGAAATCCTCATTTCCGACTTTGGAGCAATACAGCCGTGATCTGACGGAAGCAGCACGGGAAGACCGGTTAGATCCTGTTGTTGGCAGAAATGCAGAAGTGGAACGCGTGATGCAGATTCTGTGTCGCCGTATGAAGAACAATCCATGTCTGGTTGGAGAACCGGGTGTTGGTAAGACCGCAGTTGTAGAGGGGCTGGCACAGATGATCGCATCTGGCACAGTACCGGAGATTCTCGCAGACAAGCGTATTTTGAGTCTGGATTTGTCTGGTATGGTGGCAGGTTCGAAATATCGTGGAGAGTTTGAGGAGCGTATCAAACGTGTGATCGCGGAAGTGCGTGCTGCCGGAAATGTAATTTTATTTGTGGATGAACTGCATACGCTGATTGGCGCAGGTGGTGCCGAGGGCGCGATGGATGCGTCTAATATCCTGAAGCCGGCATTGTCCCGTGGCGAAGTGCAGATGATTGGTGCGACGACGCGGACAGAATACCGGAAGTATATCGAGAAAGATGCAGCGCTAGAACGGCGGTTTCAGCCAGTTTATGTGGAGGAACCGACGCGTGAGGAGACGATTGCCATCTTGCAGGGCTTGCGTAGCAAGTACGAGGAACATCATGGGGTAACCATTTCCGATGATGCGTTAGAGGCGGCAACGGATTATGCAATCCGTTATATCAATGACCGGTTCCTGCCAGATAAGGCAATTGATCTGATCGATGAGGCGGCTTCGAGAAAGAAACTCGGCATTTTTGCAGGAAATAAGACGGCGAAGAAGGCAGAAGAGACACGCCATAATCTGGAAGAGGCGCTGGAGGCTGCGCTTGCAGAGGGCGATATCGAAGCGGCACAGGCATTGAAGAAGGATCTGGATAAGACAGATAAGAAAATCGAAAAGACCAAATATAACATGCGCGAAAAAGAGCAGGAACAGATGCTTGTGACAGAAGAGGATGTCGCGGATGTTGTTTCTGTATGGACAAAAATCCCGGTCAGCAAGATTACTCAGACGGAGTCTCAGCGGTTGTTGAAGCTGGAAGAGATTCTGCATAAGCGTGTGGTGGGACAGAATGAGGCGGTGGAAACTGTGGCAAAGGCAATCCGCCGTGGCAGAGTTGGCTTGAAAGATCCGAAGCGTCCGATTGGATCATTTTTGTTCCTTGGACCAACTGGTGTTGGTAAGACAGAATTGTCTAAGGCACTTGCGGAAGCGATGTTTGGCAATGAAAATGCGATTATCCGTGTGGATATGTCTGAATATATGGAAAAACACAGCGTATCGAAGATGATAGGTTCGCCTCCGGGCTATGTCGGTTTTGAAGAGGGTGGACAGCTTTCCGAACAGGTACGGAAGAATCCATATTCTGTAATTTTGTTTGACGAGATTGAGAAGGCACATCCGGATGTGTTTAATGTGCTGTTGCAGGTACTCGATGATGGACGTATCACAGATTCACAGGGAAGAACCGTGGATTTCAAGAATACGATCATTATTATGACAAGTAATGCCGGTGCACAGCGTATCGTTGATCCGAAGAAATTGGGATTTTCTAACGTAGAAAATGCAGAGTCCGAGCATAAAGATATGAAGAATAATGTCATGGAAGAGATTAAGCGGATGTTCAAACCAGAATTTCTGAACCGTATTGATGACATTATTGTATTCCGTGCACTCTCGAAAGAGGATGTCAAGGGGATTGCTGCGCTCATGCTGAAGGAGCTGAAGAACCGTCTGGCAAAACAGATGGATATTACACTTACCTACGGCGACACAGTGAAGAACTTCATTTTCGAAAAAGGCTACGACAAGAAATATGGAGCAAGACCACTGAAACGGGCAATTCAAAATAATATAGAAGATTCTCTGGCGGAGGAAATTCTGTCCGGAAAGATTCAGGCATCCGACAAGGTAAGCATGACCGTGGTGGATGGCAAAGTTGTGTTCACAAAAAAATAATAATTTTGTACAAATTCCACGTAAGATTTTGTAGAAATTCATGTAAAATTGTTGTATAATGAAAAAGAATTGAGCAAGAACGAATTCGAGATACGAAATTATAAAATACAATACGGAGGAACAGAATATGGCAGTGATTGATGAACTGATCCGCGAAGAAGAGACAGGAGCCTTGAGCTTTGGTAATTTTGCACTGGCAACAAAGACAAAGAAGGATGGCTTCCAGTATCAGGGCGATAGCTATAAGATTAAAACTTTCCGTGAGATTACGAAGCTGGAAAGAAATGGAATGTTTGTATATGAATCCGTACCTGGTACAGTTGTACATGACTTCCGCGCGACAGATAAGGCAGTGAATTTTGTGGTAGAAGGCGAAGAAGATTCCCAGATCACGCTGGAGTTAGAGGCTGAGAAGGAATACAAGATTCATATTGACAAGGTATATGTTGGAAAGATGAAGACAAACCTTGGTGGCAAACTGAATCTGAGTGTAGAGCTGGAACCAGCTAAGATGGTAGATATTCTTGTAGAGAAAATCTAATTCGATGAAATGACAGGGCTGTCGCACCGGACATGATATGTTATGTCTGGTATGGCAGCTCTTTTGTTGTATAAGGAGAAATCAATGGCAGCAAAGGAAAAACAGATATTTTTTTGTAAAGAATGTGGATATGAGTCTGCAAAATGGCAGGGACAGTGTCCGGGATGCCGTGCGTGGAATACATTTGTAGAAGAAAAGGTGAAAGTTGGTGTCAAAGGAGCGGTGAAGCAACCGAAGGATGCAGTCAGTCCTATGGGTATTTTGCAGGTGACAACGGCGGAGGAAAGCCGCGTGCAGACCGGTATGCGGGAACTTGACCGTGTGCTCGGTGGAGGTATCGTCAAGGGTTCTCTGGTGCTTGTCGGCGGTGATCCCGGAATCGGAAAATCAACCATCCTCTTACAGATGTGCCGCAATCTGGTGCATCAGAATGTAAATGTACTCTATACAACGATGCCAAGTACAGAAAGCATTTTCACTACAGAATTTCTAAGTCCAATCACTGTATTCCAGTCTGGTTCCTTTGTACGCAAACCTTGGTTAATTTTCTTTACAGTATCAAAAATAACTGTATATGCATTTGGTGTATTTAAATCATCATCCAGCTGATCCAAGAATAAACGATAGCTTACTTCGTCATACCCATCATAAGATGCAGAAGCTAATTGTGATTTAATATCCACTTGTCTTAAAGGATTCAATACTTTATCCAGTTCTTTTCTGGCAGTTTCTACTGTTTCTTCAGAGAAATTCAATTCTTTTCTATAATGAACAGAACTCATCAGCCATCTTGTTAAATTTGTTCCTAACTTTTCAACAATATCCTTTGCCCACAATGTATTGCCTAAAGATTTACTCATCTTCTGACCATCAATGTTGATCATCGCATTATGCACCCAGAAATTTGCCAATGCATTATGATGTGTGCATTCTTGTTGGGCAGCTTCATTTTCATGATGAGGGAATTTCAAATCCATTCCACCACCATGGATATCAATATATTCACCTAAATTCTGATTGATCATAACAACACATTCCGTATGCCAGCCAGGTCTGCCTTTTCCCCATGGAGAATCCCATTGAATACCTTTATCCGTTTTTTTCCACAACGCAAAGTCATATGGATTCTTTTTGCCATCATTCACTTCAATTCTTGCTCCAGCTTCTAACTGATCTAATCTCTGATGAGAAATTTCACCATATTCAGGATCAGCTTCAACTGAGAAATACACATCTCCATTATCAGAAACATATGCACTTCCATTATCTACAAGTTCTTTAATAAAGCTGATAATACCATCCATTGTCTCTGTAACTCTAGGTGTAATATCAGGCACTTCTGTATTCAACATTTTTCTAACATCTTGGTATGCATCAATGTATCTTTGTGCAATAACTGCTTCTGTTGTATTTTCTTCAATTGCCTTGTTGATGATCTTATCATCTACATCTGTAAAGTTTGAAACATACGTAACACTATATCCTTCTGCTTCAAACAAACGCTTCAATACATCAAATACAACCATAGGTCTAGCATTACCAATATGTGCATAGTTATAGACTGTTGGCCCACAAACATACATATCTACATGGCCTTCTTTAATTGGTTTGAATTCTTCAACATTCAATGTTTTTGAGTTATACAGTTTAATCATATTTTCCTCCAAAATAAAAACGTCTTATTAAAAAGACGTTGCTTAACGTGGTTCCACTTTTCTTGCTTCTCATATACTTTAACGCAGTTAACGTCTTTATCTACATTATCGATAAAGCCCTCCAGGATGCATTCAAACTTCTATTGCATAAGTACTCACACCATCGTGTACTTTTCTCTTTTTACAATGTATGAAGTTTTACTATTTCCCATCTACGGTTTCAACGAAATTAGTATACCACAAAAAGACTCTAGAAAATCTCTAGAGTCCTAAATCATCTTCTGTTTCAGGAAGATATACAGAATAAATTGAATTTGCAACCTTCAGCCAGCCCTTCATATCTGGCATCCAGATCCATTCATTTGCATCTATAATTCCCTGATGAATTAAAGCACACAGTTCATTATCAGAGTAAGGGCCATATTTTGATTTATCTTTTTTCATGTAATACCAAACTTTTTCCATGTCCCCTCCTATTGTTGTCCTTCAACTGGTGCATTTGTTGGAGTCACTTGAATATTGATTGTATTCGTCGTTGAAACCACATGTTGGCTACCACTATTGACAGTCCATCCTTGACTTGCTGCATAGTTTCCTGCTAATCGATCTAAGTCTTCCCAGGAATATGTTAGCCCAACTTTCACAGAAATATTTGTATCATACAAATAAACATTCTTATTATCACTATTTATATAGAAATAGTATAACGAAACATTGATTTTTTTTGTTTCATATTGTAAATTCGCTGTACCAGCTTCACTTTCTGTATATGTTGGATCTGTTGAACAAGCTTTTACAGAAATTGCATGTGATCCGTCTGTATCAATTCCCGTATCTGTATAAGATGTTCCTGTCACTTCAAATTCCTGACCACCATCAATCGATAATTTATAAGATGTTGCATGCTCTACTGCAGTCCACTGAATCAACCAAGAGCCATCCTCTGTCGTACTAGACGTAATACCGCTTGGCGTAGCGAGCTGCACCGTCTTAGCAGTATATGTAAATGTATGCGTTGCACTAGATTCTTTTACTTTATCATCATCTGATTTTGCAACAACAGTTACAGTATAAGATTGACCATCTGTTAGAGAAGACGTCGCAATACTTGTAGAATTTGAAGATGTTTTTGTCTTTGATTCTGGATCTGTATTTACGCTTACTTCATAATAAGAAGCATTTTCAACAGTATCCCATTTAATCACCACATTCGCTGTAGTAACGTCTACTTTAATGTTCTTCACTTCACCTAATGTTTCTTCTTGTTTATTTGTATCATCTTCTGTTGTATCTACATATTGTTTATATGTATTATCACCAGCTCCATGCATCTTTCCATAAGAATCAATACCGATCACAGTAGATCCATTTGCGGCAACGTGCTTGATACTCTTCCAGGAAAATACTTTATTCACCACTTCTTCATCACCGTAAGAAATATTCACTGTTCCATCTTTCTTCAAACCAACTGCCAGGTTATTACCAACAGCTGCAGATTGGATATCCGTCCAGGAACCAGTATCTAGCGATTCTGCAGAACCAATTGGGTAGATTGTTACTTTTCCATCTTTTAAAGTTGCTTCTACCGTCGTATTGCCCGGAGCATGGAGTTTGAAATGGACGTTCCATTCTTTGGGCCAGGCGGGGAACAGAAGTATTTGTGTTCCATTCGTTTGTAAGAGCATCTCCTGAAGTCCTATCATGCCGCTACCTCCCCAGTTGTGGTCGGGTGTCCAGTCATATCCCGGTCCCCAGAAGGCAGGAAAACGGTGGGGACCATCCGATAGCTTTGCCAGAGAAAGGCTTTTGGCTTCTTCGGTCAGCCCCAGACAGGCTGCCCAGATGTTGTCTTGCTTCCATCCGGTGTGGGAGCGGAATTTGAGTGCGGACAAAACAGGCGCTTCTTGAAAATGAGGAATTGAGCAGACATCTGCAGGAATTCCGTGCCAAGAATTACGATCTTCAGAATCGGCAGGGCGTAAACCCTTACGATGAGATGATAGAACTGACAAGGGAATACGATGAACTGCTGCACAACTCTGTGGTAAGTGATTTTTTGCAGGCGGAACAGCAGATCTGCAAACTGCTGCAGCAGGTGTTTGATTCCATAGCAGAAGGATTGGAGTTTGATTACATCAATGAGTGAAAATGTGAAAAAAACAACAAATGGAATAGCAAAGAAAAAAACAAGCAGGAAAAATGTGCGTAAAAAAGAGGAGAATTTGCGAAAAGGTTTAAAGAATTCTTCTGGGTTTATGTTCAGTTTATTTGTCAATATACTGATCGTATTTTTGATCGTAAAGCTGTTTACATATTCTTTTAATTTTGCTTATGGCGTATTTGGCAATGTTGCATACCATCCGGGAAGCCAGCAGTATATCGTGGTCGATATTCCAGCAGATTCCTCGATCATGGAGATCGGAAGTGCTTTGCAGGATGCAGAGATTATTGAAGATAAGTATGTCTTTTATGCAAAGGTAAAGGTAAAGGGCTATGGAAACAAGATCACAAGTGGAAAATATCATTTGTCAGCCAGCATGACTTATGATGAGATATTGCAGATTATCTGTAATATAGATACAAGCAGTGACGAGGACAACAAATAAGTATGAATGAGTTTGCGAGAATTACATCCTTTGTCCGTTCGATGGCAAAGGAGGATGCCGGGGCATTGGGAGAATTATATCGGGAGGCTGTAAAGCGCGGTGTTCCGGTGATTCGGCCAGAGGCAAGAGAATTATTAAAGACACAGTTACTATTGAAAAAGCCGAAGCGTGTTCTGGAGATCGGAACAGCCGTCGGCTATTCTTCTATCTACATGACAGGATTTCTGTCAGAGGATGCGCAGATCACAACGCTGGAATTGAGCGAGGAACGGACTGCGGAAGCAAGAACAAATGTCAAACGGCTTGGAAAAGAGACGCAGATTCAGGTGATCTGTGGAGATGCGGCAGAGACGTTGAAGGAGCTTCCAGATGATGCTTATGAGTTTGCGTTTGTAGATGCAGCAAAGGCACAGTATATTTATTATCTGCCAGATGTGCTGCGCGTGTTAAAACCGGGCGGTGTGATCGTATCGGACAACATCCTGCAGGAAGGGGAAGTATTAGAATCCCATTTTCTGGTGGAAAAGCGGAACCGCACGATCCATGACCGGATGCGGGAATATCTGTATGTGCTCACACATGATGATCGGTTGGAGACAGCCATTCTGCCAGTTGGGGATGGCATGGCAATCTCGGTTGTGCGGGAATTATGTAAGGAAAGTGAATTATAGTATATCAGGATAGCAGGTATGTGTATGATTTTGTTGAGAAATCAGGATACATACGGATGAAAGAGGATCGAAGATGGATAAGTTACAGAAACCAGAATTATTGATACCTGCCGGAAGTCTGGAAGTATTAAAGGTGGCAGTTGATTATGGCGCAGATGCAGTCTATATCGGTGGCAAGAATTATGGACTTCGTGCGAAGGCTGGGAATTTCACAATCGAAGAGATGCATGAGGCGGCAGACTATGTGCATGCACATGGGGCGAAGCTGTATGTGACAGTAAATATATTTGCACACAATGAGGATATCGATGGAATCAAGGCGTATTTCCATGAATTGAAAGAGACAGGACTTGAAGAAAAGATTGATGCATTTATCATTTCAGATCCGGGTATTTTCACACTGGCGAAGGAAATCCTGCCGGGTATTGAAATCCATGTCAGTACGCAGGCAAATAACACGAATTATCTGATTTATGATTTCTGGAGAAAACAGGGCGCGACGCGTGTGGTAGCGGCGCGGGAACTTTCCTTAAAGGAAATCAAAACGATCCGGGAACATATTCCGGCAGATATGGAGATCGAGGCATTTATGCATGGAGCGATGTGTATATCTTATTCCGGAAGATGCCTGCTCAGCAGTTATTTTACAGGCAGAGATGCAAATCAGGGCGCCTGTACACATCCATGCCGCTGGAAATATGCGGTTGTGGAGGAAAAACGACCGGGCGAATATCTTCCGGTGGAAGAAGATGACAGAGGCACGTATATCTTTAATTCCAAGGACCTCTGCATGATTGAGCATATCCCGGATATGATTGACGCAGGAATCAACTCCTTCAAGGTAGAAGGACGTATGAAGACAGCACTGTATGTAGCAGTTGTTACCCGAACATACCGGGAGGCAATTGATGATTACTATACATCGAAGGAATTGTATGAGAGCAAGATGGAACATTACCGTGAGGAGATCGCAGCATGCACATTCCGTCAGTTTACAACCGGATTTTATTATGGAAAACCAAACGAGGAGACACAGATCTACGACTGTAACACCTATGTGAAGAACCGTGTCTACCTTGGTACAGTTGAAGAAGTGACAGCGGCAGGAGAACTGGTTATCCACCAGAAGAATAAATTCTGCGTGGGTGATACGATCGAGGTTATGGCGTTTGACGGTAAGAATGTGGATGTGGAGGTGCTTGCAATCCACGACGAACACGGCACAGAGATGAAATCTGCACCGCATCCAAAACAGTTACTCTATGTGAAGGTTTCTGATTCGGAGAAAATCAGAAAAGGCATGATTATACGCACAAGGCACTGCGCAGTTTAAGCAGTGCCTTTTTCTCTATCCGTGAGACATAGGAGCGCGAGATATGGAGTAGGTTTGAAATCTCTTTCTGTGTAAGCTCCTGATTGTCGTATAAACCATAACGGAGCGCGATTACCTGCTGCTCGCGGTCGTCTAATACTTCGGTAAACAAGTCATCGATATTTCTGAGACTTTCGGATGTAATAACATTCAAAAGCACATCTTCTTCGTCGATTCGGATTACATCCATCAAACTGATTTCGTTTCCTTCCCTGTCAGTGCCGATTGGTTCATACAGGGAAATCTCGCGCACTTCCTTGCGCTCCTGCCGCAGCCGCATCAAAAGTTCGTTTTCAATACAACGGCTGGCGTAGGTGACCAGCTTTGAACCTTTGTCAGTATCATATGTATTGATCGCTTTGATCAGGCCGATCGTGCCGATGGAAATCAGATCCTCAGTGGAGCGGTTTCCAGTCTGATATTTCTTGACGATATGCGCGACGAGACGCAGATTGTATTCTACAAGGATATTGCGCGCGGATAGATCGCCCGACTTTGCTTTTTGCAGATAATGCGATTCCTCTTCGGGAGAGAGCGGGTGATGAAAAGTCTGCATGGCTGCCTCGCTATCCCTCTTTGTATATACTATGACGAATGATGGAAAATAGTGCTTTTCCAAGATGGAAAAAGATGGTATGATGATTTTAATGGTTTGGGAAGGAGAGGGTTATGTTTCACTTAAAACACGATGTAAAAATTCAAATAAAAAATGAAAAAGAAGTTTTTCGTTTTGTTCGTTTGCTTATTTTCACATTTATCTTTTCAGCAGTTTTTCTGGGAGTGCCTGATTACACCAGCAGTACCATCCAGAAGTACACGCGCGAAAAATGAGCGGCGAGGATTCGA
>OGYE01002255.1_pt1 | contig 11949 bp, 6 predicted proteins | sample 1576471 | NCBI WGS metagenome assembly OGYE01 (sample SAMEA3541532, study PRJEB24748) | human gut metagenome | biome: human gut; feature: human-associated habitat; material: faeces | place: China | collected 2012
ACCCAAAACACCGCCATGTACCTCGGCTTCAGCAGTATTCAGGCTTTCCAGAGCACCGCCTGGGCAAGGAAATCATGGTTTATGTTTACCGTCTTACCGAGCAGCTTAATTCGCTCAAGGCTTGCAAGATTACAGCTAAGTTCGGTGGTGCTACCGGTAACTACAATGCTCACCATGTAGCTTATCCACAGTATGACTGGAAAGCATTCGGTAACAGGTTTGTCAGTGAAAAACTCGGTTTGGAACGCGAGCAGTATACCACACAGATCAGTAACTATGACTACCTTGGCGCTATCTTTGACGCCATCCGTCGTATCAACACCATTATCATCGACTTAGACCGTGACTTCTGGATGTATATCTCTATGGATTACTTCAAGCAGAAGATCAAGGCAGGTGAGGTAGGCTCAAGTGCGATGCCTCACAAGGTGAACCCTATCGATTATGAGAACAGTGAAGGTAACCTGGGCATAGCCAATGCCATTCTTCAGTTCCTGGCACAGAAACTTCCGGTTAGCCGCTTGCAGCGCGACCTTACTGACAGTACCGTACTCCGTAACATCGGTGTGCCTCTCGGTCATAGCGTCATTGCTATCCAGAGTACATTGAAGGGCTTGCGTAAACTGATTCTTCACGAGGAGAAACTGCAGGAAGATTTGAATAATACATGGGCAGTTGTAGCTGAGGCTATCCAGACTATCCTTCGCCGTGAGGCATATCCACATCCTTACGAGGCATTGAAGGCGTTGACACGTACCAACCAGCACATGACTGAGGAAACTATTCATGAGTTTATCCAGGGATTGAATGTGAGTGATAGTGTTAAGGCAGAACTGATGGCAATCACACCAAGCAATTATACAGGTATCTAATATACACAAAGGAATTTTGTAGTTTTAGTACATATATAAACGTAAAAATTAGATTTATTAACCCAGCCGTGAGGCTATTAAGTATTTTAAGAAAATGGATTCAGAATTTGAAAACAAACCTCAAGATCAGTCTTCTGAGAATGGGAGAACCCGTGAGGGCTACAACCCAGCAGGTGGTTATCAGAAGAGTTATCGACCAGTAGGTCGCACACAGCGTCCTCGTATCAATTCACATCGCGCATACAGCAGCGACAGAAGTAGCAGTAACAGCGAAGGCGGTTTCCGTCCTGAAGGTTTTGGTGCTGGCTTGCAGAGTACAGGCAGCGAGCGTCCACAGCGCAGCAGCTATCAGAGCCGTGGTGGTTATGGTAACAGCAACCGTGGTGGCTACCAGCCACGTCAGCAGGGAGGCTATCAGTCTCGTCCTCAGCAGGGTGGCTATCGTCCTCGTTACAACAATAATGATGAGCAGGGTGGTTATCAGCCTCGTCAGCAGGGTGGCTACCAGCCACGCCAGCAGGGCGGCTACCAGTCTCGTTCTCAGCAGGGTGGTTATGGCAACAACCGTGGTGGTTATGGTCGTCCACAGGGTGGCGGCTATGGCAACAACCGTGGTGGCGGCTATGGTCGTCCTCAGCAGGGTGGTTATGGCAACAACCGTGGCGGTTATGGCCGTCCACAGGGTGGTGGCTATGGCAACAACCGTGGTGGCGGTTTCCGTCAGCACACTCCTGGTTACGATCCAAATGCTAAGTATAGCATGAAGAAGCGTATCGAATATAAGGAGGAGAACATCGACCCAACAGAGCCATTGCGCTTGAACAAGTTCCTCGCCAATGCTGGTGTTTGCTCTCGCCGTGAGGCTGATGAGTTCATCCAGGCTGGTCTGGTAACTGTCAATGGTGAGGTAGTTACCGAGTTGGGTACCAAGATCCTTCGTACCGATGAGGTGAAGTTCCACGACGCTCCTGTATCTTTGGAGAAGAAGGTATACGTATTGCTCAACAAGCCAAAGGATTATGTTACAACCAGCGATGATCCTCAACAGCGCAAGACTGTGATGGACCTCGTAAAGGATGTTTGTCCTGAGCGTATCTATCCTGTAGGCCGTCTCGACCGTAATACAACAGGTGTACTTCTCTTGACCAACGATGGTGACCTGGCTTCTAAGCTTACTCACCCTAAGTTCTTGAAGAAGAAGGTTTATCACGTTCACCTCGATAAGAACCTGACAGCTCACGATATGGATCAGATTCGTGAGGGTATCACCTTGGAAGATGGTGAGATCAAGGCAGATGCTGTAGAGTATGCTGATGATCGCGACAAGGCACAGGTTGGCATCGAGATTCATAGTGGCAAGAACCGTATCGTGCGCCGTATCTTCGAGAGTCTCGGCTATCGTGTTACCAAGCTCGACCGTGTACAGTTCGCAGGTTTGACTAAGAAAAATCTCCGTCGCGGTGACTGGCGCTTCCTTACTGAGAAGGAGGTAGACATGCTCCGCATGGGTGCTTTTGAATAAGAAACATTAATATTAACAATGGAAAAAGTAAAAAGAACTAAAGTTGTAGACTTGCTCAAGAGTACAGCCTACGGCTCAATCGTGAATGTCAAGGGATGGGTTCGTACCCATCGTAGTAGCAAAGCAGTCGATTTTATCGCTCTTAACGATGGTTCTACTATTAATAATATTCAGATAGTAGTCGACCCATCAAAGGTCGATGAAAATCAGCTCCGTCAGATTACTACTGGTGCTTGTATCAGCGCCGTAGGTACGCTGGTAGAAAGCCAGGGTGCCGGACAGAGTGTTGAGATTCAGTGCGAGAGCATCGAGATTTACGGTCTCTGCGGCAGCGACTATCCTATGCAGAAGAAGGGACAGAGCTTCGAATACATGCGTCAGTATGCTCACCTCCGTCTCCGTACCAATACCTTTGGTGCCGTAATGCGTATCCGCCATAACATGGCAATGGCTATCCACACCTACTTCCATGAGCATGGATATTTCTATTTCAATACTCCGCTCATCACAGCCAGCGACTGCGAGGGTGCTGGTCAGATGTTCCAGGTAACAACCAAGAACCTCTACAACCTGAAGAAGACCGAGGATGGCAAGATTGACTATTCTGATGATTTCTTCGGCAAGCAGACTTCATTGACCGTTTCCGGTCAGTTGGAGGGTGAGCTCGGTGCTACAGCACTCGGCGCCATCTATACCTTCGGTCCAACCTTCCGTGCAGAGAATAGTAATACTCCTCGCCACCTGGCTGAGTTCTGGATGGTAGAGCCAGAGGTTGCTTTCCTGGATATGGATGGTTTGATGGAGTTGGAGGAAGACTTCATCAAGTATTGTATCCGTTGGGCACTGGAGCATTGCAAGGACGATCTTGCTTTCTTGAACAAGATGATAGACAAGGGTCTGATTGCCCGTCTGGAAGGCGTATTGAATTCCGACTTCGTTCATCTTCCATATACCGAGGGTATCCGCATCCTTCAGGAGGCTATTGCCAACGGTAAGAAGTTTGAGTTCCCATGCGAGTGGGGTGATGATCTGGCTTCAGAGCATGAGCGTTTCCTCGTAGAGGAGCACTTCAAACGCCCAGTTATCATGACCAACTATCCTAAGGCTATCAAGGCATTCTATATGAAGATAGACGAGGAGGAGAGTGGTTTCGGTGGCAAGAGCGGTCAGACCGTTCAGGGTACCGATGTACTGTTCCCACAGATTGGTGAGATTATCGGTGGTTCTGTCCGTGAGGAGAGCTATGACAAGCTGATGGGTGAGATTGAGGCTCGCAACATCCCTATGAAGGATATGAACTGGTATCTTGATACCCGTAAGTATGGTTCATGTCCACACGCAGGTTTCGGTCTCGGTTTCGAGCGTCTGATTCTCTTCGTAACCGGTATGCAGAATATCCGCGACGTGATTCCATTCCCACGTACACCAAAGAACGCAGAATTCTAGAATAAAAAATGAAGCCTGTTTCGATGTCCTTCGAAACAGGCTTCATTGCTCTTCGCAAGTACTTGCGATGGCCAACGCAGCTACTTGCATCAGTTTACTCTCGATTTTATTGCCACATTTGCCACACGCATGCTAACTTACTGGCATACAATGGTTTAATGGTGGCAATAGACCCTATTTCTATTGTCACCTTATTGCCACCTATTGCCACACCCTAGGCACACTAAAAACGGCATAATTAACTGATATTCAGGTGCTTCTTGTCTGCTTTTAGTTTTTCTATTCATTGGAACGCTTGGTGCATCGACTGAACAAAACAAGGGTTTTTGCGTTCAATATAGCCCCTTTTTTCGTCTTTTTATCACCAAAAATGGAAGTGAGGCTTACTTTAAGTTCAAAAAAGGCTCTTTCGAACTTCAAAAGAGCCTTACTTGATAATGGTCAGGATGCTCCTGAAACTGCGTCACGACGTAGCTGTCACTGCGTCGGGATGTAGTTATTGTTACGTCGTGACGTAGCTACTGCTACGTCGTGACGTAATTTCTCCAGCATCGTTGGCGGAATAACTCTACCTCCCTCTCATATACTGATAGCTTCGATAAGCATATCGTTGTATCAGTCTATCACATCGTCATTGATACTTTTCCGATATTCACATCAATGCCAGTATATATGATAAGGTGTAATGGGCAGCCAGTTTAAGTAAGTAGATGAAATCATGTACGTCATTTAACAAGTTTATACGCTTCATTGAGTCGATAGATATGACTGCGTTGGGTTCAAGATACGACTGCGCTGGGCAGAAGATTCGATTTCGCTGGGTTAAAGATTCGACTTCGTTGGGTGGAAGAGTCAATTTCGTTGGCTGAATAATATGGCTGCGTTGGCTGAACGAAGTAGCTCTGTTAGCTGAATGAAGCACTTGAGTTATCAGAATGAGGCGGCTTGGTGTAATACGATTTACTCATACATTCGTATCTAGATGGTCCCTATATATAATAAGGTGTAGGACCGCCAATCTCCCCTATATATAATAAGGTGTAGGTTTTATATCGGAAAAATGGAGGAAAACAGGGAAAATGGACGGGTTAGAAGCCCAATATGGGGGCTATTTTATAAAAAACATAAGAAAATTAGCCTTTTTTGAAAAAAAAATGCTCAAAAACTTGCAAGTTTCGAAAAATATACTTATATTTGCAACATGAAAAATCTCCTGGCTGGAGATATTCATAGACAACAAGAACTGAGTGGCGACAAAAAGCTACGACATTTAAGAACAATAAGAACTTAGTGGTTATAAAAAGCCACACGATAATATAAGAACGATAAAATAACTTTTCTAAGAGGACCTTTGAAAGAGAACGAAGAACTTTTCTAAGAGTGCAGACTCTTTTCATCAAACGGAACTCTTAATTCGATATAGAGAATTAATTAATAACTTCCTGCCGAAAGGCTAGGAAAATCGTATAACTTTATAAATTATTACCGTATGAAAAGAAAGTATTTTAGCGCGCTGCTTATGGGTGCATTGACAATTGCCTCGGTAAGCACATTTACTTCTTGTAAGGACTACGATGATGACATTAGTAATTTGCAACAGCAGATTGATTCTAATGCAAAAGCAATTGAGACCATTCAGAATTTGATTAAGGGTGGTGGTCTTGTTACCGGAGTAACAGAAACTAGTGATGGTATTACTGTAAAGCTCAGTGATGGAAAATCAGTCACTATTTCAAATGGTAAGGATGGCGCTCCTGGTACTGCATGGACTATCGGTGCCGATGGTTACTGGTATGAGAATGGTAAAAAGACAGACAACTTGGCTCGTGGTCCTCAGGGCGAGAAAGGCGAGAAGGGCGATCAAGGCGTCAAGGGTGACAAGGGCGATCAAGGCGTCAAGGGTGACAAGGGTGATCAAGGCGTCAAGGGTGACAAGGGTGATGCAGGCACAAGCGCATCCGCAGCATCTTATGAGTACTATGTTCCTGATGCTGAATCTGGTTACTTCGATATCTACAAGGATGGCAAGAAGGTAAGACGCAGTGATGTTAAGTTTGTTTCAGAAACTCCAAACTCTATCACCGCTACTTTGGATAAGCAAAACTTAATCCTCACAGGTGTTAAGGGTATTTCTGGTGAAAAGGTCGTTATTTCGCTTACTGGTGATTTGACAGGCTTGGTATTCATGCCAAATCTCTACTTGGATGGTATTGAGACTTTGACTTATGACTACTTGCATGGTGATTACTTGACACATAAAACAGGACTTGGAGGTGAAAGCCGCTTGCTTACTGCTGGCCCTGGTTCTCCAGCTAAGACTGTCACAGGTCTCGATAACTATTTGCCTGATAGATTGGCTAATCGTCCAGTTCCTGCGGTTACAACAGAATTTAATTATGGTCCTGCTTGGGGTGTTAAGTATCACATGAATCCATCAAATGCTGATATGGCATACGAGGATATTGTGGGCTTCAATCTTCTTGAGCCAACAATCTTGAATTATCATACTCGTGCTACTGCTTCAGATCTTGGCGATATTACTTCTCCAGAGACGAACGATGCAGGTAAGGCTCTCTTCAATACTTCTAATGGTATTGTTACAGCAGGTTTGAAGATTCAGCATCCTGAAAAGTTGGAACCATTCCCAACTGTTAAAGATAAGAATGAGACAGCTAATACGATTGCTTTGCAGGCAAAGACAGCTGCAAGTACAGTAGCTGAAGGCAAGGTTACTTCTGATTATGCTCTGATTCAACCACAGAAGGCTTACCTCGAGGCTTTGTACTGGAGATTGAAACCTCATTATGCTGGATTAGGTCTGCCTAATACCCGTATGGGTGACGAAAAGGGTATTCCTACTGCTAATACATTCGGTACAACTGCTGCTGATGCTGCTGCTCAGGTTCACGTTTATGACTCACCTCAGGAGGCTTTGGCAGATCCAGCAGGTGCAGCTCTCGAACTTTACTATAACAGCGCAGAGGGTATTGATATTGCAAGCTACCTCGGACTCCATATGTTGGTAGAGGATGTTAAGCAGTTTACTCCTGGTACTCCTAATAAACTTGGTGTTAACCTGAAGGAGATGTCATTAGAAGAAGGTAAGGATTGGGGCTTGACTTATCAGTTCAACCTCGTTGAATACAAGGTAGACGGTAACGCTACAATTGATAGCCGTTATGCTAAGTGGGTTAACAAAGATGCTGGTATTCTCCGTGCATGGAATGTTGATGCAGAGGGTAATCCTACTTCTGAGTCTGCTACTTCTATCGACCGTGAGCCATTGGTTCAGGTACTCGTTAAGCGTGGTGATAAGGTGGTTTTGGATGGTTACATCTTGATTCACATTACACGCCAGAACCCAGAGGTTGCTCCTAATAAGGCAATTGATTTGTTGACAAAGGATGCTAAGTTCGATCTCTGCAATGATATTGATGATTTGAAGACTACATGGGCTCAGTTCTCTGCAACTGTATTGACAGAGGGTCTTGAGAATATGACAAAGAAGGACTTCGATGAGCAGTATACTATTGATTCTAAGGGCATATACGGTTCTGATGCTGCTGGTAATAATACTTTGGATCTGAAGATGTTCAAGGCTGCTCCTGAGAAGGGTGGTACATACGACGCTGCTGATGATCTTGGTAATATTGAGTACTTCGCTAATACAGAGGGTACAACTAACCATGTCTTCAAGTGGCACTTAACTGCTGCAGATCTTGAGAAGTTGACTCATGATCAGGTTAATCCTGTTACTGTAACTCGCTATGTACGTTACATTGGTAATGCAAAGGCTAAGTATCCTTACATCTATGTTAAGTTGACTTACAACTTGTTACGTGCCAATAATAACCAGACATTCGGTGAGTTGATTCCTGAGTACTGGAAGGGACTTAATGGTTCTGAAAATGGTAAGGAAGCTGTTATCTTCGATGTTAAGGAGCCTACAGATGGTGGCGATATCTTAGGTATTAGCCGCAAGGTTACTTCTACTTTGAAGGGTAATGTTGCTAAGTTAGTAGGTCCTCACAAGTATTACTTCGTTCCTGAGCCTGTTGTAGTTGGTGGTTATACAATCACTCCACAGAGCAGTGCTGCTGATACCAAGTGGAACAAGTTGTTCTGCAAGTATATCACTGGCGACTCTCACGTATTCAGCAAGGCTAAGTTGCAGGAAACTCTTGAGGGTTGTGCTATTGACTACGCAGATGGTGCATTCATGAATGAAGATCTCTATGCAGTAAAGGGTACTTCTTATGTTAAAATTGCAACATTGGATCCTGCTACTAGTGAGATTACATTGATAAAGAATGAAACAACAAAGGCTGTCTTGAATGCGATTGGTTATGCACCAGCAAATGCTAATATCCAGAAGGAGCTCCGCTCTTGGGTAGGTGTTGTAACTGAGAATACTTGTGGTGTAGCTGAGTTTGTTAAGGATGGTATCTTCCTGACAGCTTGGGAGCGTCCAATCAACTTGATTGATGTTGCTACAGAGCCACGTATCGATGCTAACACCAATGGTAACGTTATCTACGCTCTTGATCTCTTCAAGTTGTACGACTGGCGTGGTTGGAATACTGAAGAAGAGTCTGAGGCAGGTTGTGTAGCTAACCAGAGTAATATGTGGGGTGACCACCTCTGGTTCTGGGGTTACTACAATGTGAAGTCTATCACTATCGATACTACACCTGCTAACGTTGAGACAACTCTTGGCGGCGGTCATTGGACTACAATGGATCAGATTAGTGGCCAGGTTGAACTCAGATGCGGTAATATAAGTGGTGTTGCTACAGATTCTAAGACTAAGGGTAAGGTAACTTACACCAACGATTTGACTTCTTACAACTCTGAAAGTCAGAATGCTGCTTTGGCAACCTTTATGGAGGCTAATAAGGCTAAGTTCGGTACTATCTGGTACTACAACAATGGTGGTAACGTAGAGACCTTCAAGGTAAGAGTTCCTATCACTATCGCTTACGAGTGGGGTGAGTTTACTACTAAGGTTGAGTTCACTATCAAGGGTACAATTGGTGATTAAGACATTTATTGAAAAGAAAATTAATAATTAAGCTCTAATTAGAGGGTGTGCCTAAAAGAGCGGCGCACCCTCTTTTTATTTAAAAATGTGACGGGTATGAAAAAAACTATATTATATTCTCTCTTGGCTATATTGGTCTTCTCATTATGCTCATGCGGTGAGAAAAAGAAAAGTCGCGAACAGCAGGTTGATGAATTCAGAAGCGAATTGACTGAAGAAGATACGGCTGCTATGTTGAAACTTTGTGATGATGCCATGGCGCAGCTCAAGGCAAAGGATTATAACGCAGTGCTTGCCAATTTGCATGAATATACCGATTCTACGCAAGAAGTGAAACCTCTCACAGAAGAAACAAGACAAAGATATCTTAACAAGTTTAAGATGTTCCCTGTATTGGATTATACACGCGTATATTACTCATTCCAGTTGCAAGGCTGCAATGATGTAAAATATGATGTTACCTTTGCAACGGCAAAACAGGCTGGAACCGCTGAACCGGCAAAGACAGCTTATATGTTCAATCCGGTGAAAGTAGACGGCACTTGGAAACTGTGTGTAAAGACGGCTACTGACGAAATAGATATGAACATGCGCTAATAAAACATTTAAACTTACCTATTATGAAGAAATCATTGTTTGTCATATTACTGGCTTGTGTGTCTGCACCCGGTTGGGCTCAGATACAGCGCACTGCTGTATTTGATTTCAGTCAGCCACTCAGCCTTACTCCTTCCATAACTCCACCTGAAGGTAATAGTAATGAAGTTCCCGTTACTGATAATGTTTTCTCTAATGGCGACATTACTATTGATTTTGAGTGGGGTAATCAGGGATTGGGTACAGCCATCGTTAACTTTACTAACATCTATATTCATGATATCTCCTATTATCTCAAAGTCAGTCAGCAGGCTTTGATGAAAGTGCATGCACCTGCTATCGGACGTCTTGACAGAGTATCTTTCTCCGAAGGTAGTACTGTAGGTGATCTTCGAGTGACAGACGATGAATTAGGAAGTCAGGAAGATGGGTACAAGACATGGATTAATGATAAAAAGCAGGATATCCATGACTTAATATACAAAAACAGTTTTTCGAATGCTCAATTAAAAAAGATTACGGTACTCTATACCATGCCGTCTACCATTCTGACAGCTACGGGTGATTTGGAGAATGGCAGTGTTTTAGAGTACTTTGAAAACATGCATCTTACATTCGACCGCAACATGCTGGTTAAAGATGCATCCAAAATCACACTCTCTGATGGAACGAGCAGCCAAATGCTTTTTGCTACTGTAAAAGACAATGTGGTAACCTTATCTGCTGCTAGCCAGATAGCTAAGAATGGTACATATATACTTACGGTTCCTGCAAAGAGTTTTGTTGATAAGGAAGGCTTTGAGAACAAGGAAATGAAATTCTCTTTTGTCATCAAGGCTCCTTTTAGTCCTGTTTCGATTACTCCTGCAGCGGGAACCGTTGAAACTTTACCTCTTACTATTGCCGTAGACTTCGGAGAGAAGGTTGGATATGTAGATGAGGCTGCCAGCGTGAAATTACTGAAAGATGGTAACGACTATCTGACAGCAAAGGCTGTCAAGGCATCTGATACGAAAGTTAATTTTGAAATACAGGGCGCTGCAGGTGCTATCTCAAAGATGGGTACTTATAAACTTATTGTTCCTGCTAATGTAGTTTGCAACGACAAGAAGGGCGATGCCGAATGGGAACGCTACAATAAGGCTTTTGATGTAGAATATGTTGTTGTCGGTTCTGCCGCATATTTGAAAGCTCTGAAATTGTTGCAGAATAATTCGGTGGGCTATCCTAAGGTTACCAGTGCCGCTTATGTCGCTTTGAACGAAGTTGTCGGGAATGAGGCATCAACAGATGCAGAATTCAAGGCTGCTATTGATGCTTATTATAATGAAACTGATGTTCTTCTTCCTGAGAACAAGAAGTGGTATAAGATAGCCAGTGTAAATAAGAAGAATGAACGAAAGTATCTTGCCGTAAGTGACAATCAGGTTCTGTTAGTAGACAATATTGATGAAGCTTCTGCGTTTGAGGCGTTAGACCATAGTGGAGTCTTCACGTTGGGTGATGCTGATGACAATATGCTGAATGTCAATGGAGTGACAGCTGATGCAGGTGCAGAAGTAAGCAAACTTACAATTGCCAAACTGGATGGCTCTGCTGTACAACTCGAATCGGGTGATGTCTTTGATGCAGACAAAGCATTGGGTACTTTCTCAATCAAGGGATCTTATCCATCTGTAACGGGAAGCTCTAGCGTTGCTTATGCTTTGTGCAATCATGCAGACAAGAAATATCAGACAGAAGCAGATGTTGCTGCTCCATATTGCTGCCATGTCGTCAACGACCTTGATAGAGATTATATAGTCAAGAAACTCTGTTGCATAATCGTCATCATCAGCAGGAGTAACGTTCTCAGGACCAAGTATCTGCCTTGTAAGCTCACAGCCTCTTATCTCAACGTGGTGCTTGTCAAGTCTTTTTTTAAGCTTCGGGAGAAAATCCTCCGCAATATCCCTGTGAACAAGACAGCTTTCAACTGCGTTGCATACAGACGGACGTGAGGTCTTGCCGTTATCAACAATGTTCACAGCCATTTTTATATCCGCACTTGCGTCAACATAAACGTGACAGTTTCCTGTGCCGGTCTCGATAACAGGCACAGTGGCAGACTGTACAACAGCCTTTATAAGCTGTGCGCCTCCCCTTGGGATAAGAACGTCGATATAATCATTGGCTTTCATCATATCAAGAGCGATGCCTCTGTCAGTATCCTCCACAAGCTGAATGATATCAGGGCTGAACCCTGCCCTTTCAACAGCCTTTCTCATTAGATCGGCAAGCATTTTGTTTGAGTTTATTGCTTCTTTTCCGCCCCTGAGTATAACAGCGTTTCCGCTTTTAAGGCAAAGTATAGCTCCGTCTACAGTAACGTTAGGTCTTGCTTCAAAAATAATGCCTATAACGCCCATTGGCACTCTTACTTTTTCGATCTTCATGCCGTTATACAAAATTTTATGGTTTTCATGAAATAA
>OGYE01002256.1_pt1 | contig 11948 bp, 8 predicted proteins | sample 1576471 | NCBI WGS metagenome assembly OGYE01 (sample SAMEA3541532, study PRJEB24748) | human gut metagenome | biome: human gut; feature: human-associated habitat; material: faeces | place: China | collected 2012
TAACAATACATGGAAGAACTAGAACAGAAATGTATTCAGGAAAAGCAGACTTGGATACCATTAAAAAAGTAAAAGACTCAGTAAATATTCCGGTAATAGGAAATGGTGATGTGGTTGATGAAGAATCAGCATTAAAAATGTTTGAATACACAGGTGTTGATGGAATAATGATAGGAAGAGGAACCTTCGGAAATCCATGGATTTTTGCTAAAATAAAACACTTCTTAGAAACAGGAGGAAAATTACCTGATGTATCAAATGAAGAAAAACTAAGAGTTATTAAAGAGCAAATACAATTAGAATTAGAGAATAAGCCAGAGGTAACAGCAATTAGAGAGATGAGAAAACACATTGCTTGGTATACTAAAAATATGCCAAATTCTAGTGAGTTTAGATGTGAAATTAATAAAATTGAAGATAAAGATAAATTAATAAATATAGTAGAAGAATATTTTATTATCTAATACTATCATTCTTGATATTTATATAGGGTGTTGCAATATCAGTTAACCATAATAAATAATTATTAGTAGGTTATAATATAAATATAAGGGAGATGTATATACAAGATTATGGGATAGAGCAAACGCAGGAGGAATGTTATATTGTAACTTCTACTTAATAGCTAATTTATAAAAAACAAAATCATCTTATGTCGAAATTTGCGGTGAAAACTGCAAAAAACTAAACATTAAAAGTAAAAAAGCCTAATAAAAATTAATAACAAATAATTTTTAGGAGGCTTTTAACTATGCAAAAAAAACAAACACACCACTACCAATACACAAAAACAAAAGAAAAAAGTAAAAAGAAAATCATAATAACACTAATTATAATAACACTAATAATAGGGACAACAACAATTTTTATAAAAAATAAGAACAAAACGGCTAAAAATTTAAAAATTGGAAACAATAGTAGTAGTCAAGAAATTGTAGATTATATTTTAAATATTAGTTCATATGAAGTGAATGTAACAGTCAATGTAACCAGTAATAAGAATAACAACAAATATATATTAAAACAAACATATCAAGATAAAAGCAAAAGTACACAAGAAGTAATTGAACCAAGCAATATAGCAGGAGTAAAAATAGAAAATGATGGAACAAATATCAAAATAGAAAACAGCCAATTAGATTTAACAACGATTTTAGAAAATTATAATTATTTAGGAAGCAATTGTTTAGATTTAAGTAGTTTTATAGAAGATTACAAAACAGATGAAAAATCTCAATATAAAGAATCCGAAAATGAAATAATAATGAAAACAAAAAATAAAATATTACATATAAACAAAGAAACACACAATCCAACGCAAATGGAGATAAAGGACAACAAACAAAAAACGACAATTTACATATTATATAATGAGGTAAAGGTAAATAGTACGCAATAAAACTAGAAACTTTTACGAAATATATAGATGTAAATTACTATTGACTTTACTTCGAACTAATAAAAATATACGAAACTATAGACTTAAAAAATGTAGTTTTTGGGAGTGAAGAAGATGGTAGTAAAAAGAGGAGACATGTTTTATGCAGATTTAAGTCCAGTTGTGGGCTCAGAACAAGGAGGAATAAGGCCAGTATTAATAATACAAAATGATTTAGGAAACAAATACAGTCCAACTGTTATTGCAGCAGCCATAACATCCCAAACAAATAAAGCAAAATTACCAACACATATAGAACTAGGAGAAAATACAAGTGGACTTAAGAGCAATTCAGTAGTTCTTACTGAGCAAATAAGAACAATAGATAAAAGCAGATTAAAAGAAAAAATAGGGCATATAGAAGATAATCATATAATTAACCAATTAAACAATGCGCTTGGCGTAAGTTTCGGATTAGGAAATGGTCAATAGGGAAGAAAGCTTCTCTTTGATCATTTTTATTTTGCACGGAAAAAAAGCGATCTCAGATGTGCAATGCACGGAAAAAAAGCGATCTCACGTGTGCAAAAGACTTGAAAAAAAATAATAGTTGTGGTTTAATATAAAAAAATGTGCGGAGGATAAAAAATGATTAATTTATTTTTGATAAAAAACAAACTAAAAAACAAGACGAATATACAAAACAATAATAATGAAATTATAGAAAAATACAAAAGAATTGCACAAAGCGGAAATGAAGAAGTAATAAAAGAGTTTTACACAAATATTGAAAAAGGTTTAACGGAAAAAGAAGCAGAGCAAAGGTTAGAAAAAGATGGAGAGAATATAGTTATCAAAGAAGAGGAGCATTCATGGTTTTACTTTTTCATAAATTCGTTTAAAGATAAATTTATATTGATACTAGTAATTTTAGCTATAATAAATCAATTAGTATCAAGTGATAATATTGGAACAATCATAATATTTGCAATTGGATTTGTAAGTGCGATGATTAGATTTATACAAGACTATTCGACCTATAAATTTAATCAGAAATTAAAAAGTCAATTGTTTTCTAATGCAACAGTTGTTAGAAATGGAAGAGAGAAAATTATAAAAACTGAAAAAGTTGTAAAAGGAGATATAATACACTTAAATGCTGGGGCGATAATTCCAGCAGATGTGATGATAGTAGAAAATAGAGACTTGTTTTTGAATCAGTCAGTATTTACTGGAGAAAGTGCTCCAGTAGAAAAAACAGAGAAATATGCAGATACAAATGAAATTTTTTCATTGTCAAACATTTGCTTAATGGGAACAAGTGTAATAAGTGGAAAAGCAACAGCTGTTGTAATTAATACAGGATTTTCTACATATCTAGGAAGCATGGGAAAACAAATAAATAGTAAAAAAGAAATAACAAATTTTGAAAGAGGAATGAACAATATAACAAAATTACTAATAAGATATATGGTTGTTGTATCAATAGCGGTATTTGTTATTTATGCATTTATACGTAAAGATGTATTAGAAGCAATTTTGTTTGCATTATCAGTAGCAGTAGGAATTACACCAACAATGTTGCCTATGATTGTCAATGTAAATCTAACTAAGGGAACCAAAACACTAGCTAAGAAGAAAACATTAGTAAAAAATATCCAGTCAATCCAAAACTTGGGCGCAATAGATATTTTGTGCACAGATAAAACAGGAACTTTAACATTAGACAAAATAATATTACAAAAATATATTAATGTTGAAGGAAAAGAAGACCTATCAATATTAGAATATGCATTTTTGAATAGTTACTACGGAACTGGGATGAAAAATCTAGTAGATAGGGCAGTTATAGCATATGGTAATCAACATCAAATAAAAGATAAAATAGCAGATTATGAGAAGGTTGATGAAATACCATTTGACTATACTAGAAAAAAGATGAGTGTTGTAGTAGAACATGAGGGACATTACAGAATAATCACAAAAGGGGCGTTAGAAGAGGTACTAAAAAGTTGTACAACAGTTAAAATTAATAATCAGCATGAACCATTAACACAAGAATTAATAGAAAACATAAATACAAATGCACAGAAACTAGCAAAGCAGGGAATGCAAGTAATAGCATTAGCATCTAAAAGAGAATATTCTGGGAAAAATGTATTTAATGAATTAGATGAAAGTGAAATGGTATTTATAGGATTTGTTGCATTTTTAGATCCACCAAAAAAAGAAGTTAAAGGAACAATAAAAAAATTAAAAGAATATGGAGTTACAACAAAAATTTTAACAGGTGACAATCAATATACAACAGAAAATATATGCAATTTAGTAGGAATCGAAAATAAAAAAGTTCTTATTGGTGCAGAAGTAGACAAAATGACTGATAAGGAATTGGCAAAAGAAGTTGAAGAAGTTAATGTATTTGCAAGAATGAATCCATTACAAAAAGAAAGAATAATAAAAACTTTAAAGAAAAATGGACATGTTGTAGGATATATGGGAGATGGAGTAAATGATGCACCATCACTACATAATGCAGATGTTGGAATATGTGTAAATACTGCAACAGATATAGCAAAAGAAGCAAGTGATATTATCTTATTAGAAAAAAGCTTAAAAGTTATTTTTAATGGTGTAATAGAAGGAAGAAAAGTATATGGAAACATTATAAAATATATGAAAATGGCTTTAAGCTCAGACTTTGGAGATGTTTTTAGTATTTTCATAGCAAGTATATTTTTACCTTTTTTACCATTACTACCAATTCAAATGCTTATACAAGACTTTTTATATGACTTTTCACAAATTGCAATTCCATATGATAATGTAGACAAAGAATTCTTGTTGAAACCTAAAAAGTGGGATACTAAAGGATTAGGAACATTTATGAATGTAATGGGACCTGTAAGTTCAATAATAGATGTATTTGCATTTTTAGCATTCTGGTTTATACTAGGATACAATGGAGTAGCATATGAAACATATTTCCAAACAGCATGGTTTGTAGAATGTTTAATCAGTGAAACACTAATTATTCATTTTGTACGTACAGCAAAAATACCATTCGTACAATCTAAGCCAAGTCCAATGTTGTTTGTGCTTACTATGGTAACAATAATTGGAACTATATTAGCACCTATAGTACTACATAATGTAACTGCATTCCATTTTGAAATATTGCCACTAAAATATTACGGAATAATAGCAGGACTTACTGTATTATATGTAGTTTTAGTTCAAATTGTAAAAAAGATATATATCAAAAAAATTGGAGAGTGGCTATAAAAAAAGCGGAGATTGATAATAGAAATTATTAATCTCCGCTTTTTGAGGATAGATAAGGCAAAACTTCGCCAAGAATTTTTCCGCCAACAGGAGCTGCTACACCACCACCTTGATGACCACCTTCTCCAGTAGGATTATACAAGGTTATTAATAATACAATACTTGGATTATCAGTTTCAGCAACACCACAAAAAGAAGTGACATATTTACCTGTGTTAACACCATCTTCAGAAGTACCAGTTTTCCCACCAACTTGATAGCCATCAACTCTAGCATTTTTTCCAGTTCCCTCAGAAACAACACTATTCATCATACTAAGCACTTTTTTTGCGTTTTCTTTAGAAATAATTTGTTCGCCTGTTTCAATAGGTAAATCAGTTATTTCACCAGAGGCACTATTTTGAATACTTTTTACAATACGAGGCTTTATATAAATGCCTTCATTAGCAATAGAAGATACAGCTGTAATCATTTGAAGAGGAGTAATTTCAAATCTTTGTCCAAAACTTATTGTTGCTAATTCGACAGGACCTGCTTTTTCTTCTTTAACGAAGATACTATTTGCTTCACCTGGAAGATGAATTCCGGTTTTAGAGAACAAGCCAAATTTTCGTAAATATTCATAATATTTAGTAACTCCTATTTTTTGACCAAGACCTATAAAAACAGGGTTACAGGAATTCATTAAAGCCAATCTTAAACTTTCAGAACCATGAGGTCTATAATATCTCCAACATTTAATTCTTGTACCTGCAACTTCAATTGCACCTGTGCAACAAAATTGTCCTTGCTGGTCAATGTCAGTAACTAAACCTTCTTGAAGAGCAGCAGAAGCGGTTACAGTTTTAAAAACAGAACCAGGTTCATATGTGTCAGAAATTGTTTTGTTTCTCCATATACCTTGTAATGCAGCTGTTTTACTAGCCGCATCGAGAGAAGTCCAGGTAGCTTTAAGCTCGTCAGAATAAGGCTCGTAAGGAGTATTTAGGTTATAACTTGGATAATTGGCCATTGCCAAAATATCTCCATTTCTAGGATTCATTGCAACAATACTACCACCATCTGTACAAATATTATCAATACAAGCTTCTTCTAAATATTTTTCAACAATGGATTGAATTGTCATATCAATTGTTAAAATTAGGTTATTTCCATCAGTAGCAGCAACATAATTTTCTTCACCAAGACTGATTCCAGAAGCATTTGTCTGGCGATTGATTTTTCCGTTTGTGCCTTTTAATTGACTATCATACTTAGCTTCAATGCCATCTAAACCTTGATTATCACTACCACAAAAACCGATAACTTGAGAAGCTAGAGAGCCATAAGGATAATACCTTTTAGAGTCTCCATCAATATTTATACCAGTAGTTATACCATTAGTATCCATCCAATTTCTTAATTCATCAGCTTTAGACTTATCAACTTTTTTCACAATACTTTCAATTGAACTTCTTTTGTGAACTTTTTTCGATATTTTTTCATAGTCAAGTTCAAAAATATCACATAAGGCATGAGCAACTTTGTCTTTGATTTCTTGTGGAATGTTAGTTGGATTAATGCTTATAGATTCAACACTTGAGTTTTCTGCTAAAATATATTTTCCAGTACTATCATAAATAGTCCCTCTTTTAGCGGTTATACTTCTACTTTGAGATTGTTGTTCCCAAGCTTTTTCACTTAATTCTGCTCCCCATACAAACTGAATATACGCTAGTCGAACTGTGAACAATATAAAAATTATAAAAACTATAAATAATGCGTTTTTCATTTTCTTTTTATTACTTAAAGAAATAGATATAAAATTTTGCATAAAATCACCTATCATAAGTTTATGAAAGGTTAAGAAATCTATGCTGAATAAATGGAAAAAAATGGTATTGACAAAAATCGAAAAATGGTGTAAAAAATATATGTAAGCAAAAATATAAAAATAGTTTTTGGGGGTGATATTATGAGTAAAAATAGCGCAAAAGTAGTAGGTTTAGTATTATTAATAGCAGTATTGTTAGTTGCAATTGGATATGCAGCAATTACAACAGTACAATTAAGAATTAATGGTAATGCAAATGCAACTGCAAATCAAGACAATTTTACAGTAAGATTTTCTGGAACACCAACAGTTTCTGATGCTGATAAAGTAGATGCTACATTAAATCCAGGTGACCAATTAAAAGCAACAATGAATGTTTCAAAATTATCAGCAAAAGGTGATACAGCAACAGCAACTTATACAATTGAAAATACAAGTGCTGACTTATCAGCTGTATTATCAGCAACTACAACAAATTCAAATACAGAATATTTTAAGGTAACACAAAATATTGCAAAAGCAACAATAGGTCATGGAGAAACAACAACAATAACAGTAACAGTTGAACTAATAAAAACACCTATAATAGATGGTATAGAATCAACAATAGGTGTAATAATTGATGCAAATCCACAACAACCTAATGCTTAAGAAGTAAACAAAAGTTAAAAGGAGGAAAGATGAAGAGTGAAAAAATAAAAATATATGTAATAGAAATTGCACTAATAATATTCTTCCTTTTAGCTATGATATTTAACAAAGTAATAACAAGACAAATATTAGCGATAGTATTATTAGTGTTTATGGGAATAACTACGTTACTTATAAAAACGTATAAAATGGATCTTACTAATAAAAGGCAGATTATACTTTTATTAACTGGAATAGGAGTAATATATGTAGCTGTATTATATTTAATAGGAATATTTGCAGGATTTTATAATGCCACAGTAAAATTAAGTTTGTGGTCAATATGGAAATATATTATACCATATATAGTAATAATAATATCATCAGAAATGATAAGGAAAAAAATAGTATTAAAAGAGGATAAAATTTCAAAAATAATAATATTAGTGATAATGGTAATGTTAGACGTAATATTAACTACTAATATATATAATTTGAATACTGCCAAAGACTATTTTACATTAGTAAGTTTTGTTATATTTGCATCAATTGCAAATAATCTATTATTTAACTATATAGAAATACAATATAGAAATGCAAAAGCAATTATAATTTATAGAATAATAACAACAGTATATGTATATGTATTTCCAATAATTCCAGACCTTTACATTTTTCTAGAATCTATCATAAAAATGGTAGTTCCATATATCATATATATTATTTTAGAAAATGTATATTCAAAACAAAAATTAGTAGTTACAATAGAAACACGAAAGAAAGAAAGAATAATAAGTACAATAGTGTGTATTATAACAGTAATTATAGTTATGCTTATAAGTTGCAAGTTTAAATACGGAGTTTTAGTAATAGGATCAGGAAGTATGACTGGAACAATAAATAAAGGTGATATAATTTTATATGAAAAATATAAAAATACTGATGACATAAAAGTTGGAAATATTATTGTATTTTATGAAGACGATATAAAAGTTATTCATAGAATAATAGATCAAAAATTAATGGGTGAAGAAACAAGATATTATACCAAAGGTGATGCAAATCAAAAGCAAGATGAGGGCTACAGAGAAACAAAAGATATTATTGGACAAGTGAAAGCAAGAATTCCTTACATGGGATGGTTCACATTATGGATAAACGATTGGAGGAAATAATTTATGAGTGAAAGTACGCAATACATTGCAAGAAAACATCAAAGAAAGAGAAGAATACATAAAATAAAGTTGGCTGTATCAAGCATAATTCTAATGTTAATAGGAAGTATATTAATAGCAACAAATTTTATGCTAAACAAAAATGAATATAATGGATATAAAGAAAAAGCAAATGTTAATTACAAAGTAAATTTAAAGGAAAATGATTTTTATTCAGAAAATTATTTAGATGAAAAAAGTACTGTAATAGCAAGTTTGATAAAAGATATAGATGTAGACTTTAAATATAATATGAATTTAGATCAAACTCAAAATTATGAATATAGCTATAAGATAGTTGCTAAAACTACTGTAAAAGAAAATTCAAGATCTAATTCAATATATGAAACAACAGATGAATTAGTATCAGAATATAATCAACAAGCAGAAAACAAAAAATTAGAAATAGCAGAAAGTGTAAATGTTAACTACAACGAATATAATGAAAAAATAAACAAATTTATTGATTTATATCGTTTGGATAATATAACAAGTACTTTAGACTTAGAAATGTATGTATATGTTATAAATCCATATGATGGAACACAAATAAATAAAACAAGTAAAGTAGTTACATTAAGCATTCCATTAACAACAAAAACTGTAGATATTTCTATAGATTCAAACTTAGTACAAGATACAGGTAAAATATTAACTAAAGAAAGTGAATATAAAAATCTAGAATATGTATTAGGAATAGGAATTACATTTGCTGTTATAGGATTAATAATCTTTATACTATTTATAAAATATGTTATAGATACAAGAAGTGCAGAAACTATGTATGAACAAGAATTAAAACAAATATTATTTAATTATAAAGCATATATACAAAAATCAAATACTCCAATAGATGAGAAAGGTTATAAAATAATTCAAATAAATACATTTGATGAAATATTAGGATTAAGAGATACAATGCAAGCTCCAATATTAATGTATACAGAAGAAAATGAACTAAGAACTAAATTTACAATTATAAGTGATAAAATTTTATATGTTTATGTTTTAGGTGCACAAGAAATAAGAAATGAATTAAGAGCTAAAAGTGCTGAAAAGAAAGAACGAAAAAAAACTAAGAAGAAATAAATAAGGAGGGAATAGGATGAAATTTGCAAAAAGAAAAAATATGACATTACTATTCCTTTTATTTATGTCTATGATATTAATGGGAATAGGATATGCATCAATTCAATCAGTAACAGGAGAGATAACAGGAAAAGCTAGCAGTAAGATGCAAGACGGAGTATTTATTACTAATGTAGAATATGTAAGCGATGTTGATGCAAATAAGGACAGTTCAAAAATCGAACTGTATTCTGGAACAATGATGAAAAGTACAGTGAAACTTTCAAGTACAAATATTAATTCACAAATAAAATATAAAGTTACAGTTTATAATAATTCAGAAGAAAGACAGCCATTCACAGGAGTAAGACATGGTGATGAGTATTATGATAATAATGATATTATTTTTGAAGTAAATGGATTTAAGCCTGGTCAAACAATTGAACCCAAAGAAACCAAAGATATAATAATAACATTTAAATATAAAAATAATATACCAGAAAATACAGTATTAAAATCATATCTAAATTTTAAAATGTCAAATCCTAATAGGATGGTAACGGCAGATGTTGGAGATGCTTCAACTAACTATTTAACAGGAACAGTTACTAAGGATAAAATAGAAACTGTAAAATTTGAAATGGGAAAAGAGCCAACTGATGTAAATATAATTTCGAAATTTGATGCATCTGAGAAACAAGATGGAAGTATAATAGGTTATTATACAGATAAAGATAATAATGGACTATATGAATTAACATTTGTGAGTGAAGAAGTTATTTATGCCAATAAGAATGCACAGTGGTTGTTTGGAAATTTAAATAATGTTAAAGAGTTTAAATTTTATAATTTTAGTACATTTAAAGTGAAAGAGTTTAACTATATGTTTTATGCATGCTTTTTAGTAACAGATTTGGATATAAGTTCTTTTGATACAAGTTATGCAACTTATATAAATGGAATGTTTTGTGAATGTAGAAATCTTCAGACAATTGATTTGAAAAATTTTGATACAAGTAAAGTTATTGATATGAGAGATATGTTTGGAGATTGTTATTCACTATCAAATATAAATTTTGGAGAGTTTGATACAAGCAGTGTTACTGATATGTGGCATATGTTTAATGGGTGTACTAACTTAGAAAAATTAAATCTATCAGGATTTGATACAACTAATGTAACTAATATGAAGTGTATGTTTTATCAATGCACTAGTTTAACTGAATTAGATTTAAGTTTTTTTGATACAAAAAATGTAACTGACATGGAATATATGTTTTCGAAGTGTTCCAATTTGAAAATAATTTATGTAAAAGAACTCGATGGTAGTGGAAATGCCGGTTGGAGTACTGCAAGTATAAAAAATAGTAATTACATGTTTTTAGAGTGTGAAAAAATAGTGGGAGGAAATGGAACAACATATAATGCAGAACATATTGATGCAACATATGCAAGAATAGATACTGATGGCGCACCTGGATATTTTACGAAGAAAGGTCAAAAACCTAGTGAAGATGTTCCAACAGAGCCATATTTACCAACAGGATTTACAAAAGTAGAAGGAACTAGTTTAGCAAATGGGTATACAATACAAGATAGCACAGGTAATCAATATGTGTGGGTAGAAGTTCCTAAAACGTCAGAAGTTTATCCAACAGCAGGGCTAAATATAACGGGATTTTCAAATGATGAATATGCTAAAATAGAGACAGATTTACACACATATACAAATGATTATAGAGATGGAACAAGCTATAAAGATGAATATTATTCAGGCGTAGGACTAACAAGTGATGAATATACAAATTTAAAGAAAACAATGTTAAAGAGTGTATATCAAAATGGAGGATTTTATATAGGAAAATATGAAACAGGGATAGAGAATAAACCAAAAACATCATACTCAGTAGATACAGCACCAACAGAAACACCAGTAATAAAAAGAAATGCATATCCATATAATTATGTAACATGTAGTCAGGCACAAACATTAGCAAGTAATATGGAATCGGGAAATCATACAAGTAGTTTAATGTTTGGGGTACAATGGGATTTAGTATTAAAATATTTAGAAACCAAAGGAACAAGTCAAATGGACTTGAAAACAGATAGTACATCTTGGGGAAATTACACTAATAGTGCATGGAATATAACAAATTCAAATTCTAAATATGCTATTTATGATGGCAAACTTAAAAACTTTGATTGGACAAGTGGTGCATATGGAATAAAAGATTCAGATACAATGGTATTATTATCAACAGGAGCAAGTGATGATTTTAGTAAACAAGGAATATATGATTTGGCTGGAAATGTAAGTGAGTTTACACTAGAACATGCTAATTTAATTTCTCGTGCTTTGGTAGAATGTCCTTGTGTCGTACGAGGAGGTATTTATAACTACGATGATGCAGCCGCCAACCGTTCTAACGCCCCTACGGCCATTTTCGACGACAACATCATCCTCGGCTTTCGTGTAGTACTTTATTAATTGTAGCTTTGAGTCCTGTGTAGCGATAAAATAGAATGAGCTCAAACAAAGAATTAAATATAAAAATTA
>OGYE01002257.1_pt1 | contig 11948 bp, 10 predicted proteins | sample 1576471 | NCBI WGS metagenome assembly OGYE01 (sample SAMEA3541532, study PRJEB24748) | human gut metagenome | biome: human gut; feature: human-associated habitat; material: faeces | place: China | collected 2012
GGATGCCGGCCCGCTGCTGGTGCAATCCGAAACGCTGATCGGCGAGCATGAGACCGCCGGCGACCTGCTGACCCGTCTGGGAGAATCCGGAGCGCTGGTGCTGCGCGACGCGCTGCGCACCGTCGAGGACGGTACCGCCGATCCCGTGGAACAGGCGGAAGGCGATTACCCGGTGGCGGAGAAGATCCGCGTCAACGACGCGCATATCGATTTCAGTGCGCCGGTGGAAGCGGTCGACCGTCAGATTCGCGCGTGCACGCCGAATCCCGGGGCATGGACCGAACTGGATGCAGGCGGGCTCGGGCTCGACGACGGGCTGTCCACGCTGCACGTGCTGCGGGCGCACCCGGCCGATATGACCAATCCGAACGTACCCGGGTCGTTGGTGTCTGGGGCGCTCGCAGCTGGAAAGAAGAATGTCTGGATCGGCACAGGCTCCACACCTCTGGAATTGCTGGAGGTCAAGGCGCAGGGCAAGAAGGCGATGCGCGCCGCCGACTGGGCGCGAGGAGCCCGACTCTCCGAAGCCGCGCGCTGCCGGTAACGAGGTGCGCGTTGCGGACTGGAGGTAAGTGAAACCACCCCCAGTCTCGCTGTCGCTCGCCCTCGCCTGCAAATGGCCCTGCCCTTTGCTTTACGGCTCGGCCCGCCAGCGGGGCAATTATCACGCTCTCGCTGGAGGGAGCTGTCGCGAAGCGACTGAGGATGGTCTTGGCGCTATCGTCGTGCGACGTCAGCGCAGGAAGTCCAGCACCTTGGTCAGGTCGCGCTCGTTGATGGACTCGTGGGCGGCGAGCTGAGTCTTCGGCTTGGCGCAGAAGGCGATGCCGAGCCCGGCCGCCTGAATCATCGGGATGTCGTTCGCGCCGTCGCCGACCGCCACGGTCTGGCTCATGGGAACCCCGTCTCGGGCGGCCCACGCCTGCAATGCATGCAGTTTCACCGTCTTGCACACGATATTGCCCAGCACCTTGCCGGTCAGCGCGCCATCCACCACTTCCAGACGGTTCGCCAGCCAATGGTCGATATGCCCTTCGGCGGCGAGACGGTCAACGACCTCATGGAATCCCCCGGACACGACGCCGACCTTCCAACCATGACGGTGAAGCTCGTCGATCAGCGCCAACGCGCCATTGGTGAAGTGCAGCTTGTCGTGCACGGTGTCGAACACGCTCACGGGCAGTCCCTTGAGCAATGCGACACGCTCACGCAGCGCATCACAGAATTCGATTTCCCCGCGCATGGCACGTTCGGTGACCTTCGCTATCTCGTCGCCGCTGCCGGCCGCCTCGCCGAGCTCGTCGATGACTTCCTCGTCGATCAGCGTGGAATCCACATCCATGACAAGCAGACCAGGCTTCGACAGCGTCGGCGCGGCCGCGGTGCCGTCACCCATGGTGTCCGAGGGCGATTGGTGCGCGGCCGCGAACGCCTCCACGTCAGGCACGTCATACGATTCGTCAGAAGGTTGCAAAGTTTCGTCAAGCATACCGTCGATTGTCGGAAATCGTTGGGACAATATCCGGTATGCATGAATCCCTGCGCATATCGGCCTTCGCGCCCGCTGCGGTGCACGGAGCGGGCGACTCCGGCTCCGCTGTCGGCGCCATTGCCAAGGTCATTGTGGCCGTCGCGGCCCCGGCGATTCGCCGGGCGCGTAATCTGATAGGGAAGCGTGCTCGAAAAAGGGGCGAACAGTGAACGATATCATGCACGACGGCACTCCGGATGGCATATGGAACTCGCAGGACCATCCGTCAGGCCTACCTGATTCAGGGCCGGTCTCATCGGCGGGCACGGGTGCCGAAAGCGCCACGGCACGACAGGACGCGAGGAAGATACGGGAGAACGTCGCACATGAGCTGGCGGCCGCCAATGACCAGCTGATGGCCAAGAACCATGCGCTCGCGCAGGCGCTGTCGCGTGCGGGCAAGGAACTCACCAAGGCGAAGGCGCAGCTGTCACAGATGGCCCAGCCCCCGAAGACCTTCGCGACGATGGTCAAGGTCGACTCGTCGATGACCGACGAGCTCGGCGTCCAGCATGCGTCGGCCGAGATCCTGACGGGCGGCAGGCGGCTGGTCGTGCCTGTGGCCGCCAACGTCAACGCGTCCCGGCTGACGGCCGGCGCCTGCGTGCTGCTCAACGAGAACATGGTATTGGTCGAGCAGCGCGGCACTGACATGCTCGGCTCTGTCCGCACGATCCGCCAGGTGTTTGATGACGGGCGTCTGATCGTCGCGGATGGCGGCGGCAACCCCAGCGTGATCCGGCGCTCGGGAGCGTTGGCGCACGAGACGTTCGCCAACGGGCAGCGCGTCATCGTCGACCCGTCGGGCCGGCTCGCCCTGGAACTGCTGCCCGACGAGAACGATGCCGACCTGGTGCTGGAGGAGGTTCCCGATGTCACCTTCGCCGACATCGGCGGGCTTGACAGCCAGATCGAACGCATCCGGGACGCCGTGCAGCTGCCGTTCCTTCACCGCAGCCTGTACGAACGGTACAATCTCAAGGCGCCCAAGGGCGTGCTGCTGTACGGCCCTCCCGGCAACGGCAAGACCATGATCGCCAAGGCCGTCGCCCATGCGCTTTCGGATGGTTTCGGCAGGGGCAGCGGCGTGTTCCTCTCGGTCAAGGGGCCGGAACTGCTCAACAAGTTCGTCGGTGAATCCGAGCGTCTGGTGCGTCAGATCTTCACCCGCGCGCGCGAACGTGCCGCGGACGGCCGGCCGGTCATCGTGTTCATCGACGAGATGGATTCGCTGCTGCGCACCCGCGGCACCGGTGTCTCCAGCGACGTGGAGACCACGATCGTGCCGCAGTTCCTCTCCGAACTCGACGGCGTGGAGAGCCTCGACAACGTTATGGTGATCGGCGCCTCGAACCGCGTGGACATGATCGACCCCGCCGTGCTCCGCCCGGGACGACTGGACGTGAAGATCCGCGTGGACCGCCCCGGGGCGGATCAGGCGGCATCCATCATTCGCCACTATCTGACCGACGACCTGCCCCTGCAGCCCGGACTGGACGCCGACGGCCTGTCGCGCGTTCTGGTGCGCGACATCTACACGCGCTCGTCGCGACGGCACCTGTGCGACGCGTGCAACGACCAGGGGCAATGGTCGGCCATCTTCCTCTCCGACGTCGCGTCCGGTGCCATGCTCAAGAACATCGTCGACCGCGCCAAGACGAAGGCGGTGAAGGCGTCCATTCTCGGCGGCGACGACGTGGCGTTGAACGTCGAGTTGCTGGGAGAGGCCGTGGAGGACGAGTTCGTGGAGACACGAGGGTCGGTAATGGACGTCGATCCGGTGCAATGGTCGAGAATCAACGGCATGGACAACGGGCGCGTGGTCCGTATCCGTCCGGTTCCGCGCAAGGAAAAGGAGAACATGCAATGACCGTGCGACGGGTGATGGGCACGGAGACCGAATACGCGGTCTCGGCGCCCGCTGCCTCACATGCCAATCCGGTGCAGCTGTCGTTCGACGTAATCGGCGCTGCCGCCGATCCCGAACGTTCGCGCATACGCTGGGACTATCGTCAGGAGGACCCTGTCAACGACGCGCGGGGCACCCGTCTGGAGAGGGCCGCGGCCCGCCCCGACATGCTTACCGACGAGCCGCAGCTCAACATCGTCAACGTCATCGCCCCCAACGGCGGCCGCATGTACGTAGACCACGCGCACCCCGAATACTCGGCGCCGGAGACCACCGACCCGTTCGAGGCGGTGCGGTACGACCATGCCGGCGACCTGCTGATGCGGCGGGCGGCCGCGTCGGCGAGCGCGGGAACGGGGCACGACATCGTCCTGCACCGCAACAACGTCGACGGCAAGGGCGCCAGCTGGGGCACCCATGAGAACTACATGATGCTCAGATCGGTGCCGTTCGACACGGTGGCGGCGCTGATGACCGCCCATTTCGTCTCACGGCAGATCTACGCCGGATCCGGCCGCGTCGGCATAGGGGAGCGCAGCGAGACCGCCGGATACCAGCTCAGCCAGCGTGCCGACTACATCCACGCGATCCTCGGACTGCAGACCACCTTCGAACGCCCTATCGTCAACACGCGCGACGAATCCCACAGCCCATCCGATTATCGTCGCCTGCACGTGATCGTCGGCGACGCCAACCGCATGGACGTGCCGCAGACGCTCAAGCTGGGCGCCACCAGCATGCTGCTGTGGCTGCTCGAACACGCCGACATGGCCGAAATCGACTTGAACGAGGCGCTGGAACCGCTTACGCTCGCCGACCCGGTGGAAGCCATGCACACGGTATCGCACGACCTGACCCTGGCCGCCCCACTACCATTGGAAACAGGTGGAACCACCACCGCATGGCAGATGCAGGTCACTTTGCGTGGACTGGTATATGCGGCCGCGGCAACGGTATACGGCACCGACACATCCGGAGAGCCGGCATGGCCCGACCGCTCCACCCGCAACATCATGGCGATGTGGGGGCAGGCTCTCGCCGACGTCGCCACCGTACGCCATGCCGACGATGACGGACGACTGACGATGCGGGAACAGGCGTCACGTCTCGAATGGCTGCTCAAATGGCAGTTGCTGGAGAAACTACGCCGCAAGACCGGTTCGGATTGGACCGATCGGCGCCTGGCTGCGGTCGATCTGAAATGGGCCGCGCTCGATCCGGCCGATTCGATTTTCACCCGGCTTGCCGGACAGACCGAACGACTGGTGACGGATAAGCAGCTTGCCGAGGCGGTCGGCCAAGCGCCGGCCGACACACGCGCATGGCTGCGCGCGGAGATCGTACGACGTTTCCCCGAACAGGTCGTTGCGGCGTCGTGGTCCCACCTTACGGTGCGCGGCGAGTCGTCCGGTGATGAAAACGTGGAGAATTCGATGGTCTCGTTGGACATGTCCAATCCGTTGAAATTCACGGAATCCTTGTGTTCCGAAGCGTTCGAGCGTGTCCACACTGCGAGCGGAATCGTGGAATCCCTGCGTTGAATCTCATGTTGTGCGGGTACCATTGCCGTAGGTGATGGCAGAGGCCATACCCATAGTCGATGAACCACACGGCAGGACGCTTGAGGGAGAGGATGCGTCCAAGCCGGTTATGAGGAAACGAAAAGGCATACTACATGGAATTGAGGCAAGTGGCCCTCGAAGTGGCCCGTATCCTGCAGGATGCAGGCAAGCACGCGTTGAACGATCAAATGAATCCGCGTGATCTGAAAAGTTTTGAAATAACGGACAATCATCTGAGCTTCACCTCCGACATCGATAAGCGGTTGGCGCAATTCATCAGCAACCGCATCACGTATGTGGATGTGTTCGATGGTTTCTGGCAGTTCCGTCCGGAAGAATGCCATCCGGGGGAACGGTATTGGTGCGTTGGCGGCATCGACGGCGCGATCAATTTCGTGCGCAGCATGCCGGAATGGACCATCACCGTCTCACTGTTCGAGTTCAACGACCAATGCTCCGCGCAGCCGATCCTTTCGGTGGTGCATGCTCCGGCGCTTGGCCTGACCTACCTGGCGGTGCGCGGATCCGGAGCCATCCGCATCCGCAAGACGCCGCTTGGAGACAAACGCGAGAAGATCATGCCGTCCACCACCCCGTCCCTTGACTATGCGGTGGTGAGCTTCGGCATGTCCCATGTGCCGGAGGAATCCAAGCGCGCGCTTGAAGTGGTGTCGCGTATCTCCGGCCGTCCGGCCGACATCAAGCGCGTCGGCCCCTCCTCCTTGGATTTGTGCAAGGTGGCGGACGGTACATATGACGCGTATTTCGAAGCGCATCTGCACAAGTGGGACGTTCCCGCGGTTTCCGCCGGAGCCGTCGTGGTCTGGGAAGCGCAGGGGCATCTGAGCCGGTGGAACGGCGATCTTGTCCACTGGCGTCAGGAAAACGACGTACTCGCCACCAACGGTCTGATTACCGATGATCTGCGCCAGTATTTGGCATAAGACTGATTGACTGCCCCACACCTGGGTTAAGGTGTGGGGCAGTATGCTATTCGCAGGAGAACCCGCAAAGACGCTTTCGGAGAAAGGAAGGACCATGCCCCAGAAATTTGAGCAGATGCAATCCGCCGAACAAAAACATGACGAGGATGAGACCATTGCGCAGGCTGGCACCCAGATCGATGACACGGTCGATGCGCTTGACGCGGTGCTGGACGACATCGAATCGGTCCTCGAATCCAACGCCGAGGAATATGTGGGCAGCTTCGTCCAAAAAGGCGGCGAGTGATGCCGCAGCTGCGTGACAGCGGCAACCATTCCACAGCGCCGCTTGACGCCCATACCAAGGACGAAATCCAATCCTTCGCCCGTATTTTCGGCATCGAAACCGAATACGGTGTGAGCGTGACCGGTTTGGACCGCCCATGCGACGCCGGACAGACGGCGATGATGATGTTCCAGCCGATTGTGGCCGAAGCGAGATCCACCAACACATATATTGAAAACGGTTCAAGACTCTACCTTGATGTCGGCTCGCACCCCGAGTACGCCACGGCGGAAGCCCGGGATCCGATGGACGCGCTGGCATTGGATGCGGCCGGCGAATTGGTGATGAGGGATCTTGCCCTGGACGCCCAACGTCGTCTGCGCTCCATCCAGGGAGCCGGCTCCACGGTCCATGTGTTCAAAAACAATGTGGATTCCGCCGGGCATTCCTTCGGCTGCCATGAGAATTACCTGGTGCGACGGTTCGTGCCGTTGAAGACGATCGAACAGGAGCTGCTGCCGTTCCTGATCACCCGGCAGCTGTTCACCGGCGCAGGACGTATGGGGGAGCAGGGCTTCCAGATCACGCAGCGTGCCGATTTCCTCGATGAGGCGGTCTCATCGGCCACCACGCGCTCGCGTCCGATGGTCAACACGCGCGACGAACCGCATGCCGATCCTGACGCGTTCAGACGGCTGCATGTGATCATCGGCGATTCGAACCGGTCCCAGTGGGCCACGATGATGAAGCTCGCCACCACGCATCTGGTGTTGTGCGTCATCGAACAGGCCGGGCGCGAAGGCAAGGATTCCGGGTTCGCCCGATTCTCCTTCGCTGACGCCAGTGCGGCCAACCATAAGGTAAGCCGTGACCTGACGGGCGTCGAAGCGTCCTTCGACATGGCAGACGGCACTGTCATGGAAGGCGGTGCCGTAGCGATTCAGGAACGTTATCTTGAAATCGTCGAACGATTCGTTGGACAACATCCCGAAGTGTGCTCCTCGTTGCCGCGCACGGACGTGCATGAGGTGATTCGCCAATGGAGGCGTGTCATAGAGGCGTTCCGCTCGGGGGCTAGCGAAACGTTCGCCGACAAGGTCGATTGGCTTGCCAAACGACGGCTGTTCGACATGCTCCGCAACCGTGCGGGGAGCCGACTCTCCGTCAGCAAGTTGGAACAGTTGGACATGGACTACCATGACGTGGCCAACGGCGCGCTGTACGCCTCGCTGTGCCGTCGCGGAGCCATGCGCACGTTGGTCAACGAGTCACAAGCACATGAGGCCATCGATGTTCCTCCCCACGATACCCGCGCCGCACTGCGTGGACGGTTCATCCAGTCGGCACGATCGCACAACGCGCAATATTCCTGTGATTGGACGCGACTATCGCTGACCTCGCCGAACAGGATGGACGTGACGTTGCTTGATCCGTTCGACGCACAACCGTCCGACCGGTTCCTCACGATACTAGAGGCTTTGCAGTAGCCAAAAGCCTGCGATGGAAGACTCGTCTCCACCGCAGGCTTTTGATATTGGTTGGTCGGATTGTAACTGCCGCTCAGACTTCTCCACGGTATTTGGCCATCATCTGCGACTGGAGTTGTTGCGCGCTTGGCGGCGTCCATGTGATCGCGTCGGCGCCCGCATCAATGGTGGCGAGAATACGGTCTTCACGACCTCCGCCCGAAGCCAGAATCGGGATTTCCGGATGATGCGCGCGGATGCTTGCCACGACTTGCGCGGTTCTTGCACCGGCTGCCACATTGATGATGGCCGCACCGGCAAGAATCTTGCATTCGGTGATTTCATCATCCTCCGTGACCGTGGCGATGACGGGGATGTCCACCATCGACATGGTCGTTTCGATGGTTTCCGCCGGTGCCGGCGCGTTGATGACCACGCCGGCCGCGCCCTGCATCTCCGCCACCATGGCCAGCTCTGCCACACGCGGACCGGTGGTGGTGCCTCCACCCACGCCGACGAACAGCGGCATCTGCGCCACGGTGAGCAGCGCCTGCGTGATCACCGGTTCGCCGGTGAAAGGGTACACCGCGAGGATGGCGTTCGCGTTCGTGTTGCGGATAATGACCGCATCGGTGGTATAGGCGAACGATTTGAGCGTATGACCTTTGACGGTGATGCCGCCGCAACGCTGCGTGATGATTTCCGGAACCCTGGCGTTGGGGGAGGTGAGTCTGCCTTCGACCTTCGCCGTACCGTAGGTGCTTCGCGACACGTGCGGCACGGCTGAATGCTGCTCCACAGCCACTGACGCGCTGGGGGTGAATAGCGAACGCTTGTTGAGACGGATGAGATCCGGATCGTCCGCACCGGAATCATGTTCCTGCCCGACGCTCATTCCCGCACCTCCTCATCCGTATGGTTCAGCATGAGGAATTCGTGGATCGCCTTGCGGCGTTCGGAAATCTCCTCATCCAGAAGTTTGGTATCGGTGTTGTCGATGATACGCTGCAGCAGTTCGCCGAGAGTGGAAAGTTCCTCGTCGTTCAGGCAGTCGAGCATATGAACGTCGGCTTCGATGGGTTTGGACGGCTTGGGCCGTGGAACCGTTCCCCGTCTTGCCGCGTCGACGTTCCGCACGTGTGTGGTGGCGCGAGCCACGGTCCGGGCACGTGTCGTTTTGAGCTTGGTGTGGATGAGCAGGATGTTGAGTTTGTGGATTTCGTCGATGATCTGTCTGCGTTGGTCGACCATGACATCCCCCTTTATCTAGTCATATTGTCTAGTATCATAGCGCATAGTGTGGGATGACATTGCCTTTGCCTGTTATAAAAAGAAAAAAGAGAGGTTCCAACCATCCGTGGTTGAAACCTCTCATATAGGTCTGCGTGGTCGACTTACTTGGTGACGGCCTTCTTCAGCAGGGAGCCGGCAGAGATGCGAACGCCGTAGGTTGCCGGAATCTCGATGGTTTCGCCGGTGCGCGGGTTGCGGCCGGTGCGGGCTGCGCGCTTGACGCGCTCGGCGGAGAACAGGCCGGTCAGCTTCAGGCCTTCGCCGGACTGCATTGCCTCGACGAACACGTCCTGGAAAGCGTTCACCGCAGCCTCAGCCTGAGCCTTGGTCAGGTTGGACTTCTGGGCGATCTTCGAGACGAGATCAGACTTGTTGTATGCCATAAAGCATCCTTCTTGAGTCAGGGGATATTCCGCTTATGAACATCCACGTTCATTGCAATGATAGCGCACGCATGTGCCAAAAATGCCATTTTCCAAGGGTTTTGGCCCTTTTGATTCAGCATAGGGGGAGAAAAAACCCTAACGGGGGGTTGGGTTAGATCAAATTATGCCTGTCCAGCCATTTCATAGCCACGGCTCCCATTGGAATTCTCAGCCAATAGAAGGCGATTCGGTAGACGAGAGTAGCGGAGACGGCGATGGTGGAGGGGATGCCCACGGCGGTGAAGGCCACGGACAACGCGGCTTCGACCGCGCCAAGGCCGCCTGGTGTCGGCACTGCGGAACCGAGCGTATTCGCCAGCAGGAAGATGAATGTGGTCTCCACCGGATTGGTGTGGCATCCGAAAGCCATCAATGCAATCCAGAATCCCAATCCGGTCGAGATGTTGAGCACCAATGCGCCGAGGATGCCGAAGGCCAGCTCCTTCGGGTGGGACAACACGTTGACGAGACTGCGTGCGTAGGACTTGACGATGGGCAGGTACTTCTCCGTGACGATGTGCCGCACCGGGGGAATGGCCATGGCTGCGGAAATCACCAATGCGACGATGGTGATCACCAAAATCAGCGTGTTGGTGGGAATCATGCCGGACAGTGTGTTGCGTCCGGTGAAGATGCCGATCAGCAGCAGCAGAATGATGGTGGTGCCGCCCTGCACCGCCCATACGGCGCTCATGATGGCGGTGGCCGCGGTATTGCGGTAGCCGCTCTTGCGCAGGAACTGCAGGTTGACAAAGGCCGGGCCGACGCCGGCGGGCATGGAGACCGCGGTGAAGCCCGAAGCCATTTGGGAACAGTACAAGCCGATCGGATTGCGTTTATCGGCATCCATGAAACAGCCAAGGGTCATGGCCGATCCGAACCAAGCCAGCAGTCCGAACAGCACGCATACCAGAGCCATGGCGATGTTGGCCTCTTTGACCGCCTTGATCATTTCGGCCGGTTGAATCTGGGTGAACACCACATACACGGCGACGACCAGCAGCGCGATCGCGATGAAGGAACGGAAACTGAACCGCGACAGCGTAACCGTTTCCATGGAATCCGCGACCTCCTGCGGAGCCAAAGCCGCGATACGGGAACGCAGCGTGTTGAGCATGTGCTTGTCGCAGGCGGGCAGGGCGCGTATCGCCGCCGGAACCGCCGCCTTCTGGATGAATGGCGCCAGGTCGATCAGTTGCTCGTCGCCCCACGTCCTGCGGGCGCATGCGATCGCACGGTCGATGCCGTTCAGCGCGCCGAGCAGAACCAGCAGCTGTACTTTGTCCAGCGCATAGTTTGGCGGCGCGCTGCCATAGTCGCCATTCTGCCATCCTGCGATCACCGGCTGTCCGTTTTCCATGCGCGACAACGTTTCGGGAGTGATTCGACGATGGGTGAAGCCGTGCCGGTGCGCTTCGGACAGATAGGTCATGAACAATTCCATGTCATGGTCGGACATGGTGTTCGGATTGCATTCCAAGGGCATGTGGTCGCGGTGAAACACCAGAATGGACGATTCGCTGCTGTCTGCGACTCCGTAGACTCCCGGCACCGTCAATCCGGCGTTCTGCAGGCCGAGAATCATCGCGTAATGGTGGTGGATGGCGTCGAAGGAGGAACGGTCACGGCGCATGGAGACCCCGGTCAGCCTGACCCATTGCCATAGCTGGTTGAGATAGCCTGCCATATGCACTTGGTTATCGAGAACGGATACCGTGTATTGGTGGCCGTCGACGTCGATGGCGTCGTAGATGCGTGAGTTCTCGGTCAGATCATCGTCCAATGTGGTCTTCAGCATGCCGGAATCGGTGTAGGTCGCGAGCCTGCGGGAGAGCGACGCCACGTCGATGCCGATGGAACGGAGCGCCTGCGCCACCTGGTTGCCCCAAGCTCCGTTGGTCTGTGTGCCGAGCATGAAACGGATCAGCATGCCCAAGGCATGTCCCGCGGCAAAGGAGACCAGCACGCCGGAAAGCGAATTCCATGACAGCACCACGAACAGCACGGCGACCGTGTAGAGGATGTTCCAGCCCCATTTGGTGCCGGAACGGGTGCGACGCGGTCCGGCGACGGTAAGGAATGAGGCCATCGCCGCATAAAAATCGGGAAGCAGTCCGGTTCCCACGGAAGTGCCGTTGGACATCATGGACATGATGAGGGTGTCATTGCCCGAGCCGCTGATAAGAGCGGATATGCCCCATATCGCAGCGAAACCGAGAATAAGGGCGATGGCGGAAACCACACTTTGCAGCCATTCCTTGGCGATGAGCAGCTGGATAAGCACGCTGACGGTAATGAAAACTATGGCGATCTGCTGCAACAGCGATGTCGGCACATCCATGAGCCAACTGACCACGTGGCCCGCGGAACGCACGTCAGACTCCACTCCGGAGGTGGTGCCATGCAAGTAGATGGAGAACAGGATGACGGCCGCGCCGACAAGCACGGCGAACAGCGCATGGAGCAGATCCGCGAAATCGCGGTTCCGTTTCGGCGGAACCAATTACTACGGCGAGATTAACGAAACGCTTTTAAACGCGGATATGGCAGAGG
>OGYE01002258.1_pt1 | contig 11947 bp, 10 predicted proteins | sample 1576471 | NCBI WGS metagenome assembly OGYE01 (sample SAMEA3541532, study PRJEB24748) | human gut metagenome | biome: human gut; feature: human-associated habitat; material: faeces | place: China | collected 2012
ACCGGATCCCTCCGAAATCATAGTAAAGTCATCTTTTGTCAGTATATGCGGTGTCCGCGCACAGGATTATCCCTCCGAACGCATCACGACCTATGTCGTGGCCGACAATTGCACCGACCGCACGGCGGAGGCTGCGGAGGCCAACGGCGCGCGCGTCTACCGGCGCTTCGACCGCAGCCGGATCGGAAAGGGCTACGCGCTGCACGATCTGCTCGACTGGATCCGGCGCGGCGACGGATTGGAGCAGTACGATGCGTTTTTGATCTTCGACGCGGACAACCTGCTCTGTCCGGACTACATCTCCAAGATCAACCGCACCTACAGCGACGGCTTCGAAGCGTTCCATGGCTACCGCAACACGAAAAATTTCGGCGACAGCTGGATATCCTCGGCCTACGCGCTGTGGTATCTGCACGATTCCGTCCACCTCAACGCGGCGCGGATGATGCTCGGAACGACCTGCGCTGTGACCGGCACGGGCTTCGGCTTCACGCGGGCGCTGCTCGAACGCATCGACGGGTGGAGCTTCTTCACGCTGACGGAGGATGTCGAATTCGACAACTGGTGCGCGGTGAACGGCGTGCGCATCGGCTTTTGCCGTGAGGCGATGCTCTATGACGAGCAGGCGTCCACGTTCGCGCAATCCTGGAAGCAGCGCATCCGCTGGACACAGGGCGGATTGCAGGTCTCGCTGCTCTATGCCGGACGGCAGCTGCGCGGGATGCTTCGCGGAGGGCGCACCGGCTGGGCCAGCTTCGAGGCTGCGACGCTGTCCCTCGGCGGCTATCTGCTGTCGGCCCTTTCCGGCCTCTCCGTCGCGGTGATGCTTTCACTTCGGCTCCGCACCTTAAGTGCTTAACCTTGCCAGTATCCGCAACTCGCCGGACCGTTCTACAAAAAGTACGCGGTTGTTCATTTAAAGAACTTCCACAGCTTGTAAACACAGGGTTTCAGGTTCTCTTTCACTCCCCTCCCGGGGTCCTTTTCACCTTTCCTTCACAGTACTATGCGCTATCGGTCACTGAGTAGTATTTAGCCTTGGAGGGTGGTCCCTCCGCCTTCCCACAAGGTTTCTCGTGTCTCGTGGTACTCCGGATTCTGCTAGGCGTGTTTTCAATTTCGCATACGAGGCTTTCACTCTCTTTGGCGGGACTTCCCAGACCCTTCTGCTATCGATCACACTGCCATGTTGCAGTCCATACCCCGGAGTGCACGCACTCCGGTTTGGGCTCTTCCGCTTTCGCTCGCCGCTACTAACAGAATCGATGTTTCTTTCTCTTCCTCTCCCTACTTAGATGTTTCAGTTCGGGAGGTTCCCTTCATACACCTATTGATTTAGTGCACGATCATCATGCTTCACATGATGGGGTTTCCCCATTCGGATACCTGCGGATCTAGGCTTATTTGCAGCTCCCCGCAGCTTTTCGCAGCTTATCGCGTCCTTCTTCGGCTTCCGATGCCAAGGCATTCACCTTATGCTCTTTTTAGCTTGAACTTCATGAGCTTCGCAAATCTTTTTTACGTTCAAAGTGTTTTCGTGACTCTTTTAAGTCACTGTCTTGATCTTTCGATCTTCCACTCGCTACGTTGTAGTATTGTTACCCTATGTGTTTCCACATTGTTTGTAAATATTACTCGATTTGCTTTTTCTCCATTTGTGTTTTATTCAGTTTTCAAAGTACAGCTTCGACAGCTTCTGCTGTCTGGTGGGCTCAAGTGGGCTCGAACCACCGACCTTGCGCTTATCAGGCGCACGCTCTAGCCTGCTGAGCTATGAGCCCGTGTGTTGTTCTTGCCTCGTCTTGCCCTTGGTGGAGATGAAGAGATTCGAACTCTTGACCCCCTGCTTGCAAGGCAGGTGCTCTCCCAACTGAGCTACGCCCCCATTCGGGTAACTTGTTTAATTATCCAAAGCCATTCGGCCAGTGGGCTTGAGAAGACTCGAACTTCCGACCTCACGCTTATCAGGCGTGCGCTCTAACCGGCTGAGCTACAAGCCCTTGTGTTTTGCACAAAACGTATACTACAATATTTTTGGTGAGAAGTCAAGAGTTTTTTAGAGGTTTTCTCCATCTGTTTTATTTTTCGGATAATCGTTTGAGTGTGCACTGATGACTTCATTAATCCAGTCTACACACTGTTTTTTACCGTCATCTGTAAATGGAAAGGTATTGTCAGTCTTTTTGCTGTCGTCGGTCAGGTCAAAAATATACGGCCCCGGCCATATCCATGCATGAAATATTGGCTCACCCTTTTCCTCGGGTGTATCCTCGGTGGCTTCCTTGATGACAGGCTCCTCACGCTTTATGAGAAAGCGCATGCCGTTCATCCAGCCGGTAAAGGTTGTTTTTTTATAGTAGTTGAGATTGAGTGCATCGTCGTATGTAAGCATAGGTGGCTCCTTGATATATAATGATATGTAATTATACACCAAATATCCGTTTAATGCCAGAATAACGCCGGTGCTTAACAATTCAAAGTAATCATGCACTGAAAATTAATATTTTAATGCAAAAATAAAAATGAATAAAAATGTATAAATAATGCTTATAAACTGCATAAATTACCCTTATTAATGAGTATTATAAAAAATGACTAATTTTTATGCAAAAATGAAAATTATATAGGAAAATATATCCAATTGACAAAGTATGATTTCTGTGTATAATAAAAAAGAATTGTTCGCGTCAGAACGACAGTTGTATCAGACAGCAAGATTAGGGAGTGTGTAATGACAATGACGTCATTCGCACTTTTTTGCGTATTAGACAAAATACTTTGACGTGGTGCAGTGATAATGCTTTAAAAAATAAAAATAATGCATTATCGATACAAATCCAAGAGGGAGAGAAAAATATGGGTAAGTACATTGTAAAGAGAGTTATTCTCGCGATTTTTACAATCTTCATTATCAGTCTTATTACATTCTTTGCCATGAATGCAATTCCGGGTGGCCCATTCAATTCGGAGAAGGCAAAGAGTCCGGCGGTAATGAAAGAGCTTGAGGCACGCTACGGACTGGATCAGCCACTTATAGTCCAGTACAAGAATTACATGGCAGGCGTGCTGCACGGAGATTTCGGTGTTAGTCTTAAGACAGACCGTCCAATCTCAGATATCATTGGGGAGAGCTTCCCAATTTCAGCGAAGCTTGGACTTTTAGCAGCGCTCACTGCGATAGTATTCGGAGTGGTGCTCGGTTCGATAGCAGCGCTGATGCGAAACAGGTGGCCGGATCGAGTTATAGTATTCTTCGTCACACTGATTACGTCGATGCCGTCATTTGTCATCGCTACGTTATTACTTTATTTCTTCTGTATAAAGCTTGGTGTGGTGCAGGCCTTCAGCTCAGGAAGCAACATGGTATTACTTCCGGTGCTGTCACTGTCACTTTCACCGATGGCATATATTACAAGACTTACAAAGACTTCAATGCTTGATGCACTCGGACAGGATTACATCCGTACGGCAAAGGCCAAGGGTGTACATCAGTACAAGATTATATTTGTACATGCGCTTCGTAATGCGCTCATTCCGGTCATCACATATGTGGGACCTATGATTGGTGGTATCCTCACAGGTTCAATGGTTATTGAGAGTATTTTCAATATCGGAGGCCTCGGTTCCAAGTTCGTAAGCTGTATCACAAACCGTGATTACACAATGATTATGGCTACAACACTTTTCCTTGCTGTCATCATGGTAGGCGCGAACCTCATTACAGATATTGTATACAAAGTGATTGATCCACGTATTAAGCTTGATTAAGGAGAGATAAAGATGAAAGATAATATGAAGAGAGCTCCTTTCTCCACACAGATTGACCTTAGCAAGTTCGATATGAAGGATTTTGCCAAGGCATCAGATGAAGAGAAACGCCAGCAGGAGGTTATGGGTGAGTCAACTACCTTCTTTAAGGATGGTCTTAAGAGACTCCGCAAAAATCCATTGGCTATGGGTTCTATTATAGTTTTGGTTTTACTTATTTTGGTTATTCTTCTGGCACCAAAGATTGTGCCTTACGGCTATGCAGATATCGTTAAGGGTGCACAGAACTTAGGACCTTTCCAGTACAGCGATGCTGAGCAGGCACAGATTGATGCAGGTGAGAAGCTGTTCCCGCACATTTTTGGCACAGATGAGCTCGGAAGAGACTATTTTATCCGTGTTGTTTACGGAGCTCGTGTATCGCTGGGAGTCGGTGTGTTTGCATCACTGCTTGTGCTTATAATCGGTATCATTTACGGTTCAGTATCAGGCTTCTGCGGTGGCAAGGTAGATATGGTTATGATGAGAATAGTAGATATCATTTATTCATTGCCGGATATGCTGCTCATTATTTTACTCGCAGTTGTATTAAATGAGGTGCTAACACCTGTAATAAAGGGTACAGTGCTTTCAAAGCTCGGTGTCAACATGATTGCACTTTTCATAGTGTTTGGATTGCTTTACTGGGTAGGAATGGCAAGACTTATAAGAGGTCAGATTCTTACCATCAAGCAGAATGAGTACATTCTCGCAGCAAAGTGTATCGGAACATCATCAGCCCGCACTATCAGAAAACACATTTTACCGAACTGTCTGTCAGTAATCATCATTACTACAGCGCTTCAGATACCATCAGCCATCTTTACTGAGAGTTATCTGTCATTTATCGGACTTGGTGTTTCGGCTCCTATGCCTTCACTTGGTTCGTTGGCAAATACAGCGCGTGGCGGACTCCAGAGCTACCCATTGCGTCTTATTTTTCCGGCGCTTACGATTTGTATCATTGTTCTTACATTGAATCTTATCGGTGACGGCTTAAGAGATGCATTTGACCCTAAATTATCGAAATAGTAAGGAGTGAGTAAGATGGAAGATAATAAGTTTGTTCTTGAAGTATCTGATCTGCACACTACCTTCAAGACCGATAACGGAGACGTATCAGCTGTAAACGGTGTAAGCTTTAAGCTTGAGCCGGGAAAGACTCTTGGAATCGTAGGAGAGTCAGGCTCAGGAAAGTCAGTTACAGCATATTCAATCATGCAGATTCTTGCTGAGAATGGTGCCATCACAGGCGGCTCAGTAAAATATAAGGGTGAGGATATCACCAAATGGAACAAAAAGAAAATGGCAGATTTCAGAGGAAAATGCTGTTCAATCATTTTCCAGGATCCTATGACATCACTTAATCCGGTATTTACGGTAGGCTACCAGCTTGAGGAGGCAGTGCTTCTTCACACAGACCGTACAAAGAAGGAAGCAAAGGAGCGCGCTATAGAGATGCTCACACTTGTAGGCGTTAATGAGCCTGAGAAGCGTGTAAATCAGTACCCTCATGAGCTTTCTGGTGGTATGAGACAGCGTGTCATGATAGCTATGGCATTAGCCTGTGAGCCGGATATCCTTATCGCAGATGAGCCGACAACAGCTCTTGATGTGACTATCCAGGCACAGATTCTTGAGCTTATGCAGTCATTGCAGGAAAAGCTCGGCATGGCAATCATCATGGTTACACATGATCTGGGTGTCATTGCTTCAATGTGTGACGAGATCATAGTTATGTACGGTGGCCGTGTGTGTGAGAGAGGAACAGCAGATGCCATATTCTACAGCCCGGCGCATGAGTATACAAAGGGACTGCTTCGTTCAATCCCTACAAAGACCAATTCAAAAACCAGGCTTGTTCCTATCGGAGGCACACCAATCAATATGCTCAACATGCCAAAGGGCTGTGCATTCTGCCCTCGCTGTGATGCCGCTATGAAGATATGTCTCACCGAAAAGCCGGAGGAAATCTGGGTTGGAGAGGATCATCTCGCATCATGCTGGATGAATATTAAGAATATGATGGAGGAGGGAAAATCAAATGAGTAATGAGACAAATAACAACGAGTACCTGCTCAAGGTAGACCATTTGAAGCAGTATTTCCCTGTTCATGACGGATTTAAAAAGATGGAATTAAAGGCAGTCGATGATGTGTCATTTGCCATAAAGCCGGGTGAGACGCTTGGACTTGTTGGAGAGTCAGGCTGTGGAAAGACAACCGTAGGACGTACTCTTTTACGTCTGTATCAGCCTACAGCAGGACGCATTGAGTTCGACGGCAATGTATTGTTTGACAGTGAGAAGAAGATAGATGTGAATATGCATCCTTACCGTAAGCAGATGCAGATGGTATTCCAGGATCCGTATTCATCACTCAACCCTCGTATGACGGTTGAGGATATCATCGGAGAGCCTCTCGATGTGCACAAGCTTTACAATAGCAAGAAAGAGCGACATGAGATGATTATGGATCTCATGGAGACAGTTGGACTAAACGCAGACCATGCCACACGCTATGCACATGAGTTTTCGGGTGGACAGAGACAGCGTATCGGAATAGCAAGAGCGCTTGCAGTAGATCCGAAGTTTATCGTATGTGATGAGCCGGTATCGGCACTTGATGTTTCAATTCAGGCCCAGGTAGTCAACATGTTTGAGGATCTGCAGAAGGAGAGAGGGTTATCATACCTGTTTATAGCGCACGATCTGCTTGTAGTGCAGCATATCTCTGACAGAATAGCTGTTATGTACTTAGGTCATATGATGGAGCTTGCAGATGCAGATGAGCTGATGGACAATCCAATCCATCCGTACACACAGTCGCTGCTTTCAGCGGTTCCGATTCCGGATCCTGAGACTGCCAGACACAGCAAGCGAATCGTGCTTGAGGGAGATGTCCCTTCACCTCTTCGCATGCCTAGCGGCTGTCCATTCCGTTCGCGTTGTAAATATGCGACAGAACAGTGTGCAGCAGCACGTCCGGAGCTTACAGACAGAGGAAACGGACATATGGTTGCATGCTTCAACCGCTAATATACGGTTTTTACCGGCATATAGCTTAAGCCGCTTGTGCCGGTTCTAACATAAATTTATTTTTCATTATATAAGGAGGAAGAAAGATGAAAAAGAGATTAGTAGCACTTACTCTTGTTGCAGCTATGGCACTTGGCATGACTGCTTGTGGAAGCAAGAGCGAGAGCAAAATATCTACTAACGACACATCTGCTAACGGCACTTCTCATACTTCTGTATCAGCAGCGGTAGACTGGACAAGCTATGACGAGTTAGTAGATTCTATCCGTACAGAAACAGATCTTGCAAAGCGTGCAGAGATGATGCACCAGGCAGAGGATATGCTTATGGATACATGGTGTGTTATTCCACTTTACTACTACAATGACCAGTATATGCTCAAGGATTATGTCACAGGCGTATACTCAACAGTAGAGGGTATGAAATACTTCTACAATGCAAAGAACACAAAGAATGCCGGAATGTTAATCTGAACCGGGCAGGCGCTGACGCAAGGTTTGTTTTTACAGTTTAAGCAGCGACGAGCTTCGTTTACTGCCATATCATATTCTTTATATTCACGCGCAGCTTTAGAGCGAGGCTTTTCTAAAGCTTTCAGCATTTTCCTATACCCCCATATGCCATTACAATCTTCTGGCGGACAAGCATTTTCACCATCCAACAAGGCTATAACCGGAATTTCCTCTTTCTTATAGGACTGGCAGGATTCTAATATAATTTCATGTATCCAACTATCACCGAAATCATATTCATACTTAATTTTTGATCCCTTACGACTTAATAATTCACCTAAAGAAAGCATACCGGAATCAAACTGTTTGGGTACACCCTCAAAAAAACAATCATCTGCCCGATCTTTGGGAGGAAGATAATAAGTGTTCCCCTTAATAAAACGATGCAAATGATAACCATCCCATCCCATTGCCACTTCTACCACCTCAGAAAATCTTTCCAAACAAATATTCGAAGGGACCTCCAATATGCGCCAGACTAATGGTTCAGAGTCTTTCAACTCTATTTTTATTCTAAATTTTTTAGCAGGCTGATCCTCCATATAAAGCGGATCATCATAAATCTCCTCATCTTCTTCCTCGTCAGTAGCAACCTCGAAAACTTCAACTAGATAATCCTCTACCCGTTCCATTTCCAACCCATGCATTTCCGCATAAGGCATTTTTTTCTTTAGTTCATTAATACTTGGAATACCATAAGGTTTAATATGATAAGTCCGATAAATCTTTTGCAAAATAGGTAAAGTTTCTACCCCGCGAATATCCATCATGCAAGCTGTAACATGATCAAGCAGCAAAGTAGAACAAATATCATTCTTCTGCTCTTTCAGTACATCAAAATAATAACTCAACAAATTACCAAACCAATCCATCACTTCCTCTCTTCTGTCAGGATGAGTTATCACAATATGAGCAACAGCTTCAATCACTCTATATTTAGACATAGGAAGCAGTCCGGGCTCTTTCATAAAGTCCATCAAAACATCTAATTGATTCTGTCCCAATTGATAGGTAATGGCAGACAACATTGTTTCATACAAATAACCGAAATAAAAATCATAAAAATCCAAATCTTGCCGCAGCACTTCCAAAACAATATCCAAACAATGTTCCATACGAAAATGCTCCATTATTCCTAATGCATACCACATTCTATATGAATAACATTTTTCGGGCATTTTCCGATATACGACAAAGATATTAAAGATAAAATTGCGGAGATCTCGTTCCAATGTTTCTTGTGGAATAACAGCACAAGAAGAGTAGATTTCAGCCGGTGACAGACTACTCATATCATCCATCGTCCACAAAGGCATCAGATAAGATGCGATCGGCTGCGCAATCAATCTATAATCGGGACACTGATGATGATAATAAATATGAGACAGTTCTTCATCTACCTGATTCGCTCCATCATTAAACAATTCAAATGCAATTTCTTGTTCTTCCGGGGTCAATAAAGACATGATATCCTCCAAAAGACCAGGCAGGAATTGGGAATTTTTCTTTTTAGCCATTAAGCAATGTTTTTATAGTTAAAATGAGCATGAGTGTTTTTACAAAGGTATTCTATTATTTTCTTTTACAAAAGAAATAAGAGAGCTAATAGTAGATACTACCTTGTTTTCAAGTATAAAAAAATGCGCATCCCCCACATAGAGATACGCATCTTTTATTTTATTATGAGACTTTCTTCTTAATCCACTTGTCCCAATGAATTCCCATATTCCATTTCCCCTTGGACTACAAAGAATACATCATCGGGGTCATAAGGCCCCATTCCGTCTTTCTTGGCTTCCTTGACTATGTAATTCACAATTTCATCTTGATCAATGTTAATGTATCCCTCTTCATCAGGTTGTACATCAAGGCATCCGCTGGAGGTATAGTAATCCACAATCACATCAAGGATATAATATAAATCATCCTCCGTGAATTTATCTTTCAAATCCTGAGGCAGATAATTTTTGATAAACTCTATCGTTTTTTGATCATCCTCATCTTCCAATAAGAAATCGTCTTCAATTCCCATAGCCATAATGTATTAAAGAGGTGAATATTCTTTTTGATTAAAGTAAAGCTTTCAGCTTTTCTTCCAATTCTGCTTTAGTAACTGCACCGACAGTCTTGTCCTGCACCTTGCCATCCTTAATGAAAAGAACAGTAGGAATGTTGCGTACACCAAAGCGACCTGTCAATTCATCATTGTCATCAACATCACATTTACCGACAACCACCTGATCTTTGTACTGTTCAGCCAAAGCTTCAACATCCGGAGCTATTTTTTTACAAGGACCACACCATGTTGCCCAAAAGTCCACTACTACAGGCTTGCCTGATGCCAGCAATTCTTCAAAATTGCGATCTTTAATTTCTAGTGCCATAATTATTATACTTAGTTATTTAAAATGTTAGCGCAAATATACTAATTAATTTTGTAAGAGAGCTGTGGTTGGCTCTTTAAATAAGTCATGATCTCTTTTTGAACTGAAATTTTCATAGTACGTGACATCAGATTGACATACATTTGTCCATCCTCATCCATCACATGAAAATAAAGCTCTGCATTACCGGGATGTGCCTTGATTAAGGCTGAAAACTCCGTTATCAGCTCTTCATCCAATGCAGACAAAGGAGCTGAAACTGTAAGTTTCTCAATAATCTTTTCCTTTACTTCCGGTAACAACTCAATAGTACTTATCTTCACCTCCCATTCTTCCTGCCGCCATTGTTTTGGCTGACATTTCCCTCGCATAAATAAAAACATACCGGTCATAAAAAAGTTCTTCTTCTCTACCCATTCATTACCGAAGAAAGCAAATTCTGCTGAGCCCGAATAATCTTCCACTTTAGCAATACCGTATGGTTTTCCCGTCTTGGTATACCCCTCACGCACTGCAGTCACAATCCCTCCCATGGTTAAGTCTCTGTTCTGCAAAGGGGTTAAATCGGCAAGTTCCGCCATGTGGACATTGCATACATTCTCTAATATAACAGCATACTCATCCAACGGATGGGCAGAAAGATAGATACCTACCAAATCACGTTCCTTATTCAAACGTTCCAAATCCCCCCATGCAGGAGACGGAATGATTTCGGGAGTAGCAATATCCACCTGATTCTCACCTCCAAACAAAGAATTTGCAGCTGCGGCTTTATCCATCTGATACTTATTTCCATAACGTACCAACACTTCGGTAAAGGTTTCATCTTTAGCGTTCTTTACAAAGAAGTCTTCACGCTTTATTCCTGTGAAACTATCAAAAGCACCTGCCAAAGCCAAGTTTTCTATATTCTTACGATTGCAAGCCGAAAGATTTACACGCTGTACAAAATCGAAAATATCTTTATATTCTCCATTTCTCTCACGTTCTTCAAGGATAGACTGCACAGCACTTTCCCCCACTCCCTTAATGGCTCCCAGTCCAAAACGGATATCCCCTTTACGATTCACAGAAAACTTCAGATAACTTTCATTCACATCAGGTCCCTTGGTCATGATACCAGTCGCCTTACTCTCGTCCATCAATTTAGTAATTTCCGTGATATTCGAAATATTCCGGCTCATCGTAGCCGCCATATATTCCGCCGGATAGTTTGCTTTCAGAAAAGCTGTCTGATAAGCCACCCACGAATAACAAGTAGCATGAGATTTATTGAATGCATAAGAAGCGAACTTTTCCCAGTCCGTCCAAATCTTCTCAAGTACTTTGGGATCATGACCGTTCTTCCGTCCGCCTTCAATAAACTTAGGCTTCATATGGTCTAGTTTGTCCCTCAGTTTTTTACCCATTGCTTTACGCAAGGCATCGGATTCGCCACGAGTAAAATCCGCCAGCAAACGTGACAAAAGCATGACCTGCTCCTGATATACCGTAATACCATATGTATCTTTCAAATATTTCTCCATAATAGGAATATCATACTCAATAGGCTTACGGCCATGCTTACGGTCGATAAAGTCCGGAATGTAATCCATAGGTCCCGGACGATAAAGAGCATTCATCGCAATCAAATCCTCAAAAGTGCTAGGTTCCAATTCCCGCAAATATTTCTGCATACCGGCAGATTCGAACTGGAATGTACCAATCGTCCGTCCTTCACTATAAAGAGCATAAGTAGGAGGATCCGAAATGTCAACCTCGTCAATATCCAAGATAATCCCCTTACTATGCTTGATATTTTCAATCGCCTCTTTGATAATAGAAAGGGTCTTCAGACCCAAAAAGTCCATCTTGATCAATCCAGTATCTTCAATAACTGAACCTTCATACTGGGTCACCAGCATTTTTTCACCGGTTTCCTTATCATCTGCCGTACTTACAGGCACCCAGTCCGTTATATCATCTCGACATATAATAGTACCGCACGCATGCACACCTGTATTACGGACATTCCCCTCCAACATCTTTGCATACTTTATCGTATCACGCAAAATAGGATCGGGTGAGACTTCCGCTGCCTGTAGTTCGGGAACATAAGCTATGGCATTAGGCAAATTCATTTTTTTATCAGGAATCTTATCCGGAACCAACTTACACAAACGGATCACATTTTTCATACCAATCATTTATTTTTTGTCTTACTATTT
>OGYE01002259.1_pt1 | contig 11937 bp, 11 predicted proteins | sample 1576471 | NCBI WGS metagenome assembly OGYE01 (sample SAMEA3541532, study PRJEB24748) | human gut metagenome | biome: human gut; feature: human-associated habitat; material: faeces | place: China | collected 2012
TGGTAAGCACTGTTTTCATTCCTGTTCCCTCCAATTTTATCATCGCTGCCGGGAAAATAAAAAACGCCTCGTTTTCACCCTGCGGCAAAACCGAAGCACTCAATCCCAGCAATGCGACAGCTTCCCTACAATGGCATTAACCAACAGGTTCAAAAGGTTGGGTTTCTCGCCCTCTCAGCCGCTCATCACAGCACCCTTGCTTGTCTTTTACATAATATCAGTATAAGCCGTGTAAAATACATTTGTCAAGTATAGAATCTTGCTGTATCTGATGCGCCGTTAAAAAATAAACAAATTTTTATTTATCAATACTGCCGGATTTGCAGGTGTTGCCGAAATTGCATTTTTCGTCTCCTGTCCGGTTGACAAACGGCAAAAAGAGGTCTATCATACGAATCGTTCAGTAGCCAAATGCTTTGAACAGGACATGACGTATCCGTATCACCGCTCACAGAAAGCCGTCGGTCGTGCAAGACGGCAGCAAGGCACGGGTTCGCTATCCCCTGCGAGCAGCTTCGATCAAAGGCAATGCCGAGTAGTCGAGGCCGGATATCCACCGTTAACAGGAAAAGCCCTCCGGAAGAATGCGGTACCGGGCGGCAATGAGAGGTCGGCAGCATACTGTCGGCAAGCAAAGTGGTAACGCGGAAGTAAATACAGCAATAGCAATGTATATGCCTTCGTCTTTGCAGGATCATCTTCGTGATCCTCCTGCATGGACGAAGGCTTTTTTGCGTACCTTTGGCTGCGGAATCGCAAATCATTTCAAGAAAGAGACGAAAAAACATGAACACACTTGTAATCGTGCTGATCGCGGCTGTTGTTCTGTTCGGCGCGTACGTTTTCTACGGACGCTGGCTGGCGGACAAATGGGGTATCGACCCGAAAGCCAAGACGCCTGCCGTTGAATTTAATGACGGCAAGGACTTTGTACCGACCAACGGCTGGACGGTATTCAGTCACCAGTTCTCCTCCATCGCGGGCGCAGGCCCTGTAACCGGCGCAATTCAGGCTGCGGCGTTCGGCTGGCTGCCGGTACTGCTGTGGGTGCTGATCGGCGGCGTATTCTTCGGCGCGGTAGCCGACTTCGGCGCGCTGTACGCTTCGGTTAAGAACAAGGGCAAGTCGATGGGTATTTTCCTTCTTCTGGAATTGGAGCAGGTTCATGCTTTGCGCCCTTAGCTACAGGACACATCATTTCAACTTCTTTTGAATAAATCATCTGAATAAATACTCCTTTCGAAATATAAACTATGGATTAAAATCCATGTTAATGCAGTATAGATAACATAATAAATTATTACTGCTCTATCTGTGAGTTTTCATTATCGCCCACACTCGCATTGTATTTTCTCATAAAATGACAAAATAGTCCATAGTTTAATCGAAAGTTTTTTATTTTTAAGTAATTATTTCTGCTTTTTACTAATAACTATATCTCCAAATTGTTTTTATTTGATTTTTTATTCTGTCAAAACTCCATTTTTTTGTACTTCTTACTTTACAATATGGATCATTAACAAGAAATCCTTCATCTGTGTAACCGTATATTACAATAAAGTGTCCCTGTGTTGTAAAATCTCCTGCACCAACAGAGCAAATCAGCATATTTCCGTTATCAAGTGCATTTTCCATCTCAATCTGTGAAACAGCCATCTGATTAACAGTTATTCCGTAGCTCTTAGCCACCTGCGACATTAAAAGCCATGATGTTCCCTGTCCATTAACATAATATCCATTCTCTTCACTGTATCTGGCTACTTCTGCCGGTGTAGCTTCTGAATTATGCGTAAGTCCTACAATAACCATTGACATACATGTGGGACCGCAGCCTGCCATACCGATATTTTCATCACCATAAGGGATATAAGCCCATCTTTCATCCCACTGAATAAATAAAGGATGTGCACTTTTTCTTTCTTTTTCTGTAAGTTTAATATCACTTAAATCTATTTTCTCATTAGAATCCTGTGTTGTTTCCTGCACTGTTTCTGTCTCTGTTAAAGTTGTTTCTTCTGATTCGTCTGACTGTGTTTTTAAATATTTTAAAGTGTACTGATTGTCAGGATATCCAATAAGAAAATCCTGCATTTCAGGATTGTTCAAAACTGCATTAAGCATTCCCTTTGGATATTCATCTATTCTGTCATAAATCTTTTTATATTTTTCATCGTGTTTTGATCGTTCTTTAAGCTCTGCAACGATTTTTTCTGTTGTTCTTGTTTTAGGCTTAATTGTTTTATATACTTTTGTATTCTTGTTTGTTGTAGTTTCAGTTTCCTTCTGTGCTGTGTTATTTTTATTTTCAGTAATAGATGCTGTTACTTCTTTTTTCGCCTCTCTTGACTTTTCAGCAGGTAATATTACAACAATCGAAAAAATAATAATTACAACTAATGCTATGGGATAAATATTTCTTTTTAGTATAATCAAGAGTTTTTCTCTTGGTGTAAGTTCTCTCCTTCTTCTACTTCTTCGTGTGTAATCTCTGTTATTTTCCATTATTTATACCCATATCCTTCTATTTTTTCTACGCTTCTCATTAAATTAATTGACAACTAATTCAATTTTTATGTACCAATATTTAATTGCACAATTATTATCATATCCTTATTTGTATCATTTTTGCATACTTTTTTATTCTACTAATTCAAGGCAAAAAAAACAATATCAAAAACTACTTAAATTTCACTTTTTTCGTCTTTGATATTGTTTAGATTGTGATAAGATGCTTATTTTAATTTTTTTACCACTTTATAATTGTTTAAATCCAGTACTTTTACGTCTTTTCCCAGAGTGACGATGTAGAAATAGTTATCTATATAAAGTCCTCTCACAGCACAAGACTCCCCTGATAATGAAACTTCTGCAAGCTTTTTAAATTTATTATTTTCAAACCTGTATAAAACATAAACATCATCGTAGTTACCATTTGAAAGTGTTGCATTAAATCCGATTAAGTTCTTTTCTTTATCTACTATAATTGATTTATAATCATATAAGGCATCTGAATCCATATATCTTTTCAACACCTTCTTAGAAATCTGTTTTGCCTTTCCATTAGATACATTGTACATTTCAAGTTTCAGATATTTATCATTTTCCATTCCAAGTCCTAACATTGAATTTTCATCATAGAAATGAAGATAATCTGAGTAGCCCGGAAGTTTCAACTTTCCTACGATTTTAGGATTTTTCATATCTGAAAAGTCTACTGTAAATAATGGATCAGTATTTTCGTATGTTACAAAATATCCATAGTTGCCCAAGTATCTTACAGCATAAACACTTTCATTCTTTGCAAGTCCTTTAATACTTGCCACCTCTTTAAGATTTTCATCAAGTACATATACATTATTATCTAAAACTTCTTCCTCATAATATTTTTCATAATCGTTAGTGTTCACACTATTTTCGGTAATTATTTTACCTTTTCCATCTTTAAGAACTGTTCTTTCTCCCGCATATGATGAGGTACTATTACTTGAAACAAATCTTAAGCATCCGGCTTTTTCATCAAAAGACAGATTGCTATCTACGTATCCTTCTACACTGTTTTCGTTTACAAAGTTTAATTTTCCGTCTTTATATGAATACTTTACAATATTTGTTTTTATCTGACTTTTAAAATATCCTATTTTTCTTGTTTCTGTAACCTTTGACCAGTCATATTCTCCACCATATGCCTTTTTGACCTTTTTTATTTCCTTGGCTGACAGATTTTTTTTGGATTCCTGCAATTTTCCAATATTTATCTTTTTTAGTATATTCTTGCCTTTTTTTGTGTCAGAAATATCTATTTCCTCATATTCATCATTAATTAAATATATGTTGTTTTCACTGACATATACGTTTTGAACATTTCCTGCAATTGCTGTCTGATCATAGAATTTATCGGGGTTATTGATATCCATAACTGTTATAACAGTATAACTGCAGTCATCTATTTTGTTTGGCAAATAGATTTTTGAATAATCCATTGGCTTTTCATTAATTTCAGGTACACAGGAGTCTTTTTTGTCAGTTATGTTTACATTTGCCTCAGATATTGTATAAACATAATTACCACTTAATTTTGATGAATCAAAAGCTCCCTGCTGAGTGTTCTGTTTTATTAATTTAGGATTACTTCTGTCTGTTATATCATAAACAGATATTATTGTTATGGATTTTCCGTTGTTTACTCCACAACCTTTAGACGTAACCGAATCTTCTATGCCATACAGAACATCATCTTCATATACACCTGAAATTACTATTAATTTATTATCTGCATAATATATCTCTTTTACATTTACATCTTCTTTGTTATATTTAATCTTTATTTTTGCTATTTTTTTAGTCTCTTTGCCCTGTGCCTTCACAATATTTACTACCGGCTTTTTGTCATTTACAATATAAATATATTCACCATCAGTTTTTACAACATCACCTTCATCCACACCTTCTGTCTGGATATTTGTTGTTGAATATGCTTTTGAATCTGATTTTTTCTTTACGCCATCACTGGACATGGTGCTGTCAGAACTACTACTTTTTGCTGTTGCCTTAGTTCTATATGTATCGCTATAATCTGTAGCTTTTTCTGACATTGTTTTGTATATTTCATCATAAGAAGATGCCATTCTTGATTCATTGTTTTTTGCTACATGGACTGTTCTTGAAGCCAGTTCTCTTGCTTTGTTTTCAGTGTTTGTTCTATACCAGAAAACTGTTCCAACAACCAGTACAAGACAGGCTGCAAACCCTGTGCAAAGTCTGATTATCATCTTATTTTTGTTTTTTCTGCCTGTGGTTCTAATCTGATTAATCACATTAATATCCGTAGAAATCTTTGGAATATCTTCGCTGTCCTTTTTTATAAGATTTGCTATTTCCATGTTTTCCACATCAATTTCATCGTTTAGTTTATTTTTCATTTCTTCATTCTCAACCTTTTTGCTCGATTTATTCATTACTCTACCTCCAAATACTCTTTCATCTTCTTAAGACTTCTGTTAAGCCTTGACCTTACAGTTGAAGGATTCATTGATAGAATTTCTGCTACCTCATTGCTTTTATAGCCTTCCACTACGCATAAAGAAACAATCATTCTATCTTCAGTATTTAGTTTTGATAACGCTATCTTCACATCTGTTTTTTCGGCATTGCCAATGTTACTGTTGCTTTCAACTTTTTCCATATAACTTTCGTCTTTTATGTTAGGATTAAAAACATTAAATTTATTGTATTTATAATTAAGTTTCTGCTTGCACTTATTAGTTAGGATTTTTAAAATCCAACTTTCAAATGCATCTGCTGACTTTAACTTTTTAATACCTTTTAATGCATCAATAATTGTTTCACTTACTATGTCTTTTGCAAGCTCACTATTTCCTAATATGTACAAAGCCATTTTGTATAAATCATTGTTTATATCTATGTATATTTGTTCAAAAGCCTGCATATTGCCTTTGGTTGCCGCCAAAACATCTTTCCTGTTAAAATTCATACCGGGTACCCTCTTCCTACTTTTAACTTTTTGCGTTTACATTTATATAGTGTAATAAATTTCTCAAACTGTTGCATTAAATTTAAAATAATTTTCTTATTAAAGAAAAATATCTTTTTGGCATATGTCTTTTCATACGCAAAAAGATATTTTCAAATTATTCTTTGATTATATTATTATAAATAGAACTGATTTCATTCTCATCCATATAAGGTATTAAGTAGTCATCGTGCAACATTGATGCAAGGATATGCAGACCACCTTTAGCAATTCTTAATTTTTCTTCCAATATGTTCTGATTAATTGTTATGTACTGTATATTACAATATTTAATTAATGAATATCTGGTTCCCATAGTGCCTTCCCTTACTCCAACCAATTCGTCACCAATGAAAACACCACAGGTAATGAAACTTAAAATCTTTGCTATAAACATATAAAAAAGTATAAATGCCGAACCTGCAACAATTGCCATTTCAAACACTTTTGAAGGATTTACATAATAAATTATGCTTGCTGCAACAATCAAAACAATAACAGAATTAATTAAGAAATCCACAATATATTTTATTTTGGCTTTATCAGGTTGTTTCTTTATATCCCCATCAATTCCTTCGCTAAATTCCGGCAATAACTTATCAATATATGATTTTAACTGTTTCCTGCTACAATAAAATGTAAAATAGGCACTGGCCCTATCATCATCATTTAAGCCTACATTTACTATTTCAGCTGAATATTTTCTAAAAATTCTTGCAATAAATGTCTGATGAACTACAATGGCATTAATCTTGTCTATGGGAATGGCAAAATCTACTTTATTGTAAAGACCATATTTTATATAAAGCTTGTTCTTTCCACGTCTTGCCTTAAAATCATACATTTTAAGAAAACTTTTTGCCATAGAATAAAGAGAACCTATAATCAAAATGATTAAAGTAATTGCACCACCTAATGAAGCAATAATTGTTTTTCCATCGTTCATGTCCGAAACAATTCCTGCTATAAAACCGGCTAAAGAACCTAAAAATAAAAGTATTGTTCCAACACTTAGAGAATAAAAACCATTTGTAATGATGTCTTTTGATGTTACTTCAATGTCATATTTCACGTAAGGATTAACTTCTTCCTCTTTTTCAAGAATTGTTCCTGTGTTAATTTCTTCAACACGTCTATTTATATAATTTCGAAGTTCTTCTCCCTGTTGCTTTTTTAGTATAAGCTTAATATCTGTACTATCTGCAGTGGATAAGCTATTAGTATCCAGTTTCAAATTGCAAGTTCCAATAATCATTTCAAAATTATTCTGATTAATATTGACATTAGAAATATTCTTTATTCCAACAGTATTCTTTACACTTCTTAATGTATTTCTCTCAACTGTTATTGTGTCGTTGCCAATTATTATCCAGGTTTTATACCATCTTCTAACCTTAAAACCTATAATAAGACCTAGTACTGCCAGAATTGTAATCACAACGATAATCACAATCATTGCATATTTAGGATTATCTATCAAAGCTACTACATCGTTGCTATCTCCATCAGTATCACTTAATATGTCCGGGATTGACTGAACCCCAACAATAAACAGAAATATTAACAACCCACCCAGCTGTTCAATAACATCGGAGAAATGATTTCTAAATCTTTTTGTTTCCATACTCATTACTCCTGTGTTTCATTCATGTTTTTCTGTTCTTCTTCATTTCGTTTTTTCTGCTCTTTGGCAATTTGATTCTTCTGTTCTACTGCAATCTGGTTTATTTTCTGTTTTAGGCTTTCAGTTATTTTTTCTGCTTTTTCATTTTCAAGAAATCTTATTTCCACGTCACCACCTGCAGTTGTAACATTAACTCTTGCCACATTGCAAAGCTTGTCGAAAGGTCCCTGACTAATCTGTAGTTTATGTAATCTTTCAATTGGAACTATATTTCTTTTTGTAAAAACATATCCCTCGATAATATCAATCGATTCCTCATCTATCTTATATCTGTATCTGTGAAATCTAAAAACAGGACTAATGATAGCGTTAAAAACCAATATTATTGCAATTATCAATCCCAAAATAACTAATATTCCAATATTATTTGGAATAACAAACAATAATTCCAGCACAAATATAATAGCAAGTACCGCTATTGTTCCCGTAATTGTCCCAAAGTACATATTCAAAAGTGCGTTTTTTGATAATTTTTCGTACATTTTCTCCCTCTTTCTACTTTTTACGAAATAATAATTAAAGGCTGTCAATATGACAGCCTTTAAACATAAGCTTAACAACTATCAACATTTAAGATAATTATTTAGCTTCAATATATCCCTTTGCAACAAGAAGTTCTGCTGAAAGAACAGCTCCGCCTGCAGCACCTCTTAATGTGTTATGTGATAAACCTACAAACTTGTAGTCATATACTGTATCTTCTCTTAAACGTCCAACTGAAATTCCCATACCTTTTTCAAAGTTAACATCTAACTGAACCTGTGGTCTGTTATCTTCTTCAAGATACTGGATGAACTGCTTTGGAGCACTTGGAAGATCAAGCTCCTGTGGTTCTCCACTAAACTTAGTCATAGCTTCAATAAGCTGTTCTTTAGTTGGTTTCTTAGCAAACTTAACAAATACTGCTGCTGTATGTCCGTCTAATACAGGTACTCGAATACACTGTGTTGTGATAACAGGACTTGTTGCTTTTTTTATAACACCATCTTCAATCTTGCCCCATAATCTAAGTGGTTCCTGTTCTGACTTTTCTTCTTCACCGCCAATGAAAGGAATAATATTTCCTAGCATTTCAGGCCAATCCTTAAATGTCTTTCCTGCACCTGAAATAGCCTGGTATGTTGTTGCTACAACTTCTGTTGGCTCAAATTCTTTCCATGCTGTAAGTACAGGAGCATAACTCTGAATTGAACAGTTAGGTTTAACAGCAACAAAACCTCTCTTTGTACCAAGTCTTTCCTTCTGATACTTAATCACTTCATAATGTTCCGGGTTGATTTCCGGAACAACCATAGGAACATCAGGAGTCCATCTATGTGCGCTATTGTTTGAAACTACAGGAGTTTCTGTCTTAGCATAATCTTCTTCAATCTTCTTAATTTCTTCCTTAGTCATATCAACTGCACTAAATACAAAATCAACTGTTGAAGCAACAGCTTCTACTTCGTTAACATTATGTACAATCATCTTTTTAACTGATTCAGGCATTGGAGCTTCCATTTTCCATCTGTCACCTACAGCATCTTCATAAGTCTTTCCTGCTGAACGTGGGCTTGCAGCCAAAGTTGTAACTTCAAACCATGGATGGTCTGCTAACAAAGTAATAAATCTCTGTCCAACCATACCTGTTGCACCTAAAATACCTACTTTAAGTTTTTTGTCTAATTTCATCATCTTTGTGTTCTCCCTTATGCTTTTAATTTTATTTAAATGAATTAGTTTACCATATTAATAGAAATCTGACCAACCATCGTCATTCTTATTAGAATTTCCTGAATTATTCTTCTTTGAAGTTGTGGTCTTTTCTGTTTTAGATGAGTTCTTCTTTGTCGTTTCAGACTCATTGCCAAATATATCCACGGCATAATTATCTCCAGGTCCATAACTTCCATATGTATCGCCTGAAGGTTTGCTGTTCTTACTATTGTTATTCTTTGTTGCTTTCTTTGTTGATTTATTTGTTTTCTTACTTGATTTCTTAGTTGTTGCCTTTTCATCAGTCTTTGAGCTACTGCTTCCATTTTTGTTGGTAACAACTGTGTTTTTACTATTATCTGCAACTGTTCCCTTTTCACCGGCTACTGTTGCTTTCTGAACTGATTCCGTATTAGTTTCTGTTGTAGTCTCCGCAACTGTTGTCTCAACTGTAGTTGTGTTATTTTCATCTTTGACAGTCTGTTTTCCCGTTTTATCTTTAATAAAAACTACTGCAATTATTATAACTATAATTCCTACAACAATTCCAAAAATCTTCTTATTCTTCATCTTATGCCTCCCCTAAATATACTTTATTATTATTAAAATCATAAGTTATTCCATTAAATGAAACACTTTCTGACTCTGTATTCTGTTGTTTCTTTTCTCGCTGTTCCTTAAGATAACTATCATATGCCGTTACTGATTTCTTATAAGTGTCTGACATACATTCCTTATAAACCATAGTCATAAATGAACAGAAAAGACTTATAATAATTATTCCAATAATTGATGAACCGGCATCATGTTTCTTAAATAACGGCAACGAATCCCTATATTTAAAATTGGATAAAAATATTGCCGGGCTGAAAAACCATACTATAAAGAAAATATATTTCAATACGGTTATTACATAGTCCATTGGTTCAAATTTATAATAACTAAGTTCACCGTAAATACCTGTTCCTATATAGAAAATCATAAATGCATAATATAAAATAGCCGGAACCATCTTATATACTGCACCTGACCTGAAACCAAACAGTTTCACGCTTCCATTATCGTAATTGTTGGCTTTGGTATTCTTTCCATCATACCTAGCATATATATCTTTTTCTTTCCTGGGTTTGTATGGTTTATATGCCATCTCTTCTCCTTAAAATTCTGATTAAGTGGAATATTCCGTACATCAGACTTTCATAATTCTACTAAAATCGTTAATTTAAAGCTCCCGGCGTGACTCGAACACGTGACCTGCTCATTACGAGTGAGCTGCTCTACCAACTGAGCTACGGAAGCCTGTTTACATAATTTAACTATTTATTGTAATAAAGTATACAATGACATTATTATAACTATAAGAAGAAAAAAAGTAAAGACAAAAACACTATGTTTTGATATAATCTAGTTTATGATTTCAATTAAAATAAACGATATAAATAATTTTATGCAAAACCTTCTTGTAAAGGATACTTTTGATTCTTTTTTAATATGTAGCGGAGAAATAATAACAGGTTCTTCCTTCTCCTTTGACGGCCATATTAACAAAGCTTTTTTTAATAAGGATGAAATTGAAAACTTTACCGAAGATTTTGCCACCTGGAAAAACTTAAGAAATATTTGTTTTGAAATAATTAAAGGAAAAAAAGTTCCTACCCGACTTAAGTTGGTTATGGCTTTTCCTAAAGTTAATTATTCAAAAATCGTAAGGGAACTTGGCTCTTCTATTGCTGAAGAGAATATTAGCGGTCTTTATTTTCATATTATATACGAAAGCAATCAGATACATATTATAACCAGTTCTTCCCTTAATCTTTTTACAATGGATAAATCTCTTGATAATTACTGGGATAAATTAATTTCAAAGTTTCTTGAATCCCATTTTGATACAGAGATTTTATAGAAATTGTTAACTAACTGTAAACTTTTAGCACTCACCTTGATTGAGTGCTAATTTTCTCTTGACTTTTCTTTTTTACGTGTCTACAATATCCTTTAGAATTGAAAATGAACAATAACAAAGGAGTGATTTTTATGTCAAAGAAAAAGGGTAGTCTTTCAATTAACAGTGAAAATATTTTCCCTATTATTAAGAAATGGTTGTATTCAGACCATGACATTTTTTTCAGAGAATTAGTATCTAATGGTTGTGATGCCATTACAAAATTAAAGAAACTTGAAATGATGGGTGAAGCTGAAATAGCTGATGATGAAGAATTTAAGATTCAGATTCTCGCAAACCCTAAAGAGAAAACTCTTACTTTCATCGATAATGGTCTTGGTATGACTGCTGATGAAGTAGACGAATACATTAACCAGATTGCTTTTTCGGGTGCAGAAGCTTTCCTTGAACAGTATAAGGATAAAACTTCTGAAGACCAGATTATCGGTCATTTCGGTTTAGGTTTTTATTCAGCATTTATGGTTGCTGATAGAGTAACTATTGAAACTTTATCTTATAAGAAAGATGCCAAAGCAGTTCTTTGGGACTGTGAAGATGGTATGGACTTTACAATGTCTGACTCAGACAAGGCTGATCGTGGTACAAAGATTACTTTATATTTAAATGACGACAGCGTTGAATTTGCTAACATTTTCAAAGCTAAAGAGATTCTTGATAAGTACTGCTCTTTTATGCCTGTTGAAATTTTTGTATCTGACCCTTCTGCTGAACCTGAATATCAGACAATTATGGAAGAAGAATTAACAGATAAAGATACTGTTATTGAGCATATTGTTGAGCCGGCTAAAACTGAAGAAAAAGAAAAGGAAGACGGAACTAAGGAAACTGTTGAAGTTGAACCGGAAAAGAAAAAAGTAAAAATTTTAAAAAGACCTGTAAGTATCAGTGATACTACTCCTCTTTGGACTAAACATCCTAATGAATGTACTGAAGAAGAATACAGAGAATTCTATCACAAAGTATTCTTAGATTACAAAGAGCCTTTATTCTGGATTCATTTAAATATGGATTATCCATTTAACTTAAAGGGTATTTTGTACTTCCCTAAGATTAATACAGAATATG
>OGYE01002260.1_pt1 | contig 11935 bp, 13 predicted proteins | sample 1576471 | NCBI WGS metagenome assembly OGYE01 (sample SAMEA3541532, study PRJEB24748) | human gut metagenome | biome: human gut; feature: human-associated habitat; material: faeces | place: China | collected 2012
TGACGGAATGAATCTTGACTAATGTGATTTTAGTTGATATAATTAATATGAAGGAGGATAAGTATTATGGATAATGATGTGTATTTACCTAGAATTATTGATTCAATAATAGAAAGATATTTAAAATTATTTGGTGCAATCGTAATTGAAGGACCTAAGTATTGTGGAAAAACTTGGGTTGCTAGAAGACATGCTAAAAGTGAAATTTTGTTGCGAAAAGGAAATGAAGATAGTTCTAATATTATTGAGCTGGCTAAAATAAGCCCAATGACTATATTAGAGGGAGATAAGCCACGTTTAATTGATGAATGGCAATTTGCAACAAATTTATGGGATGAGATAAGATATGATGTAGATAAAGTTGGAAAGAAAGGTCAATATATTTTAACTGGTTCTTCAACTCCTAAAAGAAATGGAATACTACACTCTGGTGCTGGTAGATTTTGTAAACTTCATTTAAGAACCATGTCATTATATGAATCTGGTGATTCTACGGGTGATATATCACTTAAAGATATTTGTGATGGGGTAAAAGTTTCTAAAATGACTGGGGAAATTGATATAAAGAAACTTGCATATTTAGCAGTGCGTGGTGGATGGCCTGCAAATATAAATTTAAGTTCAAATGACTCAAAGAGTGCATTAGTAGAATACTTGAATTTAATTATAGATGATGATTTGGATAGATTGGATAATGTTAAGCGAGATAAAAGAAAAATTCGATTATTGTTAAAGTCATTAGCTAGAAATGAGTCTACTACAGTTTCTTTTAGCAAATTAAAAGATGATATCAGTAATATTGAAAATGAAGTTATTGATGTGGATACTATTTCATCATATTTAAGTGCATTGGATAGATTGTTTTTATTTGATAATGATGAACCATTTTCTGTTAATGTTAGATCTGGTATTAGAGTAAAGCAAAATGAAAAGCGACATTTTGCTGATCCTTCACTTGCTTGTGCTTTATTAAATTTGTCAGAGGATAAGTTAATTTATGATTTAAATACTTTTGGTTTTATTTTTGAAGCTATGGTAGAACGAGATTTAAAAATTTATGCAAGTTCTTTTGGTGGCAAAAGTTATCACTACCAAGACTATAATAATAGAGAAATTGATCATGTTATTGAACTTGAAGATGGTTCTTGGTGTGCTTTTGAAATAAAACTTGGAGCAAATAAAATTGAATCAGCTGCCAAAAATTTATTGGATATTAAAAAATCTATAGAAAAAGATGGTGGAATACCTCCTAAGGTGATGTGTGTAATATGTGGTTTATCTAATGCTGCATATATAAGACCTGATGGTGTAGTGGTGGTTCCGATTACTGCTTTAAAAAATTAAATATCTGTTAATATAACAGGTATTTTTAAGTATATTTAAAAATGTGAGTCTGCTTCTTGCCAAAAATTATATTTCATATTTTTAAGTATAATAATTTATGTATAATATTTTAAAACTTATTCATAATATTACTGGAGGTATTGAAATGAAAGATAAAGAATGTAATTGTTGTGAAGATGCTAAGTTTGGTGTAGCATACATTGATCCAGAATCTGGTTTATTATGTAGTAAAATAGATACAGATATGGAACTTCCTAAAGGTAAAAAAATATTAGCACCTAGAATATGTACTAAGTGTGGTAATACTGAATGGAAAACAATAGATAATTAATATCTCTATATTAAAAGTTGTTAGAAATGGTTCTAACAACTTTTTTGTTTTTAAAGAGTTTATTTGTATGAAATTTTATATAGACTTATAGTTGTGTTTTATTATAGGATAATGATAAAATCAAAGGTGAACAGAAAAAAACTGTACCTCTATGGGTATTGGTTATATTGAATAATAATTTTTATGGTCAAGCAGTGGTATTTATGTTATAATGTTAACATAGGAAAGGAGTAAAAACAACTATGAATAAGAAGAAAAAGCTTATTTTAAGTTTATTTTCATTAATTTTGCTTTTATTCGTTTTTCTTTTATATGGTTATAAATATAAAAAACAAGTTTATGTAGAAGAAAATAACCAAATAAAAACAGGCACAAGTATTAGTATGATGCTTGAAACAAAAAGAGGTTCTGGTCATTATGTATTATCTAGTAGTTCAAAGTGGCCTAAAGAAGGATATTTATTTAATTCAGAACTTTCTAAATGTGAAAATGGTGGAATACTTTCATGGAATGATGAAACAAAATCAGTGGTACTCAAAACTAAAGTAAGTGATAAATGCTATGTATATTTTGATGTACAACCACCAGATGTAACAATTACTGCAACTAATACCCCAATAACTTATGGTAAACTTGGAGTCATAACTTGTTCTAATAGTACAGCAACATATAATCAACAATATAATAGAGTGGAAATATCACAGATAAATGGAGGTTATACATCATGTACATTAAAATATACCGATAGTACTTTAAAAGTAAATTTAGCAACATATATTAAAGGTTTATCAGGAACAACACAAGGAACAGGAAAAGTAGTAAATGAAAAAGGCTATCGATATGAAGGAAAAAATCCAAATAACTATGTGTGGTTTAATAACGAATATTGGAGAATAATTGGTGTGTTTGACAGTAGCTCTCATGGACAAAGTGGAAAAAACTTGGTTAAAATAATAAGAGCAGATGTATTGGATGGACTAGTATGGGATAAGTCAACTACCAATGATTGGACAGCAGCTAGTTTGAACAAACTACTTAATGGTGCTTACTATAATGCTCAAGATGGAACAAGTTCTGGCTATTGCTATGGATATAGTACAAAAATAACAGCAAATTGTGATTATACTAAAAAAGGAATACAAGCTGGTTATAAAAATATGATAGCAAATGTAACATGGTATTTGGGTGGATATTCAAGTGCTGATGCAACAGCTGAAAGCTTCTATGGTTACGAAAGAGGAACAACAGTGTATAGTGGAAGGCCAACAACTACGACAGGCTATATAGGACTTATATACCCAAGTGATTATGGATATAGTGTATTATCAAGTAGTTGTGCAAGAACAATAAATTTAAGTTCTTATTCTAGAGCAGCATGTGCAGGAGCAAGTTGGCTATATGGGAAAGGAGAGGAATGGACACTTACCCCTGATTCTTCTGACAGCAGCAAAGTATTCTATTTCACCAACTCCGGAATGCTTTTCAACTACGCCTCAAACTTTGGGGAAGGTTCCCGTCCAGTCTTGTATCTAGATGCTTCTGTGTACAAAATAGAAGGAGAAGGAACTTTAGATAAGCCATATATAATAGGGATGTGAAAATCTTTGGTTTTGCGTGGCTGGCGGGAGTTTCCCTCCCATGCATCGAAAATTATGAACAATAAGAAAGGAAAGTGAAAATATATGTTTAGATAATTGTTCACATCGGGAGGGGTGATGGAAGAACCTCAAAATATATAATTATTAATCAGTCAAGTGTCAAGTTATTTGAAGTTTATGGATATGATGCGTTTATATTTAATTATCTTTTTGATTATAAAATAATACAAGTTGGCAAAACATAAAAATGTGGTTTTCTAGATGGTTCATTAGAAAAATTAACTAATAAACAAAATGATTTAAAAATATCATATCAGGTTATATATAAAGGAGAAAATCTACATGTAAAAGATTATAGTAAAATAAATCAGTATTCTAAATATAAATTGATAACTTTTAAAAGAGAGAATTGATACTTTAATAGAAAAAAATAAATTATTAGATAATGGAAAAGCTAAAGAAATTATGGAGAAAATTGAGCAATGTTTAGAATAAATAATAATGATTTTAAAATACTTCAGAAATATAAAATATTTCTAATGAATTTAGATAATTCTTTAGAAAATATACCACGAAAAGATATGTATTTTAAAGATAGGATTAAAAATGTATCACTAGATGTGCTAAAAGATATTTTGTTATGTTCTTATGATACTAGTTCTGTAAGTTCGTACATAACTAGTATAAAAGCTAATATTGCTTTACTTGATTTTATGTTAGAAAGATTATCACTGAAAAAATATATAAGTGAGAAAAACTTATATAAAATTGCAACCGATTTAGTAGAACTAAATAAAATGGTTACCGGATGGCTTAATAATCATGAAAGTAAATTTGTTTGATTTATTAGACATATATAAATTGGCATAAAGAACATGAATTATCCAAAGGATAAAATCCTTAAAAAGAAAATAGATACGGAAAAGTCCAAGGACTTTTCCTATGGGTTTATTATATTAATTTGATTTATGAAAGAAAGATATTTAATAATTAAGAAGTTATATAAAGATTATGTAATTTTAATAAAAGATAAAAATAATAGATATAATGAATTATATTTAAAAGTAAAATTAATAGAATTGTTGGAGGACTTATGCAAAAGAGAATTAGAATAGTAAGTATAGTAATTATATTGATAGTATTATTTATTAGTATTATTTTTAATAACAACACTAATAATAAACATACATTTAAAAAGGATGGAATATTATATGCTATATCTTTAGATGGAAAAAGCATAACATCTTTTCCATCCAAAGGATTATATAAAGTAAATGTGTCATGTGATGGTGCAAATGGAAAATGGCTATATGATGATTGGAAATTGGCAATAGAAAATATAGCAGGTGATGTATCATGTGATATAAAGTTTGAAACAATTACAAAAACGTACTTTAATGATTATATTACAAGCTTATCAGGAACAACACAAGGAACAGGACAAGTAATAAATGAAAATGGTCATCGATATGAAGGAAAAAATCCAAATAACTATGTGTGGTTTAATAACGAATATTGGAGAATAATTGGAGTATTTGATAGTAGTTCTCATGGACAAAGTGGAAAAAACTTGGTTAAAATAATAAGAGCAGATGTGTTAGATGGGCTAGCATGGGATAAGTCAAATACCAATGATTGGACAGCAGCAAGTTTGAATAAACTACTTAATGGTGCATACTATAATTCTCAAGATGGAACGAGTTCTGGATATTGCTATGGATATGCTATAGTTCCCATAACAGCTAATTGTGATTATACAAAAAAAGGAATACAAGTTAGATATAGAAGTATGATAGCAAATGTCACATGGTATTTAGGAGGATATTCAAGTAATGATGCAACAACCGAAGCTTTTTATGGATATGAAAGAGGAACAACAGTATATAGTGGAAGACCAACAACTACGATAGGCTATATAGGACTTATATACCCAAGTGATTATGGATATAGTGTATTATCAAGTAGTTGTCCAAGAACAACAAATTTAAATTCTTATTCTGGTTCTGGAGTAGCATGTGCCAGAGCAAGTTGGCTATATGGGAAAGGATATGAATGGACACTTACCCCTGTTTCTTCATACAGCAACAATGTGTTCACTCTCACCAGCATCGGCCATCTCAACCACGTCGCGAGCAGTGCGAGCAATGGGAATGTTGTCCGTCCAGTCTTGTATCTAGATGCTTCTGTGTATAAAATAGATGGAGAAGGAACTTTAGATAAGCCGTATATTATAGGGATGTGAGAACCTTTGGTTTAGTGTGGCTGGCTGAAGTTTCCGTCCCACGCGGGATGTCATAAGAAAGTATAGTTGTTATACTTTCTTTTTATAATTTTGTTCTAAAATCATAGACAAGTAATTAATAATTTGATAAAATAAAGTAGTACGTAAGTTGTATAGAATGGAAGTGCTTGTTATGGCTAAAATTATATCACTTGTTAATCAAAAGGGTGGAGTTGGAAAAACTACCACTAGTATAAATTTGTCTGCTGCATTAGGTAAAATGGGTAAACGTGTATTATTAATAGATATGGATCCTCAAAGTAATGCAACAACTGGGTTAGGTTTAACCTCTAATGATTTTAAAAATGATGTATATGAATTAATTACTGATAAATGTGAAGTTAAAAAGGCAATAAAGAAAACTAAATTTCATAATCTTAGTATAATTCCATCCACTATTAATTTAGCTGGTGTTGATGTTGAATTTGTTAAAAGAATGCTTGAAGATAAAGAATTTAGTCAAAATATGCAATTAAAATTAAAATTAGATGAAATTAAAGATAATTATGATTACATAATAATTGATTGTCAACCATCTTTAGGTCTTGGTACTATGAATGCGTTAGTTGCTAGTGATAGTGTAATTATTCCCGTTCAATGTGAATTCTTTGCATTAGAAGGTATTACACAACTTTTGAATAGTATTATAATGGTTCAAGGAAGTATGAATCCAAATCTTAGAATTGAAGGAGTACTTTTAACAATGCTTGATGGAAGAACAAATATCGGTCTTGAAGTAATTGAAGAAATAAGAAAATACTTTAAAGATAAAGTATTTAATACAATAATACCTAGATTAGTAAGATTAGTAGAGGCTCCGAGCCATGGTAAACCAATAAATGAATATGATCCTTTAAGTAGAGCTACGGAAGCTTATGCTAATTTAGCAAAGGAAGTGGTTAGTAGAGATGGAAACTAAGAAAAAAGCGTTAGGTAAAGGACTTGAACAATTATTTTCTAACAATGTAATTGATTTTGAAAATTTTGAAGATACCGTTGTTGAAGAAAATAAGAAAGATGTAACAGAAATTAATATTGATGAAATAAGGAGTAATCCTTATCAACCAAGAAGAACTTTTGATACTGAAACTTTAAATGAACTAGCTAAATCAATAGAAGAATATGGTGTAGTTCAACCAGTAATTGTTAAGAAAAGTATTAAAGGTTATGAACTTATAGCTGGGGAAAGAAGAACAAAAGCTGCTAAAATTGCTGGTTTAAAAGTTATACCTGCGATTATTAAAGATTTTGATGATCAACAAATGATGGAAATTGCTTTGATTGAAAATATTCAAAGAGAAGATTTAAACCCAATGGATGAAGCTGTAAGTATTAGTAATATCATTAAATTAAGAGGTTATACACAAGATGAGTTTGCAAATAAGTTTGGTAAAAGCAGAACTTATGTAACAAATATTCTTGGTCTTTTGAAGTTGCCTGAAGATGTTAAAAAAATGGTTGAAAAGAGAACATTAAGCATGTCTCATGCTAGAGTACTTAGTAAGATTGATGATGAAGAAAAGGTTGTAAGACTTGCTAAGCAAGTGATAACTGATGAACTATCAGTGAGGGAACTTGAAAAAATAACTCAAGATGATAAGAAAGAAATTGAAGTTGTTAAGAATAAAAAATCTGGATATGATCATAAATATCGTATGTATGAAAATATAATAATGGATAATTTAGATACTAAGGTTAGAGTTAGTAAAAAGAAAATTGAAATATATTTTGATGGGGTTAATGAGCTAGAAGAAATACTATCTAAAATGAATGTAAAAGTTGAGGAAGAATAGATGAATAAAGATTTTAATTTAAATGATGATGTCATAATGAAAAAACAACATGCATGTGGCACTAATTTATGGGTAATAACTAGAAATGGTGCTGATATCAAAATTAAATGTAAAAATTGTGGTAGAGAAATCATGATGGATAGATTAGAATTTATGAAAAAGTTAAAAAAGGTGATAGTGAATGAAAAAACTTCGAACTAAAGAAAAAATTGGATTACATCCGGTGATGATGCTTCTTGTTTTAAGCTTTATTACTATTATTGCAAGTGGAGTACTTAGATTCTTTAATGTTCAATCAACATTTAATAAGATATCTACTATTACTGGTGATTTTCAAGTTACAACAGAAGCTGTTAAATCATTATTTAGCTTAAGTGGATTAAAATATATTTTTACTACCACAGTTAGTAACTTTGCTAATTTTGCAGTTTTAAGTAATTTAATTATTATTTTACTTGGTATTGGTATAATGGTTAAAAGTGGTTTTTTAAAAACTATTATTACAATGATGACTAAAAAAGCTAAGAAAAATACTGTTACATTTGCATTAATATTTATATGTATTATTGCAAGTTTAATTGGTGATTTATCATATATTATTATGGTACCTCTTGGGGCATTGTTATTTCTTTATGGAAAAAGAAATCCATTGATTGGTATTATTGCATCATTTGCAAGCTTAACTTGTGGTAATGCTCTTAGTTTGTTTTTAACTAGTAATGATTCAAGTATGTTAAATATGACACTTACAAATGCACATTTAATTGATCAAACATTTAGTGCATCAAGTTGGTCATATATTATAGTTATGATAATGCTTATTATTATAATGAGTTTTGTATTAACAAATATTACAGAAAATTATGTTGCTAAGAAGTTACCTAAGTATGAATTTTTAGAAGAAGAAAGTGTGGAAGATGAATTAGTACTTACTAGAAAACAAATGAGAGGATTATTATTTTCTTTAGGTGCTGGTTTAATTTATTTACTTATATTTATTTATAATATAATACCTGGACTTCCTTTTTCAGGAAATTTACTTGATTATAGTCAAAGTCTATACATAGATAAATTATTTAGTTATAATTCATTTTTTAGTAATGGTTTTGTCTTTGTAGTTGCAGTTTTCTTTGTAATACTTGGTTTATTTTATGGAATTGGTGCTAAAACTATAAAGAATAATAAAGAGTTTATTGATGCTTTAGGTTATTCATTAAATGGAATTGGTAAAGTATTAGTTATGATATTTGCTGCGAGTGCATTTATTAATATATTTAAACAATCAAATATAGGTAATGTATTAGTTGGAGCTTTAACAAATGTAATGCAAAATTCAAGTTTTGCTGGATTACCACTTATTATTATGTTGTTTGTATTTGCAGTTGTTATGTCATTGTTTCAACCAAATATACTATTTAGTTATAATATTGTATCAGGAGTTATCCCTAGACTTATGAATGTTGGTATTAATCCATTATTTAGTCAATTAACTTTTAGATTAGGAAGTTCTGTTGCTTTAGGACTTACTCCAGTGTATGCATATTTTATAATTTATTTAGCATATTTAGAAAATTATAATCAAAGTAATAAACCTATTACTATTTGGGAAGCTATTAAATATCAATTGCCATATGCAATTATTACAGCAGTTGTATATTTAGCATTTATTGTTATTTGGTATATTATTAAGTTTCCACTTGGAATAGGTGCAGGTGTTGGACTTTAGGGAGGTTATTTTATGAGTTTAAAAGCTGGAATAGTAGGATTACCTAATGTTGGTAAATCAACATTATTTAATGCTATTACTAAACAAAACATATTGGCTGCGAATTATCCATTTGCAACAATAGAACCTAATGTAGGAATGGTGTTTGTTCCTGATACAAGAGTAGAATTTTTAAAAAACATGTATAATCCTAAGAGTGTTGTGCCAACAACATTTGAATTTACTGATATAGCAGGATTAGTTGCAGGAGCATCTAAAGGAGAAGGTCTTGGTAATAAGTTTTTATCACATATTAGAGAATGTGATGCAATTGTTGAAGTTGTTAGATGTTTTAGTGATCCTAATGTTACTCATGTAACAGGTAAGGTTGATCCAATAAGTGATATTGAAGTAATAAATATTGAGTTGGTACTTGCGGATTTAGATGTTATAAATAATAGAATAGATAAAATTGAAAAGAAAGCTGTCACAACAAAAGATAAAGAATCATTAGCAGAAGTTAATGTATTAAAAAGATGTAAAACTGCTTTGGAAGCAAATACTCCTTTAAGAAGAATTGGATTTGATAAAGATGAGAAAAAAATATTAAAAAATTTTAGTTTCTTAACAATTAAACCAATTATATATGTTGCTAATGTTAATGAAGATGATGTGGCAGTTGGTGATAATGAATATTCTTTACAAGTTAAGAATTATGCTGAAGCTGAAGGATCTGGTGTAATTGTAATGTGTTCTAAATTAGAAGCTGATTTAGCTGGTTTAGAAAATGAAGAAAGAGATTTATTTTTACAAGAAATAGGAATTAAATCTAGTGGATTAGATAAACTTATTTTTGCTACATATAATTTATTAGGCTTAGCCACTTTCTTTACAGCAGGTAGTGATGAAGTTAGAGCTTGGACTTTTAGACAAGGAATGAAGGCACCAGAATGTGCTGGATTGATTCATAGTGATATTGAAAGAGGTTTTATTAGAGCTGAAGTTATGACTTTTGAAGATTTAGAAAGTTTAGGTAGTGAAAAAGCAGTCAAAGATGCTGGTAAGCTTCGTATTGAAGGAAAAGAATATGAATTAAAAGATGGAGATATTTGTTATTTTCGATTTAATGTATAAAAGGAGGGATAAAAATGGAAGATAATAAGTTAATTAGTAAATCATTTATATGGATGTGTATTGGTCTTTTGACAACATTCGTTACTGGATTTGGTGTTGCATCAAATGAAAAAATGCTTGCTAACATATTTAGTGGAGGTTTTTATTGGGTATGTATTATTGCAGAATTTCTTTTAGTAATATACTTATCTGCAAGAGTATTTAAAATGAGTCCAACAGGTGCAAAGATTAGTTTTTTACTTTACGCTTTTGTTAGTGGTCTTACTTTTTCAAGTGTATTTGTTGTTTATAACTTATCTAGTATTATGTATGTATTTTTAATAGCAGCTGTTGTATTTGGAATCATGGCTTTAATTGGATATACTACGAATGCTGATTTATCTAAGATAGGTTTTTACTTACTGATGGCACTTCTTGGTGTAATTATTGTATCAATATTTAATATTTTTATTGGAAGTGATACTTTAACATTAGTTTTAAGTGCTATATGTTTGTTAATATTTATTGGTATTACAGCATATGATGTTCAAAAGATTAAGTCTTTAGAAAGTTCTGGATTACCTGAAGATAATTTAGCAATTTATGGAGCTTTAGAATTATATTTAGATTTTATTAATATTTTCTTACATTTATTGGAAATATTTGCAAATAATAAGGATTAATTATGGATACAAGTTTAAAAAGAATTATAGCATTTATTATTGATTTATGTTTAGTATTAGTTATAGCTGATTTAGTTTGTAAGTTAGATCCTTATAGAGATAAGTATGCTTCATTAAATAAAGAACTTCTAGAAGTAACAAAAGAACTTAATACTGGAAGTAGTTCATATGATTTAGATTATTACAAAGAATTAAATTATAAAACTTATCGAAATGGTGCGGTAAGTTCTGGGATAACGATTGTTACCTTGGTTTTGTATTTCGGAGTTTTACAATATGCTTTGAAAGGTCAAACTCCAGGAAAAAAATTAATGAAGTTAAAAGTTGTAAGTAACAGTGATAAAAGTTTAAATATTGGTAATTACTTATTAAGGGTATTAATTTTAAATAATGTTTGGCTAATGTTAATAAATATTATTTGTGTGTTTGCTTTTAACTCAAGTGTATTTTATAGGGTAGGTTCAATTATTGGACTTTTAAGTAATACGATGTACATGGTAAACTTGATTATGGTTATGTTTAGAAGCGATAATCGTGGTCTTCATGATATGTTAGCAAATACAAAAGTAATAGATTTAAATTCTGCAGCTATTGTATCAACAGTAACAGATGTAAAAAAAGAATCAATTAAAGAAAAAGAACAAAAAATAAATAAGAAGAAAAGTGTGAAGAAATAATTTCACATTTTTTTAATGTAATTTTTTAAGTTCCTCATTGACAATAGGGACCCAGTAACAATTCTTTTGTAATTTTGTAATATCTTCTTAGAAAGATATTACTAGATAGTATGGCGAATTATCACTGCCTTTTGTAAATGATTTGCCTAAAAAAATGAATTAAAAAATTTTTGAAATTACTTGATTTTATGTATAGAAATATGTTAATATAATTCTCATCTGCCAGTTATAATAGCGTATGGATTATAATTTTAAGTAGGGTTGGCTGAATCCGAATTTGGTCTGTGGAGGAAGGGATTCCCGTGAAGCAGAAATTTATCACCGTGAGGTGGTAAAAAACTTTGATTACATTATCACTAACTTTATTGCTTTTTTCGGTATTTTTGGCTTGTTTTTTTAATATTTATTTG
>OGYE01002263.1_pt1 | contig 11931 bp, 9 predicted proteins | sample 1576471 | NCBI WGS metagenome assembly OGYE01 (sample SAMEA3541532, study PRJEB24748) | human gut metagenome | biome: human gut; feature: human-associated habitat; material: faeces | place: China | collected 2012
TCGACTATTCGCAGATTCAGTTCTGATAGGTATCGCATTGTTGGCGGGCAGCCGGAAACAGGAAATCAAAGACAACCTGCCGATGATGCTGGAGGCTGCTGCTCCGTTTACCAAAGATTATCAATTGGTGCTGGCAGGGGCTCCGGGGATGGACCCTGCCTATTATTCGGATTATATAAATCCGAATGTACCGGTTAAAATCATTTTCGGACAGACCTACAGGTTGTTGCAGCACGCGCAGGCGGCATTGGTGACTTCGGGTACTGCAACTTTGGAAACAGCTCTTTTCCGTGTTCCTCAAGTGGTGTGTTACTATACTCCGGTAGGGAAATTTATCGCTTTTCTTCGCCGGCATATTCTAAAAGTGAAATATATTTCGTTGGTTAATCTGGTAGCCGACAAGGAAGTGGTTCGTGAACTGGTGGCGGATACGATGACGGTGGATAACGTGCGTTCAGAGTTAGAATCTCTTTTATATAATAAGGTATACAGAAATAAGGTGTTGGAAGAGTATGATCGTATTATTCAGATTTTAGGTCCGGCAGGAGCTTCGGGGACAGCAGCCCGTGAAATGGTAGCTTTGTTGAAGAAATAAACTTTTCACGATCTCTTTTTGTTCTTTCGGGTAAACAACTTAAACCCTGGAAGTATATGAAATATTTTTTTCAATCTATGTTAGGGGCGATGCTTCTTTTGAGCGGAGTATTCGCCTTTTCATCTTGTGGTAATGATGAAAGTGATCCGGACAGTACGGTGACTATAGCTATGGCTACCGTAGAAAAACAACCTCAGTATGATGCTCCTTATTTGGTGTTGGACAACGGAGAGAAGTTGTGGGTGGTGCAGCATATTGTTCCTTACCGGGATTTGAAGGCAGGAGAACGGATTTTGGGAAATTATTCTTTTTTGGAAGCCGGTGAAAGTGGATTTGCTTATAATATCCGTTTGAATGACTATACCTTAGTACCTGTTCAGGAAATTATCGGATTGAACCCCGATAATATGGACAGTATTGGAAATATGAAAGTACAGATCAAGGATATGTGGCCTTCTGATGACTATCTGAATGTACGTTTTATGTTGAATTTTCCCAGTCCGCAGAAACCTATTCTTAATCTGGTTGTGAATGAGATGATTCCTTGGACAAAGGACGGATATGCGCATTTGGAACTCCGCTATAATAACAACGGAAGTCAGGGCAGATTGGTACCTGGTATGGTTTCTTTTAAATTAGATGATTATTCACCGGAAAACAGTGAATTGAAAGGAATAAAGGTATTGGTTAATCCTGTGGACGGGGAAGAAAAAACATATATTTTCTCTTATCCGCTCACTGGCGAGGATGTACCGGGCTTTAATCCTTTGGATTTGGCGGAGTTAAAATAAAGAAACTACATACAGATAGACTACTGCTGCCGGGATTGCGAGAATCGCGCTGTCAAAACGGTCGAGCATTCCACCGTGTCCCGGTAAAATATTGCCCGAATCTTTGATGCCTAGACGGCGTTTTAATAAAGATTCCGTTAAATCTCCCCAGGTTCCGAATACTACCACTGTCAATGCTAGTCCGATCCATACTCCGGTAGACATGAAAGGGAAGAAGTGAGATAGCAGGAAAGAAGCTATGATACAGAAAATGCCGCCGCCAATAGAGCCTTCCCATGACTTCTTAGGAGAAATGCGTTCAAATAGTTTATGTTTGCCAAACAGCATGCCTGTACAGTAAGCACCTGTATCATTCACCCAGTTGAATATAAAAATAGATAGTGGGAGAATAGCGTTGTATTGTGAAAGGCTGGCTGTTTCGTCCGAATGGAAAGCCAATACATTCAGCAAAGCAAAAGGCAGACCGATATAAAGTTGGCTAAGCATCGAATAAGCCCAGTTAAGTACCGGGTTCTCCTTTTTCAGATACAACTCGCTAATCATCATGTAAAGCAATAAAAGCACATACGGGATGAATATTTTCGAATCGGCTGCATCAATGCAGAATCCCATGATTGCGAGGAATAAATAAGCCCCGCCGAGCATATTAATGGTCTTGTTTATCTTGACTCCTTCTGCGCGCATATTTACCAACTGTGCAAACTCATAAATAGTCAGTGCACTGATAACGGTGAACAGAATGCCAAAACTGAATGCGTCATAAAGGATGCACCCTACCAAGATGGCAACGAAGAGTACACCCGTAATAGCTCGTTTTATGAAATTGTTAATCAAAATCTATTCGTTTTAATTAGTTGGACCCGTTAGCTTGTTCTTCTCCATTGGACTTACCCTCTACGGTAACTTTGCCTTCCACTGTAACCTTGTTACCTGCTGCGGCAACTTTGGTGTCAATGGGGGCTTGCTCCTCTGCAGTATTTTCAGCTTCTTCTTCTTTGATTTCTTTTTCTTCTTCTTTTTGATGCCGAAGAAATCGCGGAGACCGTTGAAGTCTTTCTTCATGATGAGACCGAGACCCTGCGTGTTCAGACTGTTGCGCGTAAAATAGCGGTCGTTGGTCTGATTGTACATGCGTATGGCGAGGTTGCCGTTAGGGAAGATGAGGTAGCGGAGGTCGAAATCACCGATGAAACTCTGCGTGGCATTCGGATTGTCGCGATAACCGAACTGGCCATTGAAGAGCAGGCGGTTGTTGAGCAGCTTGCCACTCAGAATGCCCTCATATTCGGCATTGTTGAAACCCTCATCGCCCGTAGATATGTTGGCACCGAAATTCCAGTTGTTGCTCTTCACCACGTTGGAAAGTACGGTGTTCAGCTGCTGCGAGATGGTGCCGCTCAGCAGGCTCTGCATCGCCAGCGAAGTCTGGCTCTGCTGTTCACCATCCTCGCTCACCTGGTTGTTGTTGGTCTGGGCGTAGAACCGGCCGATGCCCAAGAGATAGAGCACCTGCTGGTTCATCTCTTCCTGCGAATTGATGATAGAGTAGATCATCTGCTTCGCATCGCTGTTAACCGTAGGCAGGTCCATCGAGAAATCTACCTTAGGCGATTGAGGCGTGCCGGTGATGTCCATCAGGCAGTCTACGCGGATGTTGTTGCCCGAGAACGAACGGCCTATGCGCAGGTCGCTCAGCGGCACTCCGTTTACGGTATATTTAGCCCGCAGGTTGAGTGGGGCGTTGTATGGATTGCCACCGAAGGCGATGGTTCCGCCCGGCATAAACTCGAACTCCTTCTTGATGAGATTCTGGATGGTGAGCTTGTAGGTGCCGTGGTCAACCACATAGTTGCCAAACATGTCGAACGAGCCCTTGTTGAAGTAGTTGGCGCGAATTACGCCATCTCCGTTCAGGGTGATGTAATCGCCCGACTGCTCGTCCATGATCAGCTTGAGCGTGAGGTTCTGGTTGGTGTTTACGAGGAAGTTGATGCGCATATCCGATTCGAAATCGATGTCATCCTCTCTCTGTTTCGTGGTTGGAGCCCCGTTCAGGCTGTCCATGATATCCGGCACAATCTCGTGCCAGTGGATAAAGCTCTTGTCGCTGATGGCGTCCGGACTTGCCACATTATATACAAAGATACTGCCCGGTTCGGGTTCGGCGTTGATATCGATGACGGTTTCGCCGCTCTTGCCGTGGATGCCTACATCGCCCGTGGCATAGATGGTGCCATAGAAGGTGTTGTCGCCAAACTCGCGGGTATCGAAGCCCAGGAAGTTGTGCGCCTTGATATCGAGGTCGTAGCTCAGCCTGGTGAGGTGCTTGTGGTGGATGCCTCCGCTCAGGATGGCTATGTTGCGGTTGCGGTCGAAGATGGTATCATGCTCTATGAGGATATCATCTGGGATGGCGTGGGCATGGAGCGCATCGAAGGTATAATCGGTGTTGAGCTGCTTGAGGTGCACCTTGCCGTGAGCGGTAATATCGCCCACGAGATTGATGCTTTTCAAATCGCCCACCACATTGAGATGCCCATCGCCCCGGGCTTCTACCTGATTCATGAAACTGCCGCAGAAATTCTCAAGGAATTTCATGCTGGTGCCCTGGGCATCGATACCCAGGTCGATATAGTTGCGCTTAGGCGAGACGTATCCGTTGATGAGCGTCTGATGCTCCGGACCATCGTCGGCAACTGCATGAATATCAATCTGTTCAAGCTCCTTGTTGAAGTTAACACCAGCATGGAGCACACCGAGCGGTCCGTTTTCGAAGGTAAACTCCTCCACGTCTAGCTGGGCGTAGGCATCAGGGTCGTTGAAGAGGCTCTTGATGATAGCCTTGCCCGAAGCCTTGCCGGTGAAATCTACCGAATGGAAATTGATGAGGTTCAGCACGTATGCCACATCCACATCCTTCAGGTCGGCTACGATAGAATCGGTCTTCTCGGGTGTAGCAAGACCGGAAACGATGACGTGCTGCTGGTCGTGGCTCACGGCGAAATGGTCTACCAGCAGGCGGTTCTTGCTGTAGATGATGTCGGCAGGATGAACCTCCCACGGCGTGCCGTCGATTCTGATTTCAGACGGGTGTATGGTTACGTGGGCGGTAGAAACCTGATTTTCGTTCTTGAAGAACTGCGCCCTCGTATCGATGATGCCCTGGATAGGGAGCTTAGCCGAATGGTTGTTGTAGAAGAGCTTGGCGAAGAGCTGGTTGTCGGCAGCGGCTGCCTTTACGTGGATGCCCGGTCCGTTATCGCCCCATTTGCCCTGCCTGATCTGCGCATCTACCTTGAGCGAATCGTTGATGGTATGCAGTCGCACTTTGGCTCCATGATAGTCTTTGCCGCCATAGTTGAAGCCAGGCACGCTGGCATAGATGTTGACGGTTTTCTCGGCATCGTTCATGAATCCATCGGCAAAGACGGGCTGCTCTATCTGCAGCGGAATGCCCAGCATGCGCTGCAGTATCTCGGTAGAGGTGATTTCTGCCTGGAAGGTGAAATGGTTCTTCGCACTCCTGTCTACCTTGCCGATGCCCGGAAGGGTAGGCAGTTTGCTGGCTACCAGGTTGGTGAAGCTCTTGGTGAGGGTAGCGTAATCGTACTCTCCGTCAACATGGATGCTGGCGAACGGGGCTTCGAGGTCGAAATAGCTGTCCTTGCCCTGGTTCTTGGCGCTTACGGTGATGTCATTGAGACTGTAGGTCTTGTCGGCTACCTTCAGTCCCAGGATGGTTGGCAGCAGATGCTGTACATGGGCTGTTGCGGCATACTGCTTGCGCGGGATGGAGTAGGAGCCTTCTACCTGGATGTTGGCGTTAGGGTCGGCGATGGATGCGAGTCCCTCGAGCAATCCCCGGTTATAGCTGCCGTCTATCTGAATGTTGCGGTAGCTGTACTTGTTGAAATCGAAGCGCGGAATGCTGCCCTTGGCATAGAAATGCTGCTTGTTGCCGTGAGCCGAAAGCGATGCTGCCAGGATGCCGAACTGCCCGTTGTCGAGGATTCTGCCCAGGTTGATGCCCTGGGTGTTGATGCTAGCCTTGAGCTCGGAGCCAGCCTTTTCGGCCTTGATGGCTACTTCGCCCACGCCGGTCTTCAGCTGGCCGCGGGTGCCTACTTGCTTGCCAGCACCATATACTTCACCTATATAATATATGTCGCCAAGGCGCAGCACTTCTTTCGGAATGCTGATGCGTTTGCCCAGATTTCTGGAAACCTCTCCGATGCCATCGCCTGATATCTTGAGGGCTGAGATGTTTGCCTTCCAGCGCAGAAGGCGGTCCCAATCGCTCACACGGCCGTTAGCCCTGAGCAGCAGACTGCCGCTCTGAGTCTTGAATTCGAGGTTATGGATGCGGGCAGATGTACTGGTGCCCGAAAACTGGAGATGAAGCTGCAGGGCATCCTTGAACTTGCGGAGTTCAGGCACGAAGCAGGCAATATCGGCAAGCGTGATGACGGACGGCTTGATGCCGCCCTGAAACTGGAGTGTAGGCTTTACGATATGCTTGTTCTCGATGCGGTAGGTAGCGCGCAGGTCATCAAACTGCAATTGCGAATGAGGGAGCTCGATGCTGAAGTCTCTGAGCAGGGCTTGCTGCTGGTCGGCATCGAGTTTGAATCTCAGATTTCTGAGTTGAAGTCCTGATTTATCTTTCAGCGCTATCTTCTTGACAGCCAAATGGATATCCTTGTCGGTGAGATGGCCCAGAATAATGTGGGCAGAGAGGTCGGTGATGCCTAGATGCTGCGGCGAAAAGACGCCCGGCTTAGGCGCAATATCGCGCTGGTTGTAGGCAACGGCACCATGGCGGATAATCAGGCTTCCGATGTGCAGGTCGAGCGGAGTATGGCGGGTGGTATCTTTCGAAGCCAGCGAATCGAGCACGAACTGGATGTTCATCGGGCTCTTGGCATCCTGCTTGTAGATGTTGGCGTTCAGTCCGAAGAGCTGGGCAGATGAAACCGAAATCTTGCCATCCTTCAAAGGCAGGAAATCGAGCTTTGCCGATACGCGCGAAGCACAGATCATGCTGTCGCCCTTCTGGTCGAGCATCATCACGTCATCTATGATAATGCGGTTGAAGAAGCCCAGATTCACCTTTCCGATACTTACCTGAGTGCCGAATTTCTGAGCCAGTGCACCGGCTACTTCAGAGCCGATGAAGGCCTGTACTGGTGGCACGTGCAACAGTACGACAAGCAAGAAATAGACAGCAGCCAGCGTCCATATAATGCTATTGATGATATGTTTTAAATGTTTCAGAGTTGCTTTCTCTAGTTTACAAAAATGTTACTAATTTGAATTTTGCGACAAAATTACTGAAAAATCGGCATAAAATCGAATAATTCACACAATTTTTCTTTTTTATATCACTTTTTTTCACTATTTTTGCAGCACGTTTAGAAGTTTCAGCATGGAAGTAGATAAAATATATGTTTTATGGCAGATGACCAGGATAGCGTCTTGATGAGGGCGCTGAAGCATATATCTTGAAGTGATTAGTAAGTTTATATATAATATTTTTTAATGTAGTTATGGCAAATGTAATTAAGTTACGTAAAGGCTTGGACATTAACCTTACGGGTAAGGCTTCCAAGGATGTAACGCTCCAGGTGGCTCAGGCTGGCGAGTATGCGCTGGTTCCTGCGGCTTTCGTGGGTGTGACTCCTAAGGTAGTGGTACGCGAGGGCGATCATGTCAATGCCGGAGATGCCTTGTTTGTGAACAAGGCTTGCCCGGAGGTGAAGTTTGCCTCGCCAGTGAGCGGAGAAGTAACCGCCATTGAGAGAGGTGAGCGCCGAAAGGTGCTCTGCGTGAAGGTGAAGGCCGACGCAGTACAGACCTCTACGGATTTTGGTAAGAAAAACGTTGATGCGTTAGACGGTGAGGCTGTCAAGCAGGAGCTGCTTGAGGCTGGTCTCTTCGGATACATCAACCAGTTGCCTTATGCTGTGTCCACAACTCCCGACACCAAGCCTAAGGCAATTTTCGTTTCTGCCCTCCGCGACATGCCGCTCGCAGCCGACTTTGAGATTGAACTCGAAGGCAACGAAGAGGCTTTCCAGACGGGTTTGACAGCCTTGAGCAAGATTGCGAAAACTTATCTGGGTGTTGGCGTTGACCAGCACAGCAATGCGCTCGGCGAGGCTAAGAACGTAGAACTCAATGTATTCGACGGTCCTTGCCCGGCAGGTAATGTAGGCGTACAGGTGAACAACATCGACCCGGTAAACAAGGGCGAGGTGGTTTGGACAGTAGATCCAGCATCGGTTATCTTCTTCGGAAGACTCTTCCTGACAGGTAAGGTTGATTTGCACAAGACTGTAGCTGTGGCTGGTAGTGAAATCAAGACTCCTGGCTATGCTGAAGTTTTGGTAGGTACACCTTTAAGCAGTTTTGTAGCCAATCAGCTGAAAGCTACTGACCATGTGAGACTTATCAATGGTAATCCTCTTACCGGTGTAAAGACAATTACAGCCGATTTCGTAGGTGGTCATACATCAGAGATTACAGCTATCCCAGAAGGTGATGACAACGACGAGATGCTGGGTTGGATTCTTCCACGTACCGATCAGTTCTCTACATCGCGTTCATATCTCTCCTGGCTCTTCGGCAAGAAGAAGGAGTATAATCTCGATGCCCGCGTGAAGGGTGGCGAGCGCCACATGATCATGAGCGGCGAGTATGACAAGGTGCTCCCGATGGACATCTATGGTGAGTATCTCATCAAGGCAATCATCGCCGGCGATATCGACAAGCAGGAGCAGCTCGGTATCTACGAGATAAGTCCTGAAGATTTTGCTGTGGCTGAGTTCGTGGATTCATCTAAGCTCGAATTGCAGAAGATTGTACGCGAGGGCTTGAATACCCTGCGCAAGGAGAACGCTTAGTTTTAGTTTACAGTTGATAGTTTATAGTTGATAGCATGCTGCTTGATTGTTAAACCCCTATAAACTCTTAACTATTAATTATTATAATAATGAGTGCATTAAGAAATTATCTCAATAAGATAAAGCCTAACTTCCAGAAGGGAGGTAAGCTGCATGCCTTCGAGAGCGTGTTTGACGGTTTTGAGAGCTTCCTGTACGTGCCTAATACGACAGCGAAGAGCGGAGCCAGCATCCACGATTCAATCGACTCGAAGCGCATCATGAGCTTTGTGGTAATCGCCCTGATTCCTGCATTGCTCTTCGGTATGTATAATGTGGGATACCAGAATTTCAAGGCTGCAGGTACACTGGATGCTGCCAGCTTCATCGAGGTCTTCGGCTTCGGATTCCTGGCTGTCCTCCCTAAGTTGCTGGTTAGCTACATCGTGGGTCTCGGCATCGAGTTTGCCTGGGCTCAGTGGAAGCACGAGGAAATCCAGGAGGGTTACCTCGTCAGCGGTATCATCATCCCATTGATCATTCCTATCTCTACACCATTGTGGATGCTCGCCCTGGCGTGCGCCTTCGCAGTCATCTTCTGCAAGGAGATCTTCGGAGGTACCGGTATGAACATCTTCAATGTGGCTGTAGGTGCCCGTATGTTCCTCTTCTTCTCATATCCATTGGCTATGAGTGGTGATAAGGTCTGGGTGGCTAAGGACGCTATCTTCGGTCTTGGTAACACCCTGCCTGATGGCTTCACTGCTGCTACTCCTCTCGGTCAGCTGGCTCAGGGCAGCATGCCTTCTGCTAGTCTCTGCGATTCTATCCTCGGTTTCATTCCTGGCTGTATCGGTGAGACTTCAGTCATCGCCATCGCCATCGGTGCCATCATCCTTCTCTGGACAGGCATCGCATCCTGGAAGACCATGGGCTCAGTATTCGCAGGCGGCATCGTGATGGCGCTTATCTTCCAGGCTCTCGGCATGACACCTATCGCCTGGTATGAGCACATCGTTCTCGGTGGTTTCTGCTTCGGTGCCGTATTCATGGCTACCGACCCTGTAACCTCAGCCCGTACTGAGAAGGGTAAGTACTTCTACGGATTCTTCATCGGTGCCATCGCCGTTATCGTACGTGTGATGAACCCAGGTTATCCAGAGGGTATGATGCTCGCTATCTTCTTCGGCAACATGTTTGCTCCACTCATCGACTACTGTGTAGTTCAGGGCAACATCTCTCGCCGTGCTAAACGTGCTATTAAATAATGTAGGAGGAATGTAGATATGAAGACAAATTCAAATAGCTATACTATTATCTATTCGGTTATCATCGTGGTAATCGTGGCATTCCTGCTCGCGTTCGTGTCTTCTTCACTGAAGGCAACACAGGATGCCAACGTGGCTCTTGATACTCAGAAGCAGATTCTCAACTCCCTGAACCTGCGCGACCTTGACAACGCTACTGCGGCTGCCAAATATAAAGAGGTGGTGAAGGACGAGAAGGAGAAGGATGGCATGAAGTATTACGAGTGCGAGATTGATGGACAGAAGAAGACTGTTTACTCCGTGAAGGGTATGGGTCTCTGGGGCGGTATTTCAGGCTTCATCGCCGTGGATGCCGACAACAACACCATCTATGGCGTATATTTCAACCACGAAGGCGAGACAGCCGGACTCGGTGCTGAAATCAAGGACAACTTGAAGTGGCAGCAGAAGTTCCAGGGCAAGAAGATTCACAAGGATGGAGTAGAGGGCATCGCTCTGGGCGTTGAGAAAGACGCTCCTGCCGGCGACCCTAACAATGTGGATGCCGTTACCGGTGCTACATTGACATCCGACGGTGTGGATGCCATGCTCAAGGAAGGTCTTGCTAAATTCATTAAATAATTAAGCGAAATTATGGCATTATTTAGTAAACAAAATAAGGAGGCATTCATCAAGCCACTGAACGGCGACAACCCTGTGCTCGTCCAGGTGCTTGGTATCTGTAGTGCCCTGGCTGTTACTTCCCAGCTGAAGCCAGCCATTGTGATGGGACTTGCCGTTACTATCATCACGGCATTCTCTAACGTGATTATTTCCATCATCCGCAACACCATCCCTCAGCGCATCCGTATCATCGTTCAGCTGGTGGTTGTTGCTGCCCTGGTTACCATCGTGAGCCAGGTGCTGAAGGCTTTCGCCTACGACGTGAGCGTGCAGCTCTCAGTGTATGTGGGCCTTATCATCACCAACTGTATCCTGATGGGTCGCTTGGAGGCGTTCGCCATGATGAACAAGCCTTGGCCTTCATTCCTCGATGGTGTAGGTAATGGTTTGGGTTACGCCCTCATCCTCGTGATTGTGGGTGCTGTTCGTGAGTTCCTGGGCCGCGGCTCTTTGCTCGGTTTCCAGCTGATTCCAGAGGGAGCTTACGACTTTGGATATGTTAACAACGGTATGATGACCATGCCAGCCATGGCATTGATTCTCGTTGGATGTGTAATCTGGGTACATCGTGCCTATATTTATAAGGAGGAGAAGTAAGATGGAGCACGCAATAAGTTTGTTTTTCCGTTCGATTTTCGTCGACAACATGATCTTCGCCTACTTCCTGGGTATGTGCTCATACTTGGCAGTATCCAAGAACGTGAAGACCTCTTTGGGCTTGGGCTTGGCAGTAACCTTCGTGTTGCTCATCACCGTGCCTGTAGATTACCTGTTGCAGACCAAGGTGCTCAGCGCCGACGGCATTCTGGGTGTTGACCTCACATACCTGAGCTTCATCCTCTTCATCGCCGTCATCGCCGGCATCGTGCAGCTGGTCGAGATGATTGTAGAGAAGTTCTCACCATCGCTCTATGCAGCGCTGGGTATCTTCCTGCCATTGATTGCCGTAAACTGTGCCATCATGGGTGCATCGCTCTTCATGCAGCAGCGCATCCTGATGGAGCCTACCAATACTCAGGCTATCACCTCTGTATGGGATAGCATCGTGTATGCCGTAGGTTCCGGATTGGGTTGGACACTCGCCATCGTCCTGATGGGAGCCATCCGCGAGAAGATGCAGTATTGCGACGTGCCAAAGCCATTGCAGGGACTCGGCATCACATTTATCACAGTAGGCCTCATGGCAATGGCTATGCTTTGCTTCTCAGGCTTGAAAATCTAAAATAGGAGGACTATAGATATGGGTAATACATCATTTATATTGGCTAGTATCGGAGTTTTCCTCGTGGTGATTCTCCTGCTGGTTATCATCCTGCTCGTGGCTAAGAAGTATCTGAGCCCTAGCGGAAATGTAAATATCGAAATCAATGGCGACAAGACCATCAACGTGCCTCAGGGCAGCAGTTTGATGACTACGCTGAATGAGAACGGCATCTTCCTGCCTTCTGCCTGCGGCGGTAAGGCAAGCTGTGGCCAGTGTAAGGTTCAGGTGCTCGAGGGCGGCGGCGAGATTCTCGATTCAGAGAAGCCTCACTTCACCCGCAAGCAGATTAAGGACCACTGGCGTCTGGGATGCCAGTGCAAGGTGAAGGGCGATCTGAAGATCAAGGTGCCTGAGAGTGTGATGGGCGTGAAAGAGTGGGAGTGCGAGGTTATCTCCAACAAGAACGTTTCATCATTTATCAAGGAGTTCAAGGTGGCTCTGCCTCCAGGCGAGCACATGGACTTCGTTC
>OGYE01002264.1_pt1 | contig 11931 bp, 11 predicted proteins | sample 1576471 | NCBI WGS metagenome assembly OGYE01 (sample SAMEA3541532, study PRJEB24748) | human gut metagenome | biome: human gut; feature: human-associated habitat; material: faeces | place: China | collected 2012
GCTATGTTGGCGACAACACCGACATCATCATCATGCGCGAAGGTCTGGAGATCGTCCGCAGAAAGCTGCTCAATGTAATCGCAATGCTGGCTAAATTTGCAAATGAATACAAAGATATGCCATGTCTTGCTTACACCCACCTCCAGCCAGCACAGCTGACCACCGTGGGCAAACGTGCAACTTTGTGGATCAATGAGCTGCTGATGGACGAACAGGAAATCGAAGCAAGAATCAAATCTCTGAAACTGCTGGGTTCCAAAGGTACCACCGGCACACAGGCAAGCTTCATGGAGCTGTTTGGCGGCGATGAAGAAAAATGTAAAAAAGCAGAACAGATGATCGCAAACGAAATGGGCTTTGATGGATGCGTTCCAGTATCCGGTCAGACCTATTCCAGAAAGATCGACTACTATGTTCTTTCCAATCTGAGTGCAGTTGCACAGTCTGCAAGCAAATTCTCCAACGACATGCGTCTGCTGCAGAACTTTAAAGAGATGGAAGAACCATTTGAGAAAAATCAGATCGGTTCCTCCGCAATGCCATACAAACGCAACCCAATGAGAAGCGAACGTATCACCTCTCTGGCAAGATACGTTATGATCGATACCCTTAACCCGGCAATCACCGCAGGTACTCAGTGGTTTGAAAGAACTTTGGATGACTCTGCAAACAAGAGAATCTCGGTTGCAGAAGCATTCCTGGGTGTTGATTCCATCCTCAACATCATGCTCAACATCTGTGATGGACTGGTAGTTTATCCAAAGGTTATCCATCAGAGAGTGATGAGAGAGCTGCCATTCATGGCAACCGAAAACATCATGATGTCTGCAGTTAAGAAGGGCGGAGACCGTCAGGTACTGCATGAACAGCTGCGTGTTCATTCTCAGGCAGCAGCTCGTGTTGTAAAAGAAGAAGGCGGCGAAAACGACCTGATCGACCGTATCGTTGCTGACCCGCTGTTTAACCTCAAGAAAGAGGAAATCGTTTCCATCCTTGATCCAGTAAACTTTACCGGACGCGCACCAAAACAGGTAACAGAATTCTTAAATGAATGTGTAAACCCTGTTCTGGAAGCAAACAAGGATATCCTTGGCGAGCATGCAGAATTAAACGTATAAGAATATGCTGATTTTAAAAGGACAGCCTGCGGGCTGTCCTTTTTTTGCCCTTGAGTTTGCTTAAAAAGTTCGATATACTGGAAGAAAATCGGGAAAGAGAGGAACTTTTATGCAGGAAAATAAAGTGACAAAACAGAAAATCGGAAAACTTACCGAAAGCTATCCCAACGTACTGAATCTAGCGGCAGATCCAAAACAGGTGCTGTACGGAACATACAACACCAACGAGTATAACCATTTCTCTGATCTTGGCGCATGGCATGGATATTATCTGCCAAAGCAGGGGGAGGATAGACTGTTAGGCGGTTTTGCAGGTCCGGTTATCATCGCGGAAGAATATCCGGTTAATCTTTCACGAGCAATCAGTCGTATCAAAATCGTGGATGAAACCGGAAAAGAATATCAGCTGAAAGATGCCCGGCAAAAAGGGGTGTCCTATCCGGGAAGACTGGTGCAGCACTACGATATGCATGAAATTGCATTGACACTGGAACTGGTTTTTGCGACCAATCGAACAGCGCTCATCTGTGCGACTATTGAAAATAAAACGCAGCAACAAAAACAGATCCACCTTTGCTGGGAGGGAACGATCTATCAAAAATTTGGTACAAGTGGTGAAGAACCAAATCGTTTTGCAATGGGAACCAGACTTTGTTCGACCCAAACTGGAGTGAAGGTGACTTTTGAAACCATCCGAAGCCGGTGGAATTATCTGACCTCTCATGAAAACTGCTTTGTGATTGCGCACGACATACAGGTTGTAACAACGGTAAATGAGCAGGGAAATGCTTACCACTCCCGAACAAAAAATCCAGTTCTCCTGCCGGCAAAAGGAAGCTTTCAGACTTTTGAAACGCACAGCTTTACCTTTACTGCAGAAGAAGCGGAAATAGAGCAGAAAAAGGCAGCCAGGATTCTTCAAAATGGAGAGAATGTTTTTTTAGCATCAGCAAATCGCTGGGAAGATTATCTGCAAAAGACCTTTTCGGGGCATGAGGCAGAGATCAGTTATCGAAGGGCAGCAGTCAAAGCAATCGAGACCTTGATGACCAATTGGCAAAGTGCTGCCGGAGCAATCCGGCATGATGGCGTAGTGCCGTCCACATCCTATCAGTATTTTATTGGAATGTGGGCGTGGGATTCCTGGAAGCAGGCGGTGGGAGTCTGTGCATTTCATCCACAACTTGCAAAGGATAACATCCGGGCATTATTTGACTACCAGATTGGACAGGAAGATGCACTGCGTCCATACGACAAAGGAACCATCATTGACTGCGTGTTTTATAATCAGAATCAGGAGCGCGGCGGGGACGGCGGAAACTGGAATGAGCGAAATTCCAAACCGCCTTTGGCAGCCTGGGCAGTATGGAACGTTTACCGCCAGAGCGGAGATGTTAGCTTTGTGGAGGAGATGTACCCCAAATTGGTGACTTATCATGAGTGGTGGTATCAGAATCGCGATGTGGACAAAAACGGAATCGCAGAGTATGGTGCGATGGTAGATCAGGCAAACTGGAAAACAAATGAAAACAACGACCAAGTATTTGATCCGGATGCTGTGATAGAAGCCGCAGCATGGGAGAGCGGCATGGACAATGCACCCCGCTTTGATAAAAATGGAATGGGAGAAGATGACCCAGGGGTACAGGTCTTTGAAAACAAAGACAGCAGCGGGCAGGTGATCGGCTATTCTATCAATCAGGAGTCGGTGGACTTAAATGCCTACCTGTACGCAGAAAAGGGATTTTTAAAATCAATGGCAGAGCTGTTGGGAAAAACAGAGGATGTCCGCCGTTGGGAAAGAGAGGCGAAGTTTGTCCGCGACTACATCAATACCTATATGTTTGATGAACAGACCGGATATTATTATGACCTGCAAATCAGTCTGGGCGGCTCGGGTAGAAGATTGCTTGTAAACCGTGGAAAGGGTCCGGAAGGCTGGATTCCATTATGGGCAAAGCTGGCTCCCAAGGAAAAGGCAGAGCGGGTTATCGCCAATATGCTTGATACGGAGAAGTTTAACACTTTTGTGCCGCTTGGCACGGTGTCCCGGGACAGCGAGAGCTTTGCACCGGACAAATACTGGAGAGGTCCGGTTTGGTTGGATCAGGCAATGTACGGAATAGAAGCGCTGCAAAATTATGGTTATCAGAAAGAAGCACGAGAGCTTGCGTACAAGATCTTTGACCATGCGCAGGGACTTTTGGGCGATGAACCGATTCGGGAAAATTATCATCCTCTTAACGGAAAAGGATTGCATACAACCAACTTTAGCTGGTCGGCATCCTCGCTTTATTCTCTGTACCGCAATGTGATGACCGGAGAGGAGACAACCTCCCAGACCGCACTGGATTTAGAATAAACAGCACTGCTAATAGGGCATAAATCATGCATATTACAATCATTTTGTGGAAAAGAAAAGCAAAAGATGAAAAAGAATTATGAACAAAAGCACAAAAGAGGATAATAAAATTGACTTTTTAGGGAATTTGCAATATAATATGCGTTATGAATGCTATAAAATGGCAAAAATAATCTGAGAAGACCCAAAGAGTTTTTTCAGAGACAGGAATTGGAGGATTGCAGATGAAAAGAGTTGGCAAGCCAGTCTTTTTCGTGGTAGTTGCGATACTGGCGCTCTTAACTTATGCAGCATTTTTTGGCGTTAGTTCCAAATACGGTGATATCGACCGTACCTATATCAAGGGTGCAGACGATATCCGTTGGGGTATCGATATCCGCGGCGGTGTCGATGTAACCTTCAGCCCACCGGAAGGAGTCGACGCAACCGATGAGGAGATGTCCGCAGCAGAATCGGTTATCAAAACCAGACTGCTCAACCAGAACATCACCGACAGTGAGGTTTACACCGATACAAACACCGACCGTATTATTGTCCGTTTCCCATGGAAATCCAACGAACAGGACTTTAATCCGGAAGCAGCAATTGAAGAACTTGGCAAAACTGCTCAGCTTGCATTTTACAAGGATGTACCGATTGACCAGACAACAGGTCTGCTCAGTGCAAATGCAGGAGAACCTGTATTGACCGGTGCTGATGTAGAAAAAGCAGAGTTTGTAATGCAGCAGGACCCGACAACAGGTGTTTCGCAGCCGGTTGTTTCTCTGGTCCTCAAAGATGAAGCAAAAGAAAAATGGGCAGAAGCAACCAAAGAACAGGTTGGCAAACAGATCTCCATCTTCATGGATGACGAAGTTATTTCTGCTCCAACCGTAGATGAAGAGATTACAGACGGTCGCTGTGTTATCAGCGGTAACTTTACAGCGGAAAGCGCAGTAGAGCTTGCAAACCAGATTAACGGCGGTGCTCTGCCATTTGAACTGGTAACCCAGAGCTACAATGCAATTTCCCCAACCCTCGGTATGGGTGCAAAAGATGCCATGGTAAAGGCAGGTGCAGCAGCATTCATCATTATTGCGCTGTTTATGATTCTTTACTATCGTCTGCCAGGTTTTGTAGCAAGCATTGCTCTGATGGGTCAGCTTGCAGGAACCATCGCAGCAATCACCGGTTTCTTCGCAGTATTCCCATCCTTTACTCTGACCGTTCCAGGTATCGCAGGTATTATCCTTGGTCTTGGATTCGGTGTTGACGCAAACATCATCTCCGCAGAGCGTATCCGTGAAGAGATCCGTACCGGAAAAGGCATCGATGCTTCGATTCAGTCCGGTTTCCAGAATGCATTCTCGGCAATTTTCGATAGTAACATTACCGTAGTATTCATTGCAATCATTCTGATGGGTGTCTTTGGTCCAAGCGACAGCATCTTTGCAATTCCATTTAACTTCCTGTTCTCCTGGATGGGACTGGGAACTGCAACCGCAGGTTCGGTATACTCCTTCGGTTACACCCTGCTTGTCAGCATCATCCTCAACTTCCTGATGGGTGTTCTTTCTTCCAGATTGATGCTGCGCTCCCTTGCAGGATTCAAACCATTCCGCAAGGCATGGCTGTATGGAGGTGAAAAATAATGAAACTGGATATCATTGGAAAAAGAAAAATTTTCTTTGGAATTTCGATTGTAGCGCTGGTACTGGTTCTGATCATCACAATTGTGGTTGGACCAAAACTGGACATTCAGTTTAAGGGCGGCTCGATTGCCACCTATACCTATACCGGTGATATTACTCCGGACGAATTTGGCAAGACCGTAGAAAGCTTTTTGGGACAGGACGTTACCGTTCAGAAACAGGAGAACAGCGTAACCGGACAGACCAGCATGGTGGTAAGCCTTACTTCCAACAAAAACCTGACTACCGAAACTCAGACCGGTCTGCTGGAAGAACTGCAGACCACCTATGCAGATAATGAAATTGAAGCTTCCGATATCAACAACGTTGACCCGGTTATGGGTATGGAATTCTTCAAAAAATGTATCGTAGCAGTTGTATTTGCTTCGGTTATCATGATTGTATATATCGGCTTCCGCTTCCGCAAAATCGGTGGTGCTTCCGCTGGTGTTGTTTCCGTTATCGCGCTGATTCACGACGTACTGATTGCCTACGGTGTCTTTGTACTTCTTGGATTTACCATCAACGATAACTTTATCGCGGTAGTTCTGACCATCCTCGGTTACTCGATTAACGATATTCTCCGGCACAGCAGCAGAACCGGGGACACTCACCGGAATACTTTCCGCGTATGTCAGCGGCCACGGCAGTGAGCTGGCACAGGACGGCTATTTTTCCGGCTTTATTTCCAGCGGTCTGTCTGCAGAGGTGTGTTTCCTCATCTTTACCATTTTTACGCTGGTCATCATTTTTGCCGGGGTACGCAATGGTGTGGAACGGGTGTCCAAGCTGATGATGCCGGTTCTGGTGGTCCTGTCGGTGATCATTGCCGTTTACTCGGTTACCCGTCCGGGTGCACTGGCAGGCGTCAAGTACTTCCTGGTGCCCAACGTGGCCAATTTTTCCTGGATGACCGTCGTCACCGCCATGGGGCAGATGTTCTACTCGCTGTCCATTGCCATGGGCATTCTCGTGACCTTTGGTTCCTACATGAAAGAGGACGTTTCCATTGAGGAATCCACCGAGAACGTCGAGGTCTTTGATACGGCCATTGCCATCATGGCAGGTCTGATGATCATTCCGGCAGTGTTCTCCTTCTCCGGCGGTGACCCGGATACCCTGCAGGCAGGTCCCTCGCTGATGTTCATCACCATTCCCAAGGTGTTCGAGAGCATGGGGTTCGGCCACGTTGTCGGCGTGCTGTTCTTCCTTCTGGTCCTTTTTGCTGCGGTCACAAGCTCCATTGCTCTGACCGAGAGCGCCGTTTCCACCTTTGAGGATGAATTGGGCTGGAGCCGCCAGAAAGCGACCGGCTGCATTGGCGTCATTATGGTGGCACTGGGCAGTCTGTCTGCGCTGGGCTATGGTCCTCTGGCCGGTGTGACGGTGTTCGGGATGCAGTTCCTGGATTTCTTCGATTTCCTGACAAACTCGGTCATGATGCCCATTGCGGCCATTGCCATCTGCCTGCTGGTGTCGCGGGACATCGGGGTGGAAAAGATCGAAGCGGAGGTCACCGCTGACGGGAAACCGTTCCGTCGGAAAAAGATCTTCAACTTTATGATCCGCTATCTGTGCCCCGTGTTCGCGGCCATCATTCTGGTGAGCTCTGTGGCCAATGCTCTGGGCTGGATCTCGATGTAAGGATAAGAATGTACGATATGTGCATCTTTCGATGAGTGAGACGGAAGAACTGGCCGGCAAGATAGCGGCATCTTCTTAAAACAAACAGCGGCAGTTTTCCGAAAACGGAAATCTGCCGCTGTTTTATATCATGTCCCGGACAGGAGTCGAACCTGCGGCCTTCCCCTTAGGAGTAGGGGCTGAAGCAATAAATCCTAGACAAAAGTAGGTAAAACAAGTAACGTTTTATCAATGGATTTTTTGTTGTGCTGTCAATCCGAGTAAAGAACACAAACCCCGAAATAAAACGAGTAAAAGGCTTTTCATTAGCAGAAAATTAGCAGAGCTAATGAAAAGTGGAAGGTTCATTGTAAAATGCCCACCTTTCATTAGCTGGGAAGTGTACGTTTCCCTACGGATATTTGCTTGTTTAGCATTCGTGAACCAGTCCATACAGCCGTAACTGGTGTGATGGACAAATGTTTTCAATAAAAAAAGACAGAGCTTTCTGAGAGAAAACCCTGGCCTACCAGCTTGGTCAATAATGTTGTTTCTTCGACGGATTTCAACATGATCCTTCCTTTCTCTCTGTTCCTATAGTCTAACCATATCAAATGGTAATATACAGGGAATCCAGTTTTCTCTTGGCCTCCACCAGCCGTTGTATCTCCTCAACGGTTGCGGCGTTTGCCGTCAAATGGTCGATTTTCGTCCGTTTCAGCCGTTTTACCTGTTCATTGATGGCTTTTTCCATATCTGCCCCGTTTTCTGTCGGCAGCTGTACGGCAAAAATCTCTGTCACCTGCTTCTGTTCCTTTGCATCCTCAAAGCGGCTGACCAAATCGGCAGGGAATACATGACCTGCATTCTGCCACAAATCCCCGATATCGCCGAAGGTGCGCCAATAAATTCCTTCTGTAAAATCATCCTCTTCCAGAATCTCTTTGAGCGTATCATAGATGCCCTGATGCTGGGCGGCATAATATAACAAGCTTCTCTGGGCTTCCAGAAGCCCTTTATCCTTTCTTCTGCCCTCCGGCGTGTAATTCTTCAGATTCTGCTGCCGCTTTTCGGTGTCCCGTCCAAGCGACAGCGGCCACACACCGTTCGGTGACATCTTCCTGTCCGAGAGCCCAGATATGCTGTACTGGGGCAAACACCGCCACGTCATGAGCAAGAGCCCGGAGTGGTGGGAGTCCTTAAAGATCGGCGGCGGCGCAGCTCCGATTGAGACCAACGAAGGATGGCTGCTGTTCTACCACGGTGTCACCGGCACCTGCAACGGTTTCGTGTACTCCATCGGCGGTGCCATTCTGGACAGGGACGAGCCCAGCAAGGTGCTCTACCGGTGCGGCAACTTCCTGCTGACCCCGGAAAAGTGGTATGAGGAGCGCGGCTTCGTGCCCAACGTCTGCTTCCCCTGCGCCACCCTGCAGGATGCCGACACCGGCCGCATCGCCCTCTATTATGGCTGCGCTGACAGCTATGTCGGTCTTGCCTTCACCACCGTGGACGAGGTGGTGGATTACATCAAGGCCCACGATAACGCAGGCCCCACCGACCACGAGGTCGGCATCCGCTGATACAATGGAGCCTGTCCCGGTCATCCGGGGCGGGCTCGTTTTGGTAAAACAGGGAGGGGGATTTTCCCATGCCAAAGATCAAACAGGCAGCAGAAGAAATGCTGCTGCAAACCATCATTCCCTTCTGGAAAGGGCTGCGGGACGAGGAAAACGGCGGCTTTTACGGCTACATGGATTTTGACCTGAAGCTGGACAAACAGGCCGAAAAAGGCTGCATCCTGAACAGCCGCATTCTGTGGTTCTTCTCCGAGGCTGCCATGCTGACCGGCCGGGCAGACCTTGCCGAGGATGCCCGCCACGCCTACCAGTTTTTCACCGAGCATTGCTATGACGTGGAAAACGGCGGTGTGTACTGGAGTTGCGACTACACCGGCAAGCCGCTGGACACCACCAAGCACACCTACAATCAGGGCTTTGCTATCTATGCCCTTTCCGCCTACTACCGGCTGACCGGCAAACAGGCTGCGCTGGACCGTGCAAAAGAGATCTTCCATATCATCGAGCAGCACTGCACCGACAGCGAGGGCTATCTGGAAGCCTTTACCATCGACTGGAAGCCGGAGAGCAACGAAAAGCTTTCCGAAAACGGCGTCATGGCGGCAAAGACCATGAACACCCTGCTCCATGTGTTCGAGGGTTACGCCGGGCTTTATCAGGCCAGCCGCGACCCGGAGGTGGAAAAGGCCCTGCGCCGCATTCTGGATATCTACGAGCACAAAATTTACTCCCCGGAGCTGCACCGGCAGCTGGTGTTCTTTGATGCGCACTATAACTCCATCATCGACCTGTACAGCTACGGCCACGATATCGAGTCCAGCTGGCTCATCGACTGGGGCTGCGATTTACTGGGCGATGCAGCGCTTTCCAAGCGCATCCACGCCATCAACTCCGACCTTGCTGCCCACATCTACAAGGAAGCCTACATTGACCACTCGGTGGTCAACGAGTGCGAGCGCGGCAAGGTGAACACCACCCGTGTGTGGTGGGTGCAGGCTGAGTCCGTACTGGGCTTCGTGAACGAATACAACAAGAGCGGCGATGCAAAATACCGGGATGCCGCCGCCGATATTTACCACTACATCTGCAACGTGATGGTGGACAAACGCCCCGGCAGTGAATGGTTCTGGGAGGTGGACGCAGACGGAAAACCGTCCAGCCGCAAGCCCATCCTTGAGCCGTGGAAGTGCCCCTACCACAACGGCAGAATGTGCATGGAACTGATAAGGAGGAACCCCGATGTCACAGTCTAAACTGCATCCCGAATACCTGCGCCAGAAGGCGCTGCAGGACGCTTATCTGGTACGCAAGAACAAAAAGACCGATTTCTACAACGGCATCTATGACCGCTGGGAAAACCCGGTGCTGACCCGGGAGAGCATCCCGCTGAGCTGGCGGTTCGATTTGAACCCGGAAACCAACCCCCACTTCATGGAGCGTCTGGGTGTGAACGCCGTGTTCAACTCCGGTGCCATCAAGCTGAACGGCAAGTATTACCTTGTGGCACGCATCGAGGGCAACGACCGCAAGAGCTTTTTCGGCGTAGCGGAGAGCGACAGCCCGGCACGGGCCTTCGCTTATTTCGTATCTGCGCCGGTCAAGCGCGTTATTTGCTGCGCACGCAGCGCACCATCATGGCCGTAGCAGGTACGACCCCGCCTGCGGAAACCGACGGATTGTTCGTTGTGCTGGCCGTAGACCATGCCAGATAGCAATACTGTCCCGGCTTGGTCGCGCTCTCATCGGCCGTCCATACTGAAATGATATTCGGCAGCATGGTCTTCGTACCATCCTTGTATAACTGTCCGGAAGGCACCATGTAGATATTCTGCATGCCGTCGCTGCACATTCTGAACGCATAAGGCTCGAATTCTTTCGCCCCGTCGGCGACAAGTTCCAGAAGCTGCTCCGAAGTGGGCATACGCCACGTTCCGGCAGGCGCCACGAGCGAACACGGGTCTACATCGCCGTAGGGAACGTCCGCATAGTTCGGAATCGACTGTTCGTCGGGTCCGTAAACCACACCCTGATATTTCGTCGAACTCGAAACCGTGCCTTCGAACTTGATGCCGTACTTGCTCTTCCACTTGAAGTACATACCGCGCTCCTTAGGTTCCGCAAAGGTATAGGCCCCGTCGACGACAGTCAGGTAGCCTTCGCTCCAAGTCACCGAGAAGGCGTTCGTCGCGGGGTTGGCCTCCTGCCGGACGCTCTTTCCGGTATCGGAGCCGTTGACCCAGATGGCGAGCGTGCGCTCCTCGCCCGCATTTTCGGGAACCGAGAACGAAACGGTCGGATTCTCCTTCGATCCGTTCTGCGTGTTCCAGCAGATAGCGCCGGCCATCCTGCTTGGCCTGCTCCAAGTATTGTGGAAGCTGGTCGGAATGGATGGCATCCAGTGAAATCAGAACGGCGATCCGCTGGTATTCCTGAAGTTCAGGAGAGTAACAGTTGCGCTCCCAAAACAGCGGAGCGAACTGTTCCACACAGTCAGGACGCAGAGCAGGCATCGCCAAAAGCGCCCGCCGGCTCACATATTCATTGGGGTCCTTTGCGAAATCCAGAATTATATCCCTGACTTTCTGACTACATGAGCATTCCGGCAGATAGGCGGCAAACTGCCACTTGGCCTCATTCTCATTGGAAGCTGCGGCCCTGCGGCAGAGGCACTCAAACCATTGTGGATGGGAAGTGGTCTCCTGTATAAATCCCTCCGCTTCGTTGGCCCTGGCAATTAAATAGACCATCTCATCCAGTAGGACGCTGTCTGCCGTTTCTGCATCCATTTGGGTCAACACATGGCAAAAGGCACTGTAAGTATCATTCCAGTATGGATAATCGACTTCCCATTCACCGCCGAGTTCCTCGCTGGTTTTGCCGGGATAAGTGGCTTCCTGCCATTGATGGAATTTGATTGCCTGCTTCAGCAGGCGTTCACGAATGCCCTTTGCCATGTGCTCACCTCACGATTCTCCGCACAGTTTTCCGATCTCCAATGCCTGCTCCACAAGGCTCAGGAGCAGACTGGAAAAGCTATTTGCGATCTCCTCCAAATTGGAATAGTCGCAGTTATAACCCTGGACTCTGCCGCTCTCCAAGTCAAGGAATACGATACTTCCATCACCCAAACCGCCAATAGGAAATACAGGACCATGCTCACATTCGCTCATGTAGTCCACAAAGGCATCCTGAAATGTGGGGTAGGCTTCCTCCAATTCCTTTAGTGTGAAGATCCACGGCTCAGCCAAATAGCAGCCGCCGAAGTTCAAAAGCAGCCAGCGGTACTCTGCCGGAATGGGAGCATATCTGCTTTCAAATCGTTTCACAGCATCCTCTGGTTCCGGGAAGATACCCTTTGTGAAGGGGCTTGCTTTATAAGCAGTTTGAATTTTACTGCGGTATTTTTCCAAATTCATGTCATGCATTGTGTTTCCCTCACAGAGCATCCAGATTTTCCTGTAGATCGCCCTGCATCAAGTGTTGGGCAATGGCCCGGTTCAATTCCTTATGGGGGTGATAAGCGGCCTGCTCTACATCGTGCAGGCACTCCTCCATCAATGCCTCCGGAGAAATGCCTT
>OGYE01002270.1_pt1 | contig 11906 bp, 9 predicted proteins | sample 1576471 | NCBI WGS metagenome assembly OGYE01 (sample SAMEA3541532, study PRJEB24748) | human gut metagenome | biome: human gut; feature: human-associated habitat; material: faeces | place: China | collected 2012
CCGCGCGACTGCATGGCCGTTGCCGAGGAGCTGGGCGAGAGACTCAGCAAGGCCACCGCTGCCCGCCGCCATCGAGTCCGCGCTGCGCAACCTAGGCTGCGGACACATCTCCCCCGAGGTCGCCCCCTACATCCACGGCAACATGAATCTTTAAGTTACGCCGTTTTACAAACGGCGTAACCGCTCGGCGCTGCGCAGGCCCCGGGCACGGCAATCTGCTCGCTCGCGCATGCTCAACCTGAACCACATAAATTGTTGCCGACCTTCTAAAAGGGGACAGATTTATTTTGGCAGGTTTTATCTGGGGAAACGTCGAGCCCCACACGTCCCAACCATCGCAACCCCTTCTAGGGCAAATGGATCGGTAGCGCCCCCAATCTTTAAGAATCTGTTCGGCAAAACTGCCTGCGGCGGCACCTGCTAGACTGGTAGATTCCCAACCGTCTAGCCAGGAGCCTCAATGTCGCGCAAGTCCGCCTACAAGCAAGTACTTTCCATCGGCACCGCCGTGGTGCTGGGGTTTGCGCTGTTCACAGGGTCGCTCGACGGAGCGCCCAAGCTGTTGTCGCCGCAAAGCGATGAGCAGGCAGCGGCTCTGGCCGAGAAGCAAAACGAGAGTCCCAGCCGTACCGACGACGAGGCAGACCTGGTTGCCCGGCTCGAATCGGGAACAGCGAGCTCCGAGGACTCTCAAAATAGCCAAGACTCTGGCGATGGCCCCGATTCCGCCGCAAGCGACACCGATGACGCTTCCGCGGACAGTGTCGCCGCCCCCATCGACGAGGTCGAAAACCCCGACCTTAACCGCGCCCGTGGTGTTTATCTCAGCAGCATTCCCGACTACGCCGGCAACCCCTACGTTGCCCTTCGCGCCGACAGCACGCACCCGTTGGGCACGCCATCATTCACGCTCGACGAATACGAGCGAGCTACCGAAGAGGGCTGCTTTAAGAAGTTCTCCAAGCTCGATAGCCTGGGCCGCACCCGCAAGGCACTCGCCTGCGTGGGTCCCGAATCGCTCGGTCAGGGCAAGCGCGGCGATATCTCGCGTATCCATCCCGCCGGGTGGCACCAGCAGCGCTACGACTTTATTTCGGGTCAGAGCCTCTACAACCGCTGCCACCTTATCGCCTGGTCGCTCTGCGGCGAAAACGCCAACCGCAAGAATCTGCTCACCGGCACGCGCTATCTCAACGAAACGGGCATGCTGCCGTTTGAAGAGCAGATCCTCGACTACATCCACGACACAGGCAACCATGTGCTCTACCGCGTCACACCCATGTATAACGAAGAGGAACTTCTCTGCCGCGGCGTGCGCCTTGAAGCCCAATCGGTCGAGGATCACGGCAAGACGCTGTGTTTCCACGTGTACTGTTATAACCTGCAACCGCATGTGCAGATCGACTACGCCACCGGCCGCAATCAGGCCTCAGGGGACTAGCCCTACCCACGACAAGAACCGATTTGCAATCCCCTAGGGATCAAAAAGGGCCGCTCCGGATCACCCAGAGCGGCCCTTGCATCGACATGCGTGGCACAGACAAAGCCACACGTTACTTAGCTCGACCCTCCTCATAGCGCTCGACCAGCTTGGCCTGAACGTCATAGGGCACCTGCTCGTAGCCGGCCGACTTCATGGTAAAGTCGCCCGTGCCGCGCGTGATAGAGCGCAGACGCGTCGAGTAATCCGTCAGCTCGGCCAGCGGCGCCTGCGCGATAACCACGGTGTCTCCGCGCTCATCAGTCTCCATGCCCGTCACACGACCGCGCGAGGCCGAGATGTCGCCCATCACGGCGCCGGCGTAGCTCTCGGGGATCGTCACCGTGATTTCCTCGATAGGCTCCAGCACCACTGGATCGGCATCGGCGCATGCCTTGCGCAGGCCGATGCGAGCCGCCGCGCGGAACGCCATCTCGTTGGAGTCGACGCTGTGATACGAACCGTCGTACACCGCGACGCGAATGCCCGTGAGCGGGTAGCCGGCAATAATACCGTCCTTCATGGTCTCCTGGACGCCCTTGTCCACGGCGGGAATCAGCGAGCGCGGGATGCGGCCACCCACGACCTCGTCAACAAACTCATAGCCGTCGCTCGTGCCGTCGGGCCCAATGAGCGGCTCAACGCGCAGCCAGCAGTCGCCATACTGACCGGCACCACCGGTCTGCTTCTTGTGTCGGCCCTGTGCGCTCGCCGTGCGGCGGATGGTCTCGCGATACGGAATGCGGATCGGCACGCTCTTTGCCACAACCTTGGTGCGGTCCTCCAAACGGCTGAGCAGCACCGAAACCTGCGCCTCGCCCACCGCCGAGATGATGGTCTGCCCGGTCTCCTCGTCGCGGTCGATGCTCATGGTCGGGTCTGCCTTGCAGGCCTTCTCGATAAACGTGTAGAGCTTCTCCTCGTCGCCGCGATTCTCGGCCTCAATGGCGATGCGGTACTGCGAGTTGGGAAACTTAAACGCCGCAGCCTCGACCTTGCCGGTAATCGAGAGCGTATCGCCCGTCTCGGCCGCCAGCTTGGGCGCCACGATGATATCGCCGGCATAGGCGTGACCGACCTCGGTCATGTCGCGGCCGCACATCACATACAGGTGAGCCAGACGATCGCCCTTGCGCGTGCGCGCGTTGATCAGCTCAAGGCCCGGCTCAAGCGTACCCGTCAGCACCTTGATAAAGCTGATGCGACCCTGCTGCGGATCGACCAGGGTCTTAAACACAAACGCCACCGGACGGTCATCGTCACTCGAGATCTTAAGCGAATCGCCGTCGATAAGCGGCATCTCGCCGTAGTCGGTCGGCGCCGGGAAGTACGTCGCGATGTCGTCCATCAGCGAGTTGACGCCCTGCTCCTTAATGCAATCGCCCGCAAAGACCGGCACAAAGATACGCTCGGCGATCGCCTTCGACAGCAGGCCTTCAAGCTCCTCCTGCGTCAGCGTCTCCTCGCCTTCCAAGTACTTCATCATCAGTTCGTCGTCAGCCTCGGCCACCAGTTCGCACAGATGGTCATGGGCTTCCTCGGCCTGGGCACGATACTCCTCGGGAATCTCCGACTCAACGGCTTCGGTGCCGTTGCAATGGCGCGCCTTCATGCGCACCAGGTCGATGATGCCGTCAAAGTCCTCGCCCTCGCCCCAGGGAAGGGTCACGGCGCCCAGACGCGTACCAAAGCGCTCCTGCAGCAGGTCCATCGTGGTCGCAAAGCTGGCCTCGGAGCGCGACAGGCGGTTTACAAACACCGCACGCGCCAGACGCAGGTCCTCGGCGGCATACCAGAGCTTAACCGTCGTAGGCTGCGGGCCGGCCTCGGCGTCGACAACAAACAGAGCCGTCTCGCAGACGCTCATCGCGGCATAGGCGTCGCCGATAAAATCGGGATAGCATGGGGCATCGAGCACGTTGACGCGCGCGCCCTTCCAGTCTATCGGCGCAATGGTCGTCGAGATGGAAAATGCACGCTTGACCTCTTCGGGGTCATAGTCGAGCGTGGGCTTGGTGCCGTCGTGGCCGCCCAGGCGGGCGGTCTTGCCGGAAAGGTGGAGCATGGCCTCGGCGAGTGAAGTCTTGCCCACCCCGCCTTGGCCTACGAGCACCACGTTCCTTACGTTACCGGTCTTGGGAGCACCCATGATGACCTCCTTGCAGGGCCGCGCGCAATGCGCGACGCCAACGGGGAGAGTTCGCGGTCGGTGCCGTCCCGGGAGCAGCATGGTCGGCAGCCGAGCCGACTCACCCTCCAAATGTCCTATGCCACCACCCTACCCTCACGGACGGCTGTCCATGCATACCTTTCGGCACACGTATGAATACAGGCGGCGAGAGGAAGAGACAAGCTTGTGGGGCAATTATTGAACCCCGTCGATGTAAACAAAAAGCCGCCACAGACCGTAAGACCTGTGGCGGCTTCGCCTCAATTAATAGTTGAGTAAATACCTGAGCCTATCCCTCGATACGGCTCAAGAACTCACGCGTGCGCTGCTCGCGCGGATGGTCGATAACCTGCTCGGCAGATCCCTCCTCGACAATGCGACCGCCGTCCATAAAGACCACGTGGTCGGCAACATCGCGCGCAAATTGCATCGCGTGGGTCACGATTACCATCGTCATATTCTGCGCCGCCAGGTCCTTAATGACACGCAGCACCTCGGCCGTCAGCTCGGGATCGAGTGCCGAGGTCGGCTCGTCAAAGAATAAGATTTCCGGATCGAGCGCCAGGGCGCGGGCAATACTCACGCGCTGCTGCTGACCGCCCGAAAGCTCACACGGCACCTTGTTCTCGTTGCCCGTAAGCCCCATCTGTGCAATAAGCTCGTGTGCGCGGGCCTCCGCCTGCTCGCGCGGGCGCTTAAGCACGCGGATCGGTGCATCGGTGATGTTTTTCATCACGGTATAGTGCGGGAACAGATTGTAGTTCTGAAACACCAGACCAAACCGCGAGCGCGCCTGTTTAGGTACATCGCCCTTTGCGTACACCGCGCCCGAACCCGCATCCGTCGCGACGGCAAGGTCGCCAAACGAGAGCGAGCCACCATCGAGCGTCTCGAGCAGCGTGGCACAGCGCAGCAGCGTGGACTTACCGCCGCCCGAAGGCCCGATAATCGCCACGACCTCGCCACGCTTTACCTCGAGCGAGATATCCTTGAGCACCTCATTGCCGCCAAACGCCTTGCGTGCGTTCGCTATATTCATTACCGTTCCGGACACGGGAACCTCCATGTGTTTGAAAAGCACGACGGAACAGGCTAGTCGTGGTAGTAGTCAAGTCGCTTTTCGGCAGCGCCAAGCAGCATCTCGACGACGAAGTTAAAGACCCAGTAAATCAGCGCCGCGATTGCAAACGGCACCATGCTCACCTGCGAGGCGACCAGCGCCTTGGCCGTCGAGAACATCTCGCCCACGCCAATGGCAAATGCCAGCGACGTATCCTTGACCAGTGTGATGATCTCGTTGCCCATCGCCGGCAAAATGCGCTTGGCGACCTGCGGCATCACGATATACAGAAACGTCTGCATGCGCGAGTAGCCCAGCACCTCGGCAGCCTCGTATTGACCGCGCGGAATGGACTGCAGGCCCGAGCGATAGATCTCGGCAAAGTAACCGGCGTAGTTGATGATGAACGCCACGACGCACGCCGTCCACTTGGAATCGGGCGTGAGTGAAATGCCAAACACGTAGTACGGAGCGAAGTAGATGGCAAACATCTGCAACATGAGCGGCGTACCGCGCATGACCGAAATGTAGATGCGCGCGATCCAGCGAAGCGGCGCAATTTTGCTCATGCGCATAAACGCCACGGGGATTCCCAGCGGAATCGACCCCAGCAGCGTCAGCACAAACAGCTGCAAACTGACCAAGAATCCCTGGCCAAGCATCTGCATCATGACCTGAATAGACAACCCAAGCTCTCTTTCACAGTAACGGAACAGCGAACCCAATGCTAAAGCGGGTTTTCCAGGTGCCCGAGTTTGCCGTGAAAGAGGAGCGCCGCGTACTAAATGTACGCAAGCGACGGTTTGAACGGCAAAATCGGGTGCCTGGGAAAGCCGCTATTTGAGCACCCAGTTGTCGAAGGAAAGACCATAGCTTGAATACTTATCGCACAGGTCCTTGACCGTACCGTCCTCATAGAGCGCCTTGAGCGACTCGGTCACGGCGTCGGCCGACTTGCTGTCGCCCTTCTTAAAGCCAACGGCGTAGTGCTCGCTGGACAGCGGCTTGTCGAGCTGCGTATAGGCATCGGGCTTGGCGGCAAGCTGATACTGGGCAATCGAAAGGTCGCAAGCCACGGCATCGACCGCGCCGCTCTCGAGCTGCATAAAGGCCGTGTTGTACTCGCCGATGGTATCGAGCGTGGCAAACGTCGCGGCCAGATCCTTCTGGTCGCCCTCGAGCACATCCTGCGCAGCGGAATCGGTCTGAGTGATCACGGTCTTGCCAGCGAGATCGTCCCAGCTCTTGATACCCGCGTCCTTCTTGACCACGAGCACTTGCTCGTTGAGCATGTACGGCTCGGAGAACGTGTAGCCGTCCTCACGGCCCTCCATGGTAAAGCCGTTCCAGATGCAGTTGATGGCGCCGGAGTTGAGCAGCGTGTCCTTGGCATCCCAATCGATGGCCTCGTAATCGACATCCCAGCCCTGCTTATCGGCAACGGCCTTGGCAAGGTCAAGGTCAAAGCCCGTGTACTCGCCGTCATCGCCCACAAAGCCGTACGGAGGGTAGGACTTGTCAAAGCCCACCACGAGCTTCTTGGACTCCGCGGCGCCCTTCACATCCTTGGCCGCGGCAGAACCAGCAGCGGAGCCCTTGCCAGCACCACCGCCGCAGCCGACAAGACCAAGGCCAAGCACCGTGGCGAGCGAGCCGGCTAGACCAACAAACTGACGACGAGACATATCGGTGTTCATGGTATTCCCCCTTGATGGCACTTTAGTTAGGTAAAGTGAGTCATGTAACGTTCAGAATCATACACTTTAGCGTGATAGAGCACAAGGCGAGTTTGCCCGCCGCGTGAGGGGTGTGGGGGTTAAGTTTCCTGCTCTACAGTCCTGCTCACGACGGAGGCCACATTAAGTGGCCTCCTGTTCGTGCGGAACTCGCGATAAACTTAACCCCCACACCCCTCACGCGGCGGGCAACCGTCGTTGGGCTTATCACTGACACGAATAAACCGCTTGTATATCGTCTGCTGGCTTGGCACGGTACAATACTTGCAGCTTTAATTCATGAATTAGTGGAGTTATTGATGGCAGAATCTCGTGCGGAGCGTAAGGCTCGTCGTGCTTTGATCGAGGCAGCTGAGGGGTCGGAGGAGAAATCTTCCACGAAATCCAAGTCTTCTAAAGCTGCAAAAAGCAAATCGACCAAGAGCAGGGCTAAGACCAAGCGTTCTGACTCTCGTCGGGGCGGGGACAAAGCACCTCGGACTCGTTCCAAGCGTCCGCATAATGATTCGGTTCCATCCGTGCGTAAGGCCACGGACCCCAAGTCTCCTTGTTCCATCATGAAAACTTGTGGTGGGTGCACGGCGCTCAATCGTCCTTATAAAAAGCAGTTGGCAGCTAAGCAGGCTGCTATGGAGGAGCTTTTTGCTGCTCTTTGCGAGCGCGAGGGTATTAGCGTCGACCCCATTCGCGGTATGGGCGTCACCTTGGGCGACCCGGGCAAGTATCCTGCGCCGCGTGGTTTTCGTCATAAGGCTGCCACTCCCTTTGCTCCCGGTAAGGAGGGCGCTGTCCGCTGCGGCTTCTTTGAGCGCGGTTCGCACAGAATCGTTGCCGTGCCCGAATGCCCCGTCGAGGTACCGGGCGCCCGACAGATTCTTAACGGCATCGCGCGTGAAGCTGAGCGCCTGCACATTCCCGCCTTTAACGAGGACAAGCATCTGGGCTTGCTCCGCTATGCCGTCGTCCGCTGCAGTTGGCGTACCGACCAGATTATGGTCACCCTCGTGACCGCTCAGCGCGACTTGCCGCATGCGCAGGAGTTCTTTGAGGCTGTCGCCGCACTCGATCCGCATATCGTCACCGTTGCCCAAAACATCAACGGACGCCCCGGTAACGCCATCTTGGGTGAGGAGACTCGTATCGTCTATGGCGCCGAGTGCATGCGCGACCAGCTGCTCGGTTGCGAATTCGATATCTCCCCTACCGCGTTCTACCAGACCAACCCGCAGCAGACCGAGCTGCTCTACCAGCTCGCTATCGATGGCATGGATCTGCGCCAGGACGATGTGCTTATGGATGCCTACTGCGGCAGCGGCACCATCGGTCTTTGCGCAGCTAAAGAAGCCCAGAACAAGGGTATCGGCATCATGCTGCTCGGTGTGGAGCGCAACCCGGCGGGCATTGCCGACGCACGTCGCAATGCCGAGCTCAACGGCCTCACCCGCAGCGCTTGGTTTATGGCCGACGACGCCACCGATTACATCCTGGACGCCGCCGACAACAACGAGCGGATCGATGTCCTTTCCATCGACCCGCCGCGCGCCGGCTCCACCCCCGAGTTCCTCGAAGCCGCCTGCGCACTCAAGCCGCGCCGCATCACCTATATCAGCTGCAACCCTGTGACCCAAGAGCGCGACCTGCACCAGCTCCTCGACGGAGGCTATCGCCTGCTCAAGATCACGCCCGTCGACATGTTCCCCCATACCGACCACACCGAAACCGTAGCGGTCCTCGAGCGCCGCTAATCCACCCCGGTAGATTTTCGAGACAAGAAAGGGGGCGGCCCGTCTGGACCGCCCCCTCTCGTTGGGCAGATGAGCCCGTTACATGCTCTTGCGCAGGTCACACACGCCGGCTGCCGCCATCTCGCGCAGCAGCGTCTCGCGATCGCGCGTCACGATCAGGTCCAGCGGGAAGTGAATCTCATCGAGCATCTTGCGCGCCTGGTCGAGCTTGCCAATTGCCATACCAATGTGCGCGTCGGTCGAGACGCCAATCCCCACGCCCAGTTCGGCGCAGCGCTCGGCAATCTTGCGGCAAGCGCCCCAATGCTCGGCATCGGTACCATGCTCAAGACTATGGTTGTTGATCTCGATAATCTTGTGTTTGGCCTTTGCCGCCAACAACACCTCATCGATATCAAAGGAAACACCCGAGCGACCCGTGTGGCCCAGCATAAACACTTTGGGGTGCTCCAGAGCATTGATATACATCTCGGTCGTCTGAGCTACCGTCGCACCTTCGGCAATCTGCGGATTATGCACACTCGCAACCAAATAATCCAAATTACGCGTCACCAAATCGAACAGCGAATGCTCACGACTATACGAATCGCCGGCGATATCGAGCGAAACGGGAATGTCTTCGCCAAACAAGCTGCCGTCCAGCGAAACGATATCAGCCTCGGCACCACGCAGCACCAGCACGCCGCTCCAAATGCGCGGCCAGATATCCTGGTTAATAAAGAATTGGAAACTGCGCAGGTCATTGGGACAAGGCGTAACCATCGAGCTTAAATGATCGGCGGAACCGAGCACCTGAAGGCCGCGCTCCGCCGCCCAATAGATGTTCTCCTCGATGGTTGAGTACGCATGCGCAGAGAACATCGTATGAGTATGAATATCACAAGAAAGAAGGTAGGGCATCGGGTCTCCTTGTCCAGTATGGCCGTCGCGTATATTCATTGTACGCATAGCTTTCGGCAGTCGTAAAACTGCTTCATCCCAATCACACAACGGCATAGACAACGGGGTCTGGCTTAAAACCAAACCCCGTTTCACGTAAAACATTGTAAGCAGAGCGCTTTACTTTCGACGATATTCGTCGGCCAGTTGCTTCCAGGCAGGCAACGAATTGACGATGGTCTCGTAACTCACACAATAGCCAAGGCGGAACCAACCCGGCATACCAAAGCTGTCCGAGGGAACCGCGAGCAGCTCGTACTTCTTCGCGCGCTCGCAAAATGCATTTGCATCGGGCTCGAGCGCCTTCACCCACAGGTAGAAAGCACCGTCCGGCTCAACATAGGTGTAGCCGTACTCCGCCAATGCATCGGTGAGCGCCGTGCGGTTGCGTGCATAGGCCTCAACGTCACTCGGCTCATCGATGCAATCGATAATCACGCGCTGGAAGAGCGCCGGTGCGCACACAAAGCCCAGCGTACGGGCGGCACCCGCAACAGCCGGCATCAGACGCGCCGCCTGCGGGTTGGTGTTGGGAACCAAAATCCAGCCCACGCGCTCGCCCGGCAGCGACAGCGACTTGGAGTACGAATAGCACACGACGGTGTGCTCGTAAATCGAGGGAACCCAAGGCACCTCGGCACCGTATACAATCTCGCGATACGGTTCGTCCGAGATCAGCATGATCGGATTCTCGGGGTCGCGCCTGGCGTTGATCTCGCGCAGAACATTGGCCAGTCGCGTCAGTGTGTCGCGCGTATACACGGCACCGGTCGGATTATTAGGTGAGTCGATGATGACGGCCGCCGTCTTATCGGTGATCGCGTTGAGCACATTACCCACGCTCAGTTGGAACGTTTCTTCATCGGCAGACGCCTCGACACACGTACAGCCGGCCTTCTCAATCCACACGCGATACTCCGGGAAGTACGGGGCGATAACAATAACCTCGTCCCCCGGATTCGTAACAGCATTGAGCGTACAGGTGAGCGAAGCCGCCGCGCCCACGGTCATAAAGACATCCTTGCCCTCATAGCTCGTGCCGAAACGGCGATTGAGCGACTCAGCCACGGCGGTACGGCACTGCGGCAAACCCGGTGCAGGCGTGTATCCATGCAGCTGGTCGCTCGGCAGCTCCAAGGCCTTCTTAATGGACTCAGCCACGGCGGCAGGCGCCGGGACGCTCGGGTTTCCCAGCGAAAAATCGAATACGTTCTCTGCACCGATCTGCGCCTTGCGCTCAAGGCCATAGCTAAAAATCTCACGGATGATGGAACTTTCCGCACCGCGAGCAAACATAGTTTCGTTGATCATCTGTTCCCCTTTCGCATAGGCGCTATTGTACGCTTTAGTCGGGCAAAGTGCCGCAGCAATGTTGATTGGGGACAGACGGCCCCATATCGCTCAAAAGAAAAAGCCTCCGCAGGTTTCCCCGCGGAGGCTCTCATGGCAAAGACTACTCGTTGGCGTCAGCGTCGTCATCGGCCTTCTTTGTGTCAGCAGCATTGCCATCACCGGCATCATCGGATGCGGCTTCGGCATCCTCCTGCATGGCCGCCTGCGCAAAGGCCGCGGCATCAGCCGCCAGTTCCTCCTCGCTCATACGAGGCGCGCGCTTCTTGGTCGGCATGCCGGCCGCCTTGGCATTGCGCTCCTCCTTGGCCGCCAGGATATCGCCCTCGCGCTCAAGGTAGGCGTCCCACTCGTTATCGAGCAGGGCATTCACGGCATCGCCCTCGACAGTCTCGCGCTCAAGCAGCACCTTCGCCATCAGATCGAGCTGATCGCGACGGGCGTCCAGGATCTCGACCGCACGACGATGGGCCTCACGCATAATGCGCTGAACCTCGATATCGATGCGGCGCGCCGTCTCCTCGGAGTAATCCTGGTGATCGGCGTAATCGCGACCAAGGAACACCTGATGTTGCGCCTCGCCAAACACTTGCGTGCCCAGCTCCTCGCTCATGCCCAGGCGCGTGACCATCTCGCGCGCCATCTTAGTCGCGCGCTCCAGATCGTTGCTCGCGCCCGACGTGATGTCGTCGCACATGAGCTCCTCGGCAACGCGACCGCCCAAGAACACGGCGAGCTCGTCGAGCATCTCGTTCTTGGTCTTGAGGAAGTGATCCTCCTGCGGAAGCTGCAACGTGTAGCCCAGAGCTTGGCCGCGGCTGACAATCGAAATCTTATGAACCGGATCGGAATGCTCCAAGATGTGGCCCACCAAAGCGTGACCGCTCTCATGGTAGGCAATCGTGGTGCGCTCGGCTTCGGTCATCACGCGGCCCTTGCGTTGCGGTCCGGCAATCACACGCTCCATCGACTCCTCGACCTCGTCCATCGAGATCACAGAACGATGACGGCGAGCGGCCAGCAGCGCAGACTCGTTGAGCAGGTTCGCCAAATCGGCACCAGTAAAGCCAACGGTCATCTGGGCGAGCTTCTCAAACTTAACGTCCTCGTCCATCGGCTTGTTCTCAGCATGCACGCGCAAGATCTGCTCGCGGCCCTTTACGTCCGGGCGGTCAACCGTGACTTGGCGGTCAAAACGGCCGGGACGCAGCAGCGCCGGGTCAAGAACCTCCGGGCGGTTTGTGGCCGCAAGGATCAGAATACCCTTGGAGCTGTCGAATCCGTCCATCTCGGCGAGGAGCTGGTTTAACGTCTGCTCCCGCTCGTCGTTGCTGTTGTAGCTGTTGTCACGGCTCTTTCCGATCGCATCGATCTCATCGATAAAGACGATACACGGTGCCATGGACTGTGCCTGCTTAAACAGATC
>OGYE01002274.1_pt1 | contig 11874 bp, 10 predicted proteins | sample 1576471 | NCBI WGS metagenome assembly OGYE01 (sample SAMEA3541532, study PRJEB24748) | human gut metagenome | biome: human gut; feature: human-associated habitat; material: faeces | place: China | collected 2012
GAGCACCTCAAAAACACCATCATACACTAAATCAGTAAGTTGGCAGCATCACCGATAACGTGTTGGACTTTCAATATGTTACCCACACGGTTATCCCCCGTTACTGTGGATAATCAATATATTGTGTCTCTGGCAGCTGTTTTTCCTACCATATGTAGTCCTTCCCCGTTCTTTTTTGTGATCGGACAGTGTGAAAAATGACATCACAGTAGAGACGCTGCTGACGGGATAATGTTCATCAATGGTCGTAAGATTGGCCGGGACTGGTTACCCGTCGGACTAAGGGCCGGCCAACGCGCAGCGACGGCCGCTGGCTTTAAAAATGCCGGCGGAAATTTAAAGATTAAGCCGCATACTCTACTAAATTTTGCAAATTTCACTCAACATGCTTCGTTCAGATCCCAACAGAGCTTTCACCATCGCCTGTAATAGCCGTCCTGCTGCGTGATTACTCCGCTCAACGGGTTGATAGCGACAAGCCAATACCTGTTCGTGACAGGCATTGATTGAACCGTTGTCCCAAACTAATAATGAGCCGACGATGCAGGTGGGGCCGTGGTCCCAGACAGATAACCTGACAGATGACGCAGGTGGGACCGTGGTCCCAGGCAGATTACCTGACCGACGATGCAGGTGGGACCGTGGTCCCAGACAGATAACCTGACCGACGATGCAGGTGGGACCGTGGTCCCAGAGAGAATATTCAGGCCAGTTATGTTTTCTGGCCTGTGAGAAAGGAAATGAAGTAAAGGGAGATAACCGTAGACTAAAGCGTGTCCGCATCAGACTCCTGGTTTCTCAAGCTCCTTAAGAATGGCTTCTATTTTCTCTATACACTCCGCAGGAATGCGGGACCTATCCAGGTTAAGCACTATTTTATCGCCCTTATACAATGCTGTTGCCCCTGGAGCAAACTGATGACGTGAGCTCAGATTAACTCTTGATGCGCGAGATTGTTTCAGTACGGATGTTAAAAGACTAATGACCTCTTCAGCTTCAAAGATTAGTCCCGCTTTCTTCTGATCGTGGAGAGTCTCAGCCTGCTGCTTCAGTAATTCTTCTTTATCTGCAAAAGCCTTCTGAAGGGCTTCACCTGACCGGGCAGACAGTTCTCCAGGATGTGCAAACAGGGCAACAACTGATTTAGGCAGTTTGGCCGTATTGATACAGCGGGTAATGATCTTACGAGAGATGTTTTCCGCATCGGCAAGCGCAGAAATATTTCCGGCAAACTCATTCTGCAGCCGGCTTGTATAACGCAGGCCACGTTCATAAGCACTCGTCGGCCGATAATCGTTACCCAGCCGGGACAATGCAGCCATCTGCTCGTCGTCCAGTTCACCAACCAGAATGCGATAATCACTTTCCGTCAGGATTGCGGCTTTACGGCGACGGCTGCCGTCTGCAATTTCTATGACATCAGAAACCCGGCGGCCGAAAGCTGGAGTCTGCTGACCGGTCAGTAAAAATGAAGGTATGAGATCATCCAGAGCATCTTCGGTAAGTAGTTCCTGATCACGCTCATTTCCTGACCATACGCGTGAGGCGCTCTCAACAGACTCTCCCCGGAGCACCTCAAGGGTAAATTTTACTTCCCGTCCACATACCGGAAGAGAGATAGCATTACCGCGGGCCATAGCACCCACGCGCGCAATTAATGAATCCACCATCGGCGCGGCCGGCGCCGGTGATGAAGTATCTTCAGTCGATTGAGTATGTGTGGTATGCCTTGGAATGACAGGGGCACGCTTCATTATCTAATCTCCCAGCGTGGTTTAATCAGACGATCAAAAATCTCATTACAAACAGGTTCCCAGATTGAAAGTGCGTTTCGCCATGCGCCGGTCGAAGAACGTTGATCAATCGCCTGTTCGAAAACGGTTCTCATGCGGATCTGGCCTTTACCAACTTCATCGGTTTCACGTACCACATTTTTAAGAACCATGCTTCCCCAGGCATCGCGAATTTGTTCTTCCATCCACGGTGACTGCGAACCATTGTTATTACTGTATTTGGTAAGCAGAATACGGACATCCGGCTCAAAGCCTTTAAGATCCACATTCCTGAGCAGATCACGAAGCATATCGAAAAACTGCAGTGCAGAAGTGTAATCGAACAGCTCTGCCGGGGTGGGAACAATCAGCACATCAGCAGCGCATACGACATTGATCGTGCCAATACCGAGGTTCGGTGCGCTGTCGATAACAATCACATCATAGTCATGAGCGACCGTTTCAATAGCAAGGCGGAGCATCAGATGCGGGTCGGTGGGCAGTTTTCCTTCATCAAATTTGCCCATCAGTTCAGTTTCAATGCGATGCAGTGCCAGGCAGGACGGAATGATATCAAGGCCAGGCCAGCAGGTTGGTTTTATCGCATAACTGGCATCATCCTTTTCACCAAGATAAAAGGGCAGGAGAGTATCTTCCGCGTGTATATGAAGATCGGGCACCCATCCGTGATACATCGAGGCTGTGCCCTGAGGATCATTACCCTCGACAAGCAGAACGCGTAATCCTTTCAGGGCCAGGTCCTGAGCCAGGTGAACAGAAACGGAGGTTTTGTAAACACCACCTTTGTGAGCAGCAACACCAATCACCGGCGGAAACGCATCTTCAGCACGGCGCAGTCGTGTACCAAATACATCCCGCATGTGATTGATTTGCTCGATGGTATAACCAACGCGTTGCTCAACTCTTCCACGGGTTTCCATATCAGGGTGAGGCAGCCGGCCAGCTTTCTCGGCATCCCTGATAGCCTGAGATGACACGCCAACTAAATCAGCTGCTTCACCAATCCTCCAGCGCCGGGTTATTTTCCGGGCTTCCGGACTGTCATCATTAAACTGCGCAATGGCGATTGCTTTCGTCATTTCATGACCAGCACTTATGCACTGGTTGAGTGTATCCATGAGTCCCATACTGAACATCCTTTAATCATCACTTTGCATTATTTTATTAAATCTTGGAATTTATTGCAAAGCAACAATAAAAACGCAAAGTGCACGAAAAAGTGCAAAGTGAACCGCATTGGGTGATGCAAAGACCGCAGGGGAGTACAAAAGAGTACATACCGCAGCCAATATTAATCACTGCCGCTCGCCGCAGTAAGCGATCTCACGGAGTGAGAAAGCGGCGAGGAAGCGGAAAATCACAGAATTCACAGATTGCACGTACGTCGGGTTGCTTAAGATGGCTCGGGATCAGCCAGTTATAATGAAATTGACTGCGATATGTAATATATTGACTGTGGCATGATACTTACTGTATCTGTGTCGAGAAAGAGGAAAGACGACTCAGCATACCGCAGTCAATGTTTCATTGTTGTACCTGTAGATCTCAATCTTCCAGAGCGTATTCAGGAAAATCAGGCCAGGGTTCTGGATACCTGGTGTGGCGCTTCCGGCCTTGTATCTGAGTTATTCAAGGTCTCGATCCAATAATTGATCCCAAGGAGATCATAGTGAGATCCAAAAGAGATCCCCGGATCGCTCCAGCATGCGCTGTAACTGGCTTTAACGTCTGTCTGGATCGACTGCGGAATGTAAAATGTTGACTGTTATATGCATAATCTAATACTGTGATATGCAACGGTATTTACTGAGGTATGTATATCCGTTGACTGCGATACGTATTACTACATCCTTTTGTGGATAACCGTTGAGGATCAAGATGACGAGCGAAAATAACAGCTTACTTCTGAACCTTCAGGAAGTTGATAAGACAACCGGCGAAGTTGTTAAGCTGGATGTCAACAGCACCAGTACCGTGCAGCCAGTAGCGCTCATGAGACTCGGTCTCTTCGTCCCAACTCTGAAATCAACAGGGAAGAGCAAGGCGAACCGGAAAAACGTTACAGACGCGACTGAGGAGCTTGTACAGCTGTCTATTGCCAAAAGCGAAGGGTACACTGACGTTAAGATCACCGGTTCGCGTCTTGATATGGACACGGATTTTAAAGTCTGGCTGGGGATAATTCGTTCCATGTCGGAGTATGGGGTAAAAAGTGACACCCTGGAACTGTCGTTCGTCGAATTCGTTAAGATGTGCGGATTTAACTCCCGTCGTTCAAACAAAAAAATGCGCGATCGCATCAGTAATTCCCTGTTTAAACTTGCCTCGGTTACGCTGAAGTTCCAGAGCGAGACCAAAGGATGGACCACCCATCTGGTGCAGTCAGCCTATTATGACATCACCGAGGATATCGTTGAGATAAAGGCTGAACCTAAGCTGTTTGAGCTTTACCACATGGACAGAAGGGTACTGCTGCGGCTGAAAGCCATTGACGCCCTGCAGCGCAAGGAATCAGCCCAGGCGCTTTATACCTACATCGAAAGTCTTCCCCAGAATCCTGCACCTATTTCCATGAAACGGATGCGTGACCGGCTGAATCTCACCTCAAATGTCTATACGCAGAACCACACGGTGCGTAAGGCGATGGAGCAGCTGCGGGATATTGGTTATCTGGATTACACCGAGTTTAAACGTGGCCGAGCCACCTATTTCAGCGTGCATTATCGCAACCCCAAACTCATCAGTGGTCCTGTGAAGGTTCCGCGCAAAGAGGAAGAAGAGAAGGCGCCAGAGCAAAATTATGACGAAGTCATTAAGGCGCTGAAGGCTGCTGGCATCGATCCTCTTAAACTGGCTGAAGCCCTCTCAGCGATGAAGCCAGAAAATTGACTGCGATATGCATATCATGACTGCCGTATGCCGCTAAGGACATTCCATTGACTGTGATATGCATCACGCATACCGCAGTCAATGTTTATTCTCTATCATCTCTGCCCGGATCGAACAATATTGACTGTAATATGTGATTTGGGGTCGTGATACGCAGATATTGACTACGGCATGCGGGTTAAATGGGGGTAATCCCTGGTCTGTTAACCATTCCATGGGTGATAACATGCCACAGTCAATTTTTCAGTAAAGCTCTATACCCCTTATGAAAATCTCAATCGGGTGCTGAGACGGTCATGTTACCTGACGGTATCCGTTCCCCTGTGTACTGCAGGTTTAGCCCGGAAGGATGAGACTGCAGCTGTCTGTATAACCCGGCGCCAGCTTCACACTGCTAAATGCGATTAGGAAACGGGAGCCGGATGGCAGAAAGGTGTTGGCCACAGATGGTGAATGACTTTCGCGGTTAACGGGATGATTTGCTGAGCTTCCAGGAAAAACGCACAGTGGGATGCACGGCCAGTATGCCTGCATTGTGCCCTGTCTTGACTGCGGTATGTTGATGCCTGCAGGATTGCAGGTCACCGGGTAAGACCATGGCGGTTCAGTCATCAGCATGATGGCCTGGTGTGCTAGAGCAGGGAGGGGGCTGAATGCTCTCTGCTCCTGTATTCCGTATTAGCGGAATACAGGACGTCATGCCAGGGCCGTCAATCTCAGCCGGCCGGGGGCAGGGAGCGAAGGATCTCCGCGGCATCTCGCCCATCACCGGTAAAGGGAACGGCCAGGGTGGCAGCCATGTCCAGCGCAAATACCCGGGTATAGACTTCCATCGAGCGCGGATCCTTATGCCCGGCCAGTGCCTGGATGACCTTCCTGGGCTGCCGGTGATAAAGCATGTGCATGATATAGCTGTGCCGGAAAGTATGCGGCGTTACCGGAATCGAAAAATGCACGCCGTCAGCTTCAGCCCGCTTCACCGCCTGTTTCAGCCAGTTGCGCATTGTCTCATCCGTGACCGGCCATAACGGCTCACGCCGGCGGGGGCGGGTGGTGACCATCCAGCTTTCCATCTGACGCACAAAACTGGCATCCGTCAGCGGTACCAGACGCACTTCATCTTTTGGCGGCCGGCCACGACGTGCCCGCACTTTTTCCGACAGCACCCGAACAAAAGGGCGCAGACCATCCAGGTCGAACGATTCCGGGGTGAGCGTCCGGGCTTCACCGATACGGATCCCGGTATTCCACATGGTGGCGAACAACATGTGGTGACGCTGGTCAGGCATATACCAGAGGAGGGCGCTCACTTCCGGCGCCAGGAGGTAAGCCGGCGTGGCACCTGTTGAGGTGGCCATCCGCCGGAGTGCCACCGCGGTCGCAAAATCAACGCCCGGGGCGATCGGCAGCAGAGAGACGCGTTCTGGTGAATTCTGCAAGGGAATGATGCTGTTCATGAGTTATTTTTCACGTAGCGCACGCACTGTTTATGGATACAGGTATTTTGCACCTGACGGGCCGATCCTGCCATGACAATAAATCGCAGCGCGCGGATCCTTTTGTTGTCTTATCCCGCATTATTGCGGGTAAAACCAAATGCGTAAAGGATCGTTTTTCTGCTCAGATCCTCCATGAAGCCAGTAATGACGCGGGTTGATGGCTGTTTTACGGTTTTTGGGAGAATTGGGGTAATGCCAGGACAAACAGGATCGAACAAAAAAAGGAAGGGAGCAGGGAAGGGGAGGATGCGCTACGTGAATTCTGACCTGGTACACCCCTGTAACCCTGTCAGTTTTCACGCAGCGCAATGTGGTTGCCGACTACTGCCCAGTTGAGATGACGGCCGGCATCCTGATGCTGACTTAATATACGGATAATAATAATTTCAGTATCAGTCTGCAGAAAATAAAGCATATGTCATTCAACGGGTAGTGCCAATATGTATTCCCCCAGTTCAGGACGGGGAGTACCGATATTATGAGCACTCCAAAACAAAAAAAAAGCGGAGAGCTGATTAATATATCTGTCGGCCCTCTCCTCACCGAAAATGGTGGTAGCCGTAATACCAGATATCCTCAAGATCCTGACTGGCTTTAGGTGTGAGTTTAACGTTTTTCACCGGCAGGCTTTGTGCCTGCTTTAACTTTTTTCAGGAACGCGTCCTTTTCCCACACCACAGGCTCGCCGCTGCTCAGGCCTTCTGCCAGTAAATTCCGCAGGGTCTGGAGACGTGATTCTGCCTGTTTCTCGCGAAGGAGACGAAGTGACTCGCGGATCACCTCACTCTGCGTACGATAATCACCTGATTCAATGAGAGATTCTATGAAGTCACGGAGTTCGTGTCCGAGATCCACTGTTATTGTTCTGGCGATATACAAGCCTCACGATTGTAAGTTTAAATCTTACAATCAGTTTGAATGATACTCAAAGGTGCGTCAAGTACTGAATATTTGGGATAAATGGAGGAATGTCAGGATGTAAGTAACAGAAAAGAGGACGGCTCCTGCTGTCATCCGTCCATCTTCAAAGTAAAGTTTCTTAGTGTGTGTGGGAATAATCCTTGTTTCTGGCAAAAAATGTTATAAACCAAAAGATAATATAATTAAGAACACTCAATATCTTCCTCATCATCGCGTTCATAGCGATTTCCAGTAATTATTCTTATATCTAGAGCTGAATGGAGCATCTTATGAATTTTCATCAGACTGGCACGTTTGATTTCATTTTTTGTTGTTGGTGTACTGTCTCTGAATGCCCATTTGTAAGGTGTCAGGCTACTAATCTTGAAACCTACAATTCCAACTGTATAAAGACAAAGCATTATTTCATTAATGACATCCTGTTCTCTTGATTCTCCTTCTAAAAATTTGTTTGCTGTAATAGCACATGGATCAGTAGTATTTTGAATGGATAATTCACTTAATACCGCGTCTATAGTGTTTTTTGACATAGATGTTCTACTAAATTTATCAGGAAGATTTCTCAGTATTTCAATTGTTTCCTCAAAGGAAGGGTATATATCCCCCCATTCTTCTTTTAGAGATCTCAGGCGCTTTAAGGAATAGACTGCCTCCGCTTTATGAATTGAATCCCATGATATTCTTTCTCTGTTAAGTGCCACATTAAAACACTCATTCACGTATTGTAAAACGTCTCTTGGTCGAAATAATGTTCTTTCAATTATATATTCAATAGGGGTGATGCCTAAATGCCCCCCCTTTGCTTTTGGAAATATATCTTTAATAGTAACATCTTCTCGAGTATATTGTCTTTTGTATACCTCTCGCACTCGTTTTTGGACTAATTCGGTTAGTTGTTGAGAGGTCCATTTTATATCAAGTATATATGACTCATATTTTTCCTCCTGAAAACCAGAGCCTCTTGTAATATTAAATACTGATCGTAAAAGGTCCAGGCGTAAAGCAGCTATTATTTTGATATTTTTAATTTTACGAAACACCTTAATCTCTTCAATTAGCGCTCTTATAAATTTATATCTTGTATCATTTTCCGCCCAGTTATCATCCAGTTGATCAATAATGATGTAATAGTTTTTTTGTGGGTCATCAAAAGAATATTCAGCAAGCAATGAAAGTATTTCATTAAGTTTTTGAATCTGTAACCTACTGACAACCTCATTTGCTCGTTTCTTAACATCATGTATTTGTTCTTCGGTTAGTTTTTTTGCATATTCAGCACTAAGATTTACAGCACTGTATTCTGTGCCAATCGAAGCCTTAGTATCACGTTCCAGTTTGTATGTTATTTCCCTAAGATGGGTGTCAGTATCTATCCAAAATTTATCTCCCCACTCCCTAAAATACTCAAGGGCTTTTCGTTTTATCTCATCTTTTTTTAGCCTGCTAAGCAAGTTTGAGAAAAAGCTATTCGTATCAGATTCACTCTTAATGTCATGGCGTATTTTTAATAATTCCATAATTAAAATATGTCGCCATAATACTTTATAAAACATATCAAGATTAACATTTAACTCTTCAAAAAATGAAATTATATCTGAATGCTCTAGAAAACCTATTGAAATATCATTAGGGTCAAGTTTTTTATATTTATGTGCTTTGTTTGCCACCATGTGCAACAAAGCACTTTTTCCTGCGCCTGTTCTTCCTATAACTATAGATGATGTATCAGATGGGTTTAATAGTTTAGAAAGATAACCACTATCAATAAAACAGTTTTCCAAGAGAAGTGTGTCTGATTCAGCGTCCAATTCGCCGATTTTAAAATTTTGCCTTATTATTATAGGGTTTATGCTCATAATTTCCTCAACGCTATTAATTGGTTTTATTATTACATTATAATTGATTTTTGATAATTGTATTTAAATTGATAGAAATTGCGATGGAGATCATAGAATAAAAGTATTGAGTGTTTCAATTTTTATTAATAGTTGCAACTATTAGGATAACTGCTTCTCGCTTGTTCTTTGTCGTCAATATTTTCAGCTCAATATCATCTCGAACGTTCATGCTTCAGTATGGCTTCTGCTATTCGTATTCAGAAACGTGCGTCTCTTCTTCAAGCGGCTCAAACCATTTTTCTTTAGCGACTTCATTGAACTTCTTACAAATGGTGTAAAGAGTTACGTTAGAAAGAGCATAGTTACGGGAAAACTGACGGGCAAAATTGGCACTCTTGGCCTATCGCTCAGCGCCTGGTTAATGCGCGCACCAGTGTTCCAGAGCTTCGACAGCAGCATTTTGTGCTAAAGATCCGGGCCGTAGTAAGCTCACTTCCACCGCCAGCACGGCAGGGTAATCGATGACCACCGGCTACTGAGCAACCGAGACTGTCTGCAGTACGAGTATAATGATTCCAGTTATCAGGATACATCTCTGTCTGTTGATATGTTCAGCGCTGAAGCAATGATTTCCCGGTTTTCCTCACTACGCCAGTTTCCGAAATAGTCCACCTCCTGGCACAGGGAACGGTGTGCTGCCTCTATAAGGTCAGACACTCTCTGAAGAGCATTCTGTAGCTGCTGCGCTGATATACCTCTTGGCACATCATGCTCATCCACCCCGTTACGGTGCACAAGGTCGTTTCGCCAGTCTGCAATAATGTCCAGCGGCTTAACCGGCCAGACGGGCGGAGTATGCAGCACGGCGCTGAAATAGCGCTCAATGGTTTTAACGTTATGAAACGTCATTCGGGAAACATAATTGCGTGCGGCGGGCCTGAACATATCAAGTTCCATCTCACGCACAGACTGCTTTTTGTTTTTTTTGACGCGTTCTGAATTCAGGTAATATTCATCCCTGAAGCGTTTAAGAGGCCAGTCATGTTCCAGCAGAGCCCTGGCGCAGTACATCAGGTATGCTTCCATGACAGTCACTGCATGGACGAAAGACATCCTGTACACCAGTTCTGGCTGCTCTCTGTCGAGCAGGGCATGTAGCTTCTGCAGCTCCTGTCTTGCGTGCCGGTGACGCTGATGAACATCGTTCAGGGAAACCACGAACAGTCCATGTTCATGATCCCACTGAGCCTGATCAGCAAGCGCCTCCTGCTCCCAGTAATACAGGTTCGCGGCCTCCTCCCATGCTTCAGACTCAGGGACAATATCCGGGTAATTTTCCTCAAGCCATTCATTAAATCGTTCCGCTTCAATATCAATCATCATGTCTTTCATATGAGAAATCCCGCCTTCTATTTCTGTTGATCAGCTGCAGCTGCTTTTACGATGGCGTCTATTGCCTTTTCAACCGAAAACGGTCTCAGCTCACCGTTGCTCAGCTGGACCTTATAGCAGGGATGTGACACCCAGCGGCCATTCGTAAAACGAGGTTCATTCTGAACCGTAAAATGTTTAATCAGACGACCGTTCAGTTCCCAGCCCGGACAACTGTCACAATAGAGGGTGAACAGTTCCTTCAGCTCTTCAAAATAGTCACCTTCTGAAATGATCCCGACAGCTTTCACGTCAGGTCGTTGATCCATGTAATAGCCGCGGGCTTTCTGTTTTGATGCAAATTCCTTCTGACCAATCTTCACCGGTATTGAACGTCCCATTCTGAACTCCTTTGTGTTTAGCTGACAAATAGTCACTCGCCACAACCAGTTTCACGACATTAACTCTTCTCATCATCATGACGGATTATTTTCCAAGCCGTGATTATTTCTCACCTGATAACAAGCAGCCATATAACCACGTAGTTAAATTACCGGGTCCCCGTTTTCACCTGATCCAACTTTCTATAATTTAACGGATTTCCGGAAGTGTACCACGCACACGGAATAACCACAGCGCCCTTTCAGGGTGGTGAGCGGCCGGTCACGGGGCAGGGGAGGGGCACAACATATATGGTCACTGACAGCTGGAAACACCGCTACATCTTGTGTTTCCGGGCCGCTGCGCGCCGGCGGGGCTGAATCAGATCCGGAACTAGCTTTTTTCGGATCTGACCGGGAAAAGAGAGAATACAACATAGGTTCAACATATCCATATGCCGGGCATCTGCATAGGTGTGGCATACGCATATACTTACCATCTGCATATGCTATGACTATACATATGCTTTGCATCTGCATATACTGAACATAGTTATACAGGCCGGTCGGCCAGGAGGAAATGATGAGAACTGTATCCATTTTTAAAAACGGCAATAACCGCGCCATTCGTCTGCCCCGCGATCTGGATTTTGAGGGAGTGAGCGAGCTGGAGATCGTCCGGGAAGGGGACAGCATTATTTTGCGTCCCGTCCGGCCGACCTGGGGCTCGTTCGCGCAGTTCGAGAAGGCAGACCCGGACTTTATGGCGGAGCGCGAGGACGTTGTCAGCGACGAAGGACGATTTAACCTGTGAACAAGACCTATATGCTCGACACCTGTATCTGCTCGTTCATCATGCGCGAGCAGCCGGAAGCCGTCCTGAAGCGCCTGGAGCTGGCGGTGCTGCGCGGCCAGCGCATCGTTGTCTCGGCCATCACTTATTCTGAAATGCGCTTCGGGGCCACCGGCCCGAAGGCCTCCCCGCGCCACGTCGAGCTGGTCGACGCGTTCTGCGCCCGCCTCGATGCCATCCTGCCCTGGGATCGCGCTGCGGTGGACGCCACCACGGAGATTAAGGTGGCGCTGCGAATGGCCGGGACGCCGATCGGCCCGAACGACACGGCCATTGCCGGGCACGCCATCGCCGCCGGTGCCGTGCTGGTGACGAATAATACGCGGGAAT
>OGYE01002275.1_pt1 | contig 11873 bp, 21 predicted proteins | sample 1576471 | NCBI WGS metagenome assembly OGYE01 (sample SAMEA3541532, study PRJEB24748) | human gut metagenome | biome: human gut; feature: human-associated habitat; material: faeces | place: China | collected 2012
TGAACGACCTACGATCAACGTAAAAAGAGGCTGTCTTAATGCGACAGCCTCTTTTAGCTATAGCACATCAGCTGATAATTTTAATACACGTAAATATTTTGTGATATTCGGCTAAAGATAGCTTTTTTCCGCCATTTTTTCCGCCGCCGATGACGAAAACTTGTATAAAAGCATATAAAAACATAGGTAAATATTTTTAGTTACTTGCTTGATAATTGGCGTAATCACGCTAACCAGTTTAAAAGCATATGACCTTATATTAACGTATTTTTTATTACTTCCGATAATTTAACGTTAAACTCAGTTCGGCTTAACCATGCCGTTTATCGGCATTCTTCCCAAAAAGCTTCCCACTTTCACGCCGAAAGTGGGAAGCTTTTTAAATTAGAAGACTTTGTCGATGAGTTCGACGACTTCTTTTTCTCTTTTGTCTGTGATGGCATCGTAGAATTTTGCCGTGGTGTACATGCTGGAGTGCCCGAGGCGGGCGGCGATGTAATCGAGGCCTACACCTTGTTCGCGCAGCATGGTGGCATGGGTATGGCGCAGACAGTGGAAGGAGCCACTGCCGAATTCTTGTTTGCACCACATACCGAACCATCTCATATCGTTCGATGTCATGACGCCACCGTCACCGCGGTCGCATACATAACCGCCGTTGGGGCCTTCTTTGTAAAATGGGCCGGCCTGGAAGCGGGTTTGTTTCTGCTGCCACCGTTTCATGATTAATTCTTGCTTTAGCCGTTCGCCGAACGTGATGGTCCGAGCGGAACAGCTGCTTTTGGGGGTTTTGGCGCGGGTAGGGAGCCCTTTATGGTCATACAGTGTCGATGTGACGGCCAGCGTGCCAGCTGCCAGGTCTACGTCATTCCACGTTAGGGCCAGGCATTCGCCGATACGCAGGCCGGCATAGTATGCCAGGGCAATGGGAAGGTGATAGCGATGACCAGCCGGCCAATGGGCAAATATCTTGGCCATTTCGTCAGCCGTAAAGACGCGTATCGGTTTGGGGATTTCGTCTGTTTTCGGCATGACGACGTCGGCCATGGGATCTTCCACCAGGTACTTCCTATTTTTGACAAGCCATCTACAAGCGGCGCCTACGACGGCATAACAGGCGTGGACCGTGGACCGGCTATAGTAGTTCCGCTGGTCATTCAACCAGTCCTGCAATAATCCCGTGGTGATTTTCTTCAGCGGGATGGCCCTTATAGTGCTTGTCAGATGATTCCGGACGATGGAGCTATACGAGTCATACGTGGCTTGCTTGCGGTTGACGGCCACTTCTTTTTCAAGCCATTCATCGACAGCGTCGCCGAATGGCATCAACGCCGTCTTTCTCAGCTCACTGCGGCGTTGGATTTCGGCCATGGCCTCACGCCATGCCTGGAGGCATTCCGTTCGAGTTTTTCCGCCGGCGCGCTCTGCATGATGCGTTCCTTCTTCATCGGTCCACGTGACACGATAGTACCAACGGTTCCCTTTTTTCCGACAATGTGCCATGCAATCACTTCCTTTCTGCATGTTTCCATGCTATAATGGGGTCGAACCTTTCGCCGGGTTCACCAACAACACAAGATGGGGCGGGGTAGCTGCATACCGAGCCCCGATGAAATGATAGCGTCGGCCTACACAGCTGGCGCTTTTTGTATGCAAAAAATAAAGTGTCGAGTGGGCAAATTGCCCACTACCCAGTACGGCAAATTGCCCACCATTGGTTAATAAGTTGCCTGCCATACCTTATAGCCCACCGAGTCAGGCGGGAATGGATGTATCTCCAAGTTATTGTTGTATTGCGTGATTGATCCATCCGGGTGCTGCAATTGCATATATTCCCAGCCACCCGTGGCATTTGGCAGGATATATACTTTGAAAAGAATTTGTTTGGCGTTATATTTGTTTGGATACGGTACATCTGTTATCAGCAACCATAGAATAGCGCGAGATGATGTTTTATCAACAGAACTATTGTCGATATATAGATTTTGGCCATTTCCTGTTTGCCCTATCCAATACCAGCTGGTCGCAAACGAAGGGAAAACTAAAAGGAATACTGTGCATAATGAAATTACCAATGTTTTCACTTTCATTACTATCACCTAAAATTTGTTATCCAAAAATAAGGTACAGGACGAATAGAACTATGACAATGAGAACACCTAATCCAATTTTATTGTTCCTTGACTTTTTAGCTTCATATGCTGCACGTTCGTCTGGAGACATGGCGGCTAATCGTCGTTCGTATTCTTCTTTAGCTTCCCTGGCCTCTTTTTTTACCATTTCGCTTTTTTCATCCATGGTTCTAATATGTTTTACTTCACAAGGCGTGGAATATATACCCAGCAACCATTTAAATGTATCCTGGTCAACCGTGGCCATGATATTTTCCCCGCTTTTCATAGTGATAGCGATGACAATTTCTTTTTTATTGCCGCCGGCAAGTAGGCCGGCGATGGCGCCTACACCACCCAATGCTAAACCACCAACAAGGCCCCAGCCAGCCTTACCAATGAAGCTCTTTTTATTTTCTTCTGTAACCGGCTGTATGCTGGCAATGTTTCCGGCCAATGGAATATATTGGAACCCGCCGTCAATATAACGGAAACAATCTTGATGATCTTCTCTTGCTAATTCACATTTTGGGATATTACCACCAAGAAATTTAAATTTATGACTCATAATAAAAACTCCTTTCAATGCTTAAAATCTACGATAATTAAATTGCCTCGTCGTCCTTCACTTTATTGGTAAACTGGTCTTGTTTGGCCAACGTTTCGATAGATCCCCTGGCAACAATTTTCCCTGTATCATTAAGCTTCCTATAATCATCGAGCAGCTGTTTTTCATCTTCATTGAGACGTTGCGCCGGCCTATTTGTATTTACTATGACGGGTTGGTCACGATCCAATAATTTTAGTAAGTCGTCTAACTCCATACCCATAGCAGACGCAATGGCTTGTATTTTAGGCAATGACGGCGCTACTGGCTCTTTAGTCGTTGGATTATACACCTTTTCAAGTACCCCGATATAAGCCTTGCTAATTCCCGATAAATTGGCAAAGTCTTGCATTGACAATCCGTGCTTTTCTCTGTATTTTTTTATCAACTCTCCTATGTACATAACTACATAACCTCCTTTTTGTTATTGTAAAATATTCTAGACAAAAAATCAATTATTTTTGTCTAGAATAATTGACAATGCGTGTATCGTCTATTATAATAGACAGTGAAAAGAGGGAGGCGATAAAGAATGTATTTCATCAAAGAAATGAGAACCGCCAAAAAGCTATCGCAAGCTGAATTAGCTAAACGAAGCGGTGTTTCGCGGGCTACGATTTCCTATTTAGAAACTCATAATGACGCCAAAACGTCAACTGGCACATTATTGAAAATTGCCAAGGCTTTAGGCTGCAAGGTAAGCGATATTTTTGTGGCATAATCGTCTATTATTTTAGACAAACATACCAGATAAAAATAAGGAGGATGCGAGCAGCATGACGAACGAAGAAAAGCTGGCCATTGTATTGCAATTAGTAAATGGGCTAAAAGCGAACGAATGGCGACGCATCAAAACCATCATTGACCGTCAATATGAAGAAAAGGCCACCAAGCTGGCACTTGATGACCTTTCCTGTGAATCAATAAAAAGATGGTTTGATATGGAATTTAACCGGTAACAACTTGGATAAAGCTGGGGTGAATACGGTAGTTTTTCCCATTGTATTGAATGTTGAGATAATCGTAGTCGAAAAACTTATCGCCTTCATTCTCCCACCAAGTATTTACCGGCTTTCCATCGTCAATAGTAGCGTTTGAAGCACTCAAGTTGACCCAAGTACCACATAAGCAAGCATAAATTGATTTCATAGTTATCACCTCCCTCCATGGCCATTATACCAGATGGGAGCAGAAAGGAGCTGACATAGATGGATGACTTGATTATGAAAGAGATCCGAAAGAAAGTGCAAGCATTATGCTACTTTGAAAAGATGCTGGCATTAGATGATAAACACTTCAAATTTGTTTTGCTGGGAAATGAGCTGATCGAGGTAATAGATTTGTTGTCTGGATCGGTACGGTATGTGAATGTCGCCTGTGACAATGTGCCGGCCATGATACACGACATCTTAAAGCAGGCTGGAGATTGGATTTTATAAAGAAAGGAGATGGCCATATGACCGATGAAGAGCTTGCCAAGAAATGGGAAGAAGCGCAAGCGAGACAGCAGAAACAGAAAGCTATGAAAAAGGAACGTCGCCATAAGCCGATTCCCAAAGCCATACGTCAGCGCGTATATAAGAAATACAATGGCCATTGTGCTTATTGCGGCAAAGCCATTGCATACAAGGACATGCAAGTCGATCACATCCAAGCACGCTACATCGGCGGAAAAGATAATCTGGAAAATTACAACCCTGCTTGTCGGCCTTGCAATTTCTATAAAAGCACGATGACCATTGACCAATTTCGTGACGAGCTGAAAAAGGTACAAGGCAGGCTGAGGAAAGTTTTCATCTACCGTTTAGCCGTTGCCTATGGGCTTGTAGAAGAAAAAGACCTTAACGTTCAGTTTTACTTTGAAAGGAGTAATCAACATGATCACTAAAGAAAAAGCACAGGAAATCTCCGTAAATGCGATTTATGATTTTACACGGAAAATGAAGGACATAAAGCCCGACGCGTTTATGATTCTGGGCACGTTTCAAGTTCGGGACGGGCTGGATATTTCGGAATGTGCCGTAAACGCCGTTTCTGGAGACACGGCCAAAATGCTGAATTGTCTGGTAAATAGTGCTCAGCAAATCGCCAACGAAATCGGGGCCCGGAAGGGTATCCGCGCAAAGTATATGTTCTATCTGGAACTGGTTCAGCGCCTTGATATGATCATCCGCGCTGAAGAAGATGACGACTAAGGCGGTGTAAGACATGAAAGTCACAGAAGTACGCATGCATCACAGACAACGGGAAACGCCCAAACGGGTTGGCCACGCCATCCGGATGGGCCTGGCCATTACGATGGCGTTAAGCGTCGGGTTCTGCGTGGGCCGGTATGCCGCGTCAGCGGCTGCACCGGCCGTGGCATTGGCAGCGGAAACGGCCCGGATACACATCGTCGAACCCGACGAAACGGTATGGGATATCGCCCGCCCGGTAGCCGATGAGCAGGGCATCGACGTCCGCGAAATCGTGTACCAGCTCCAAATCAACAATGATTTGGACGATGATTGCACACTGACGCCGGGGCAGAAAATCGTCATCCGGTAGGAGGTGAACGCCATGGCCGAAACCGTCAAAATTGTCATGGACAATACCGACGAGCTGTTCAGCGTGCCGGAAATTGCAAAGAAGATGAGAACGACGAACGGATTCATTTACCAGCTCTTAGATGCCGGCCTGCTGCCATCTATCCGGGTGGGACGGTATCGCCGGGTACGTAAGTTCCGGTTCAACGAATTCCTGGCGAAATATGAAGGCCAGGACCTAATAAAATGTGTGGCGGCACAGAAAAAGGGCTGACGCCCGCCGTGAACGTCAGTCCCCTATAAAATATTGGTTTGTGCCTACATTATGGCACAGAAAGCAAGAAAAAGCAATGGATAACACGAAATCAAACGTAAATCAAGAAAACACGGGTATCTCTGAAGAAACACTGCATGCATTGAGCGACGCATTAAAGCAGGCGTGCATGGTGGGAGGCCGCCGCTGCATCATCGCATGGTGCGAACAGCACGCAGAAGACACGTCCGGCGACGCCACTGGGTATAGTGCCAGCACAAACATGTGCTGCACTGGCGCTGAAGCCATGATCATGATGTGCTCACTTCTGAAGCGGATAGCCGTGCTGAACGGGCAGCCGTATGAAAAGGTGTTGCGTGATTTTGGGCATGCATTTCGTGTGCTGGTAATGGGTGAAGAATGGGAAGGGGGTAAAAATTATGGATGCTGAACTTATTATGACCGTCAAGCAGATGCAGAATCATGACGCCTGGTTGGACATGAGAAAGAAAGGAATCGGGGGCAGCGACGCCGGCGCCATCATGGGATACAATCCGTGGACCAGCCCGTTCGCTCTCTGGATGGAAAAGACGGGGCAGGTAGAATCAGAAGACATTAGCCAGAAACCGTCTGTGCAAGCCGGCATCCGGCTGGAACCGATTGTCGCGGACTGGTTCAGCGATGAAACGGGGCTGAAAGTCGAACGCCGCGGTATGATGCGCAACAAAAAATACCCGTGGATGCTGGCAAATATCGACCGTCTCATCCCTGGGCGGAAGAACGGCCTGGCTGAAGATATTGGGCTTGAAATCAAGACGACGAACGCCTTTTCCGCTCATGACTGGGACGAAGACAACGTCCCAAACAGCTATTATCTCCAATGCCAGCATTATATGATGGCCACGGGGTTAAAGGGCTGGTGGATTGCGGTACTCATCGGCGGCCAGGACTTTAGAAAAAAGTTCATCCCGCGCAACGATGAACAGATCCGCGCGCTCTTTGAAGCGGAAAAGGTATTCTGGGAAAAATACGTCGTAGGCGGTGCCATCCCGCCGATTGATGACAGCCGGGCGACGAAAGAAGCCCTGGAAGATAAATACCCCGGCGGCCTGAAAGATGCGATCGAATTGCCCGAGCAGGCTGACGGATTTGTGCAACTCTTAGACGGCTATAAAGCCAAAAGGAAGGAGCTGGACGCGTCTATCCAATGGGCCGAAAACGAATTAAAAGCCTTGATGGGGGACCACGAAGTCGCGACGGCCGGGGGCCGCAAAATCACCTGGAAACGCCAAAATGGGCGTACTACCGTAGACTCCAAGAAATTGAAAGCGGACTACCCCGATATTTGGGAAGCCTGCAAAAAAGAAGGGAAACCTACACGATTTTTAAGGGTCGCACCCAAGAAGGAGGAAAAGTAAATGGCAACAGTAAAAGGTACCGTGTTGGCCAAACGCAATGCCGGGCAGCCGGTCGAAAAAGCACACGAAAACGTCACCGCGCTATTTAACGCGTTAATCAGCAAGGAAGGGTATCAAAAGCGGTTCAACGAATTGTTGGGCCGCCGGGCCCCTCAATTCATCGCTTCGCTGGTCACGATGATTAACAACGAACCGGCCATGATGGAAACATTCCACGACAATCCTATCAGTATCATCAAAGCCGCCCTTCGTGCCGCGGCGTATGATCTTCCGATTGACCCGGCATTAGGGCAGGCGTATATTGTCCCGTTCCGGAACAAAGGGAAGATGGAAGCCACGTTCATTATCGGCTATAAAGGCCTGTATCAGCTGGCCGTTCGCACCGGGGTCTATAAGAAAATCAACGTCGTAGACGTCCGGGATGGGGAATTACTCAGCTATGACCGGCTGACAGAAGATGCCGAATTTAGATGGATGGACGATGAAGAAGAACGTCAGAAAATGCCGATTGCCGGCTATTGCGCATACTTTGAATTGACGAACGGCATGCGCAAGTGCATCTATCGGACCACGCAGCAGATTAATTGCCACGAGCAGAAATTCCGAAAAGGCAATTATCAGAGTAAAGGGTGGCGTGATAATTGGGAAGCCATGGCCAGCAAAACGGTGCTTCGTGAGCTCCTGGGCAAATGGGGGCTGCTCTCCATCAATTATCAGACCGCAGACCCGGCTACATTAAAAATTGCGTCGGATCTGGCGACGGGTCAGATTGATGATGAGCAGCATGTCATTGAACTTCAGGCCGAACAGGTCCCGGATAATGTGGACCCGGCTACGGGAGAAGTGCGTGACACTCGTTCTGATCAGGAAAAAGCCGATGACGCCGTGCTGGACGCGTCGCTTGACCTGTAATGGAATGTGGGAAGCGGACGCGGTTCCGTTTCCCCATCCTGCAAGGGAGGTGATGCGATGGCCAGACCGACGAAACAGGGGCTTGATTATTTCCCCCTGGATGTCGGGTTTTTGCAGAACGTGAAAGTAAGACGAATAATGAGAGCGTGCGGAATACAGTCTATCCCGGTGCTAATCAGCCTGCTGGCTAATACCTATCGTGATGAGGGGTATTTCCTACGGTGGGACAGTGATATGCCTTTTCTGATTGCCGACGAGCTTGGGGTCAGCGAGGGCGCAGTTACCGCGGTTGTCGATAAGGCGACGCAGGTAGGCTTCTTTAACGCCAATATGTACGAAAAATACGGCGTACTTACGTCCGACGGGATTCAAAAGCGCTTTTTTGAAGCGACAGCCCGCAGAACGTCGGTCCGTTACGACGCAAGATTTCTGCTTATAAACGTTTCTGACTACAAAAACGTAGTTAATGTATACAAAAACTCGATTAATGACGACGATAATCAACAAAGTAAAGTAAAGGAAAGTAAAGTAAAGGAAAGTAGTAGTAGGGGCGGCGACGGCTTGAAAGACGCCGTCAATGCGTACCGAAAAAATATTTACCCTATGCCGGGTGAAATGGACCTGGAAAAGCTCAAAGGTATGGTTGACGATTATGGCAGCGATACTGTCATAAAGGCCATCGATAGAGCCGTAGCCAGAAACAAACGAAGCCTGGCGTACATACGTGGGATTTTGAACCGCTGGCAAGCTGACGGATACGATGAAGAGGGCACGAAAGCGAAAGAGAAGGACCCGCTGGCAGAACAGTACAAGAAAATCCCGTTTTAGGAGGGACGTAACATGGCAATCATTTCACAAGCGCTGACAGAAGAGCAGCGCGAACGGATAAAAGCAAAGATTGACCGGGCCAGGACTATGGCCGATACCCGGGAAAGGGTCGTACCGGAATTCGCTACACCGCCGGACGGAATCCAATGCCCACACTGTGGGAATACGGGATGGACCTATGAAGTAACGGACGACGGCTACGAAAGCGTAAGGGCGTGCCCCTATTGCTATGAGCGGCGCCAGGTGGTCCGCCGGCTTCAGCACAGCGGTATCAGCCCGCGCGATTATGCCCGCTTTAATTTGATTACGTTTGACCCGGGGAAAACACCGGACAGCGCCAAAATGCTGGCCATGGCGGAAAAGTACCTGGCAGAGCATACATTCGGCGGCCCGGGATTCGGCGTCTTTGGCAGCAGTGGCATGGGTAAAACTCACATCTGCATCGCCGTCTGCCAGGAACTTACCCAGCGGTACCGCGAGCCACACCACTATTTCTCCTATCGAAGCATCATGCCAGGGCTGGTCAAAGCGTCTAAAAGCTTCAAAGATGACTATGAAGCAGAAATGCAAAAATGGGTACGGTACCAGAATCTGTACATCGATGACATGTTCAAATTTTCCGGAAAGCAAGCCGGCGAACGTATCGTCATCGATCAGGATGAATTGCGCGTCTTCTTTGACCTCATCAATGCCCGCTATCTCAGTCACAAGACGACGCTGTTCAGCAGCGAATACACGGTCAAGGACATAGCGGCCATTGATGGGGCCCTGGGAAGCCGAATCTATGACATGGTCAAACCGTATGGCCTGGCCGTGTCCGGACCGAACCAGCGGTTGGTAGGATGAAAGGAAGTGAAAATATGACAGACGAAGAAAAGGACATACTGAAGAAACATATCAGATACAGGGCAGCGGAGTATTACCGCCGGTATCTGGGATGTGAAGACGTAGACGAAGCGGAAGAAGCCGACAGTGCCTACGATGCCGTGACAATGCTGGCTTATGAGCTGCTACGGACGGAACATTCGGCCCACCTGGTGAATAAACTTATAGACGACATTGACGAACAGGAAGAGCAGAAAGCAAGAAAAGAGGCGAGAAGATGAACAAGTACAACAAGGAACATTACAGCGACCCGACACCGCACGATGCCATGATGAACATCGCCAGGGAAGAGCGGGCCGCGGCTATGGCACCGATTCATATTGTTATCCCTGGTGAGCCAGTGGCACAGGGGCGGCCGCGCTTCAGCCGCCATGCCGGCTATGTATCCACGTATGATCCGGGAAAATCCCGAAAGTACAAGCAGCAGATTTTCGATGAAATCTGGGCGCAGATGGCTACACGAAAAATCAGGCAGATCCCGCCGGGCGTTCCGCTGCATGTGACGGTCATGGTTTACCGAGGCATCCCGAAAAGCTGGCCGAAGAGCAAACGGGATCGGGCTATCCTGGGCACCATCCGCCCAACGTCGCGGCCGGACACGGATAATTACATAAAAATCGCCATGGATGGCCTCAATAAGGCCCTTTTCAAGGATGACAGCTATGTCGTATCCATCCGGGCCGAAAAGCACTATAGCGACAACCCGCGCATGGAAATCACGGTCAGCCAGCTGACGTTGGGAGATGTGAACCATACTTGATCGCTCAAAAGAGGCCACCAGGATGCGCCAGGCCGTTTTGGTGGGACTGCTATTATTCTGGGCCGCGGTGGCTGCTGCTATTTATTATTGGTAGGAGGATTCATGAATAAATTTAGAAGTAAGAAGCACTATATCATGACGAAAGCATGGCAGCGGTCCAGCGTGGGGCACCCGGTGAGATGCCGGTGCCGTCATGCTAAACGGAAAGCGGTCTGTGGATACCGTTACAAAGGTGGCAGATAAAACGTTTTAGTTTCGCCGCTACGGATTTTTTATTTTATTCACGACAAATTACACATAAAGAGGTGAAAAAGGATGCATAACTCGATGCATGAAGCCATTAAGCAGAGAATCAGCAATGCCATGAAACGGCATTACCATTACGCAAGAATCGAAAAGACTAACGATGACAGCGTGAACCAGGCGGTTTGTGAAGTCATCGAAAGTTGGGGCTATAAAGTGGCACAGAATAAAAGTTTTATCATGGTATTGTTGTAAGAAGGAGACGCAATGACAGCACTTACGTATTTGGAACACGTAAGGACCCGGCGATTTTTGGCGAAAGAAGCACAGCAGGCGGTGCGAGAAGCCCGCTTAGACAATTATGCTATCCGTTCGGCTAATGCCCCTGGTGGAGGCAGCGGCCGGCCGGGTGGCAGTGATTTAAGCGACTTGTATATCCGGCTGGAAGAAAAGGAGCTGAATGCAGCGAAGCTCTTGCTTGAATTACAGAATGAGCAGGCAGAGGCCAGAGAAAAGATTTTGGCCTTACCGGACGATACGGAAAAAGCGGTGCTCATGGGGCGCTACATCAACGATCAGGATTGGCGGGCTATTGCAGATCATGCGCGTATGTCGCTACGGACCATCTACCGGATACACCGTGAAGCCCTGGGAAGTTTCGAGGAGCTGCATAAAAACTTCCTAAACGCCAAAAGTTGTCACTAAATGGCAGTAGATGGCAGCGAATGGCACAAGCATGGAGACGACTAATGTGCTATAATAGTAGCGTAGATGAAACGGCAAACAGGCAATGCCGACAAGCTTACCATGTTGAGACACTCCTTAGATAGTACAGACACATACAGAAGAGCATCCACCAGTTGGCGGATGCTTTTTTGTTGGAGATATGGAGGAACGATGGACGTCGTAGAAAAACCGATTGACGACATTATCCCATATGAAAAGAACCCGCGGCATAATGACGAAGCCGTGAAATACGTGGCGAATTCTATACGCCAGTTCGGGTTCAAGGTGCCTCTTGTCATCGACAAGGACAACGTTGTCACTTGTGGCCATACGAGACTAAAAGCAGCCAAACTCCTAGGCTTGACGGCGGTACCTTGCGTCATCGCAGACGATCTAATACCAGAGCAGATACAGGCGTTTCGCCTGGCCGATAATAAAGTCAGCGAAAAAGCAACCTGGGATGACGATTTACTGGGCGAAGAATTACGTCAGCTGGACGGCCTGGACTTTTCTATGGAAGATTTCGGGTTCGACCTGGACGGGCTGGACCCATTGGGAGACGATGACGAAGAGCAGCCGGAAAAGGGAAACGAACGCCAACGGAC
>OGYE01002282.1_pt1 | contig 11854 bp, 11 predicted proteins | sample 1576471 | NCBI WGS metagenome assembly OGYE01 (sample SAMEA3541532, study PRJEB24748) | human gut metagenome | biome: human gut; feature: human-associated habitat; material: faeces | place: China | collected 2012
GATACACAGCGTTCGGATGGGAAAAATCCGTGTGCCGTTCTCCGGAGTCTCCGGCGGCGGACAGTCGCCGCAGAGGACGGTCAGCGCCGCGGGGCGGCCGCCGTCGCCGGGCGAGACGCCCCAGCGGTACAGCAGCTCCTGCGCCAGCAGGTGGGGCGGGTCGTCCAGCGACAGATACCGGGCGCGGCGGGCGAGCACCGGCGCGGCCGCGCGGGCAGCGGTCTCCCCTCCTCTGCCGCAGCGGAGCAAAACGGCGGCGTTTTGCAGACCGCCGGGACAGAGGACATCCAGCAGGCCGTCCAGCAGGGCAAGGCGCAGCGGCAGGACGGGATATGGCGTTATGTCTACCTGTTCTGCCAGCGGCAGGAGGGCAGCATCGGCGCAGACGCAGCGGCGGACGCCGGAGGCATGCAGCTCACACAGCCACCGAACAGCCCGGCGGCGGGCGAGATAGCCCCTTCCCACAGACAGGTGATGAAGGGGCAGACCGTCCATGTTGATGGTGGTAATATCCGTTTTCTGTCCGGAAGTTATGTAAACAAGCATGGAAGTTCCTTTCGGCGGTCATCCGGGGCGGACAGAGTCGTCCGCCCCTACAAAACGAGATAAGAGGTTCGCCGCGCACAGCAAAGACCCCTGTCCCACTATTATATGGGACAGGGGTCAGGATATGCGGTTTTACCACGCGGCGATATAGCCGGGCAGGTAGTTCAGGGGATTCTCGTAGACGGTGACGGCTCTGCCGTTCACCATGGTGGTGGAGTGCACCTCGTAGTGGAGGTGGGGGCCGGTGGAGGCGCCGGTGTTGCCGGTGACGCCGATAACGTCGCCCTGCGTGACATATTGCCCAACGCTTACCTTTACGATGCTCATGTGGGCATAGAGGGTGGACATGCCGCCGCCGTGGTCGATGACCACGTAGTTGCCGTAGCCCGACTTACCGCCGTCCGGGTCGCTGTACGGCATGGAGGCGATGAGCACCTTGCCGCTCTTGGTGGCGTAGATCTTGCTGCTGTAGCTGACGTTGCAGATATCCACGCCCTTATGGTTGCTGCTGCCGATGCCGTTGCCGGGGGAGACACGGTTGCCCTGGGGAGAGCTGATCTTGCGGCTGGTGGTCACAGGCCAGATGAAGCCCTCGGCGCTGGGCACCACATCGGACTCCGCCATCAGGCGGTTGATCTCGGCGACGATGGCCTTGCCCGCCTCCTCCTCGGCGGCGTAGAGCTTCTCCAGCTCCCGCTGGTCGGCGGCGTACTCGTTCATGAGCTTGGTCGTCTCGTCCAGCTTGCCCTGCAGCTCGTCCTGCTGCTCGCCCAGCTGGGCTTCCTTGGCCTCCATCTCGGTCTTCTCCGCCTTGATGTTCTCCCGCGTCTCCTTCATGGCGGCGATGAGGGTCTTGTTATACTCGGCCACCTCGTTGACGAATTCCATGCGGTTGAGAAGGTCGGCCATGCTGGTGGCCTTGAAGAGAACGGAGAGATAGCTGAGGCTGCCGCGCTCCTCCTCGCTGCGCACCTGCTGGCAGAACAGCTCATACTGCTCCTGCTCCAGCAGCTCGTAGCGGGCGATCTGGGCGGCGGCATCGTCGATCTGGTTCTGGGTGTCGTCGATCTGCTCCAGCAGCAGCTGGTTGCGCTGATCCAGCAGATTCTTGGTGACCATGACGTCCTCTTTCTTGGCCTTGGCCTCGGCGATCTGCTTTTCCAGCTCCTTGAGCTTTTCCTGCTGCTCCTTCTTTTTCTGCTCCAGCGCGGCGATCTGAGCGGCCTTGCGCTGCTCCTCCTCCAGCTCCGCCGCAGTCTTGGCGGCGTAGGCAGGGCGGACGGAGCCGGCAGCCGCCAGCGTCAGCAGGGTCAGAACGGCCAGAAAAGCGCAGAGGATGCGTTTTGCGGATTTCATGCGTGATCTCCTTTCTTACACTCGGAGGAAGCGGCGGATGGCGGTCAGGCTGCCGCCTACGCCCACAAGGATGCCGGCTCCCAGAAATACCAGCGCCACATAGTACCATATTTCGGTGAAGGGCACCACGCGGAGGATCTGCAGGGAATCGGAATTGGCAATGCCCTGCGCAACAGCGGCGTACAGCCCCCACTGAAGGCCGAAGGCGATGACGGCGCTGAACAGACCCAGCAGCAGCCCCTCGTAGACGAAGGGCCAGCGGATGAACCCGTTGGTGGCGCCCACCATCTTCATGATGGCGATCTCGTCCCGGCGGTCGAAGGTGGTGAGCTTGATGGTGTTGGAGATGATGAACACGGACACCAGCAGCAATATGGCGATGAGGGCGATGGAGATGACACCGGCCACATTGCGGACGGTGGTGAAGCCGTTGGCCACGGCCTCGTCCGCCCGTGCCTTGGCGATGCCGGGGATGTTCTCCACGGCGGTGCGCGTCTCCATGATGCGGTCGGGGTCGGTGACGTGGATAACAAAGCGGTGGCGGAACACGGTGGGATCCAGGTCGCCGTACACGTCGGAGTCATCGTATTTCTCCACATAGGCGTCACGGGCCTCGGTGCGGGTGACGAAGGTGCAGTCAGCCACGTTGCCGGTGGCCTCTATCTGGGTCTGGAGGGCGCGTGCCTCCGGCTCGGTCAGCGTCTCGTCCACAAAGGCGACGATGGCGTTCTCCTGCTGGAGGTCGGCCAGATTCCGGTTGGCGTTGTAGGCCACCAGCGTGAAGGTGCCCATGATCAGCAGACAGGCCACGGTGACACCGATGGCGGCAAAGGACATGAACCCGTGGGAGAACATGTTGCCGGCGCCCTCTTTGACGAAAAACTTGAAATCATGCTTCATGTGTCATACCTCATAGCTGCCCATGCCGTCCCCGATCACAAGACCGTCGTTCAGCAGGATAATGCGCTTGTTGAAGTGGTTGACCAGTCCCCGCTCGTGGGTGACGACGATGACGGTGGTGCCCAGCGCGTTGATGCGCTCCAGCAGCGTCATGATCTCCAGAGAGCGGGCGGGATCCAGGTTGCCGGTGGGCTCGTCGGCCACCACGGTGGAGGGGTTATTCACCAGCGCGCGGGCGATGGCCACGCGCTGCTGCTCGCCGCCGGACAGCTGGTCGGGGTAGCAGTTCTCCTTGTCGGCCAGTCCCACCAGCTCCAGCACATAGGGGATGCGGTTTTTCAGCTCACGGGGCGACGCGCCCACGGCGCGCATGGCCAGCGCCAGATTGTCGCGGACGGTCTTGTTGGCGATAAGGCGAAAATCCTGAAAGATAACGCCGATAGTGCGGCGCATGTAGGGCAGCTGCCGGTCGGCAATACGGCTCATGGAGAAGCCGTTGACCATGACGCGGCCGGAGGTGGGCACCACCTCGCCGGTGAGCAGCTTGATGATGGTGGATTTTCCGGAGCCGGAGGGTCCCACCAGAAAGACGAATTCCCCGTCGTCCACGGTAAAGGAGACGCCCTTCAGGGCGTGGGTCCCGTTGTCGTATATCTTCTCTGCATCTATCAAACGAATCATAGCAGCGCTCCTGTTCGGCAAAGTGCAACATATTGTGGTAAATTACAACTGTAAATACCATTATATATAAATAGTTACAAAATGGCAACAGGAAAGATATGAAAATATTTTGAACAAGTTCGTTGCCTGTCGGTTGGACGCAGCGGGGCGGAAAAAGGTTCCAACGGGACGAAAAATGTCCCCGCTGTACGGGGAACGGATTCCCACGCCAGTGACACGGTCACTGGCTCGGAATGACAGCGCTTCGCGCTGTTAGGGCGGATGTGGGCATCCGCCCCTGCGATGCAGAATAAGGACGGTGCGAAACGGGACGTCGTACCCCAAGGGCATTTGTTCCGCTGCGCTCCACGGCAGGGCGCCGTCCCCTACATCCGTTATGCGGACACGCTTGCCTGTCTTTTCGTAGGGGGCGATGCCCACATCGCCCCGCCGTGCCTGTGCGGTATCCCTTCGGGTGGGCAGAGTCGTCCGCGCCGCGCAACAAGCAAAAAAGACCGGCGGAGCCGGTCTTTTTATATGCAGTTATTTGTATGCAGTTACGCCTCGATGCCGCGGCTGGTCAGGTACTTCTTGACCATCAGGGCGACCTTGAAGGTGATGGCATCGTCGAACTCGCGGAGGTCAAGGCCGGTGAGCTTCTTGATCTTTTCCAGCCGGTAGACCAGCGTGTTGCGGTGGACGAACAGCTTGCGCGCCGTCTCGGACACGTTCAGGTTATTCTCGAAGAACTTGTAGATGGTGAACAGCGTCTCCTGATCCAACGCGTCGATGGGGTTCTTTTTGAACACCTCCTGCAGGAACATCTCGCACAGGGTGGTGGGCAGCTGATAGATCAGGCGGCCGATGCCCAGATTCTCGTAGTTGATGACGTAGCGCTCGGTGTCGAACACCTTGCCCACCTCGATGGCGATCTGGGCTTCCTTGTAGCTCTTGGCCAGATCACGCAGATGGAGTGCCAGCGTGCCGATGCCCACGAACACGCGGCTCTCGCCGTCCTCGCGGAGGGCGACCTCGATGCGGGAGGCCACGGCCTCCATATCCTTGGCGGTGGCGTTCTCGTCCATCTGGTGGATCAGCGCCACGTCATGCTCGCCCACGCTGAGAACGAAGTCGTTCTGCCGGTCGGGGAACAGCGCCTGCACCACGTCCACGGGGACGCTGTCCAGCCGGTCGTCCATGGGACGGATGACGAACACGCCGCGGGCGACCTCGGCGTCCACATGCAGCTCCTTGGCGCGCATGTAGATGTCGGAAATGAGGATGTTGTCGGAGATGATATTCTTGATGAAGGAGCCCTTGTCGTGCTTCTCCTCGTAGTAGCTCTTGGCGGCGTTCAGGGCAACGGCGGCCATGGCGCAGACGGTGCGGCTCATGCTGTCGTCGCCGGTGGCGAACACGGCGTAGTCAAAGCTGCTGCTCCAGCTGGGCAGCGCCTTGAAATACTTGCCCTCCAGCGCAACGCAGGAACCATCGGCGGCGATGATAGGCTCCACATACTTGCCCCACTTCTTGCCGATAGCCGTCAGCTCACTGCAGGCGATGACGGTACCCTCGGCGTCGATAACGCCGATCGTGCGGTCAGTCGTCTCCTTGAATTGAAGTACAGAGTTCTGAAAGATCCTGCCGGACATAACGTAATCCTCCTGCGAAACCCGCGTCGGTACTTTGTGCAATCTGCTCAGTTGTTGCTCCTATTATATCGTCATAATCACGATTTTGCAAGCGTTTTTTTATCTTTTACACAAAAAACTTGTCGTGTTTTTTGTGGTTATGTCAAATAAATCACATAGCACATACGCGGTACAGCGCCGAGATCTCCTCATCGGTCAACAGGCGGTATGCGCCGGGCGGCAGGTCGTCCGGCAGCGTGAGCGGCCCCATGGACAGGCGCTTCAGATACAGCACCGGCGCACCGCAGGCGGCCAGCATCCGCTTGACCTGATGGAATTTGCCCTCCCGCAGGGTGACGATGCAGGTGCGGGGCTGGGGCAGCAGCTCCAGGCCGGCGGGCAGACACACAAGGCCGTCGGGCAGAGTCATGCCGGCGGCGAAGGCGGACACGTCCGCCGGGGACAGGTCGCCGTCCACGCGGGCAAGGTAGCGTTTGTCCACATGGTAGCGGGGGCTGAGGAGCCGGTGGGTCAGCTCGCCGTCGTTGGTCAGCAGCAGCAGGCCCTCGGTGTCCTTGTCCAGCCGTCCCACCGGCGCCAGATCGATGCGGCGCAGCTCCGGCGGGAGAAGCTCCAGCACCGTGGGCTGACAGCGATCCTCGGTGGCGGTCAGCACCCCGGCGGGCTTGTGCAGCAGGACGTAGGTATACCGGCGGAGGGTCAGCGGCTGGCCGCAGACGGTGAAGGCGGCGGAAGCCGGGTCGTACTTCTCCTCGGCGGAGGCGGCGGGGACGCCGTTGACCAGCACCTGCCCCTGCCGCACCAGCTGCTTGACCTCCCGGCGCGACCAGCGGCCTGTGGCGGCCAAGAGCTTATCCAGACGTTCCATGGCGTATCCTCCCTGCGGCGGTTTTTCTGTATCATAGCATATTCCGGGCGGAATGGAAATAGGTAATGATGAGGTGATGAAAATGATGGTATTTCAGGTGCGGCTTCCCCGGCGGCGGGCGGCGGCTATGGCGGCGGCGGTGGTCATAGTGGCGGCCGCGGCGGCGGTGCTGGCCGGATGCTTCAATGGCAAGGAAAAGCCCTTGACACTGGCGGACGACCCCGCAAGGGTCTCCTATTTACAGGAGTTGGGCTGGCAGGTGGAGAGCGCGCCGGTGGAGACGCTGGATCTGCAGCTGCCCCAGGAGCTGGCGGAGACGTGGGGCGAGTACGCCGCCATGCAGACGGCGCAGGGTATGCCCTTCGCGGACTATGCCGGGCAGCCGGTGCGCCGGTACACCTACCGGGTGACCAACTATCCGGGGATGGAAAAGGGCGTGCAGGCCAATCTGTATCTGTGCGGCGATGTGCTCATCGGCGGGGATATCGTGGCCACGGGCAAGGGCGGCTTCCAGCACGGGTTGGAGTATCCGGGGGTGTAAAAACGAATACAGTCAGGCGTATTTCGACGCGATTATACAATTAGTTGTCAGAATTGGCAGAAAAAGAGGAAGCCTTACGGCTTCCTCTTTTATTCATTGCGCAGTCCCTGTGGGGTCAGATTACTCGTCGATCTCGATGACGACGCCGGAACCCACGGTACGGCCACCCTCACGGATAGCGAAACGCAGACCGTTCTCGATAGCGATGGGGGTGATCAGCTCGACCTTCATGTCGACGTTATCGCCGGGCATGCACATCTCAGTGCCCTCGGGCAGGGTGATGACGCCGGTCACGTCGGTGGTACGGAAGTAGAACTGGGGACGATAGTTGTTGAAGAAGGGGGTGTGACGGCCGCCCTCGTCCTTGGTCAGAACGTAGACCTGGCCAACGAACTTGGTGTGGGGGTGAATGGAACCGGGCTTGGACAGAACCTGGCCGCGCTCGATCTCGGTCTTAGCAACGCCACGCAGCAGAGCGCCGATGTTATCGCCGGCTTCAGCGTAGTCCAGCAGCTTGTGGAACATCTCGATACCGGTAACGGTGGTCTCGCGCTTCTCATCGGACAGGCCGACGATCTCGACCTTCTCGTTCAGGTTCAGCTTACCACGCTCCACACGGCCGGTAGCAACGGTACCACGGCCGGAGATGGTGAACACGTCCTCGACAGGCATCAGGAAGGGCATATCCTCCTTGCGGTCGGGGGTGGGGATCCAGCTGTCAACAGCGTCCATCAGCTCCTTGATGCAGGCATACTCGGGAGCGTTGGGATCGGTGGACTCGGAAACCAGAGCGTTCAGAGCGGAACCACGGATGATGGGGGTCTCGTCGCCGGGGAAGCCGTAGAAGTCCAGCAGCTCGCGGACTTCCATCTCCACCAGCTCCAGCAGCTCCTCGTCGTCGACCTGGTCGCACTTGTTCAGGAAGACCAGCACGGAGGGCACGTTCACCTGACGGGCCAGCAGCAGGTGCTCACGAGTCTGAGCCATGGGGCCGTCGGAGGCGGCGATGACCAGGATAGCGCCGTCCATCTGGGCAGCACCGGTGATCATGTTCTTGATATAGTCGGCGTGACCCGGGCAGTCGACGTGAGCGTAGTGACGCTTCTCGGTCTCGTACTCGACGTGAGCGGTGTTGATGGTAATACCACGCTCACGCTCCTCGGGAGCCTTATCGATGGAGGAGTAATCGGTGTACTCCGCCTTGCCCTGCAAGGCCAGATACTTGGTGATAGCGGCGGTCAGGGTGGTCTTACCATGGTCGATGTGACCGATGGTGCCGATGTTAACGTGGGGCTTAGTTCTCTCAAATTTCTGCTTAGCCATTTGAAAAAATCCTCCTTAACAGTTTTGTATCGTGTGTGGGGCAGCGTTACATTCTAACACTGCCATTTTACAGTATTTGCGTAGGAAAATCAATCGTAAATTACGGTTTTAGAAATTTTCCTTGCCGGTACGCTTGGCGATGAGCTTCTCCTGCAGACCCTTGGGCAGCTCGATATAGTGGCTGGGCTCCATGGTGTACTGACCGCGACCCTGTGTGCGGGAGCGCAGGTCGGTGGCATAACCGAACATTTCGGCCAGAGGCACGAAAGCGTCGATCTGCTGGGCGCCGGAGCGCATCTCGTAGCCCTGGATCTGACCGCGGCGCGCGTTCAGGTCGCCGATCACGTCGCCCATGTACTCGTCGGGGACGATGACACAGACCTTCATGATGGGCTCCAGCAGCGTGGGATCGGCCTTGCGCATGGCCTCCTTGAAGGCCATGGAGCCGGCGATCTTGAACGCCATTTCGGAGGAGTCCACCTCGTGATAGGAACCGTCGAACAGGGTGACCTTCACATCCACCACGGGGTAACCGGCCACGGTGCCGGACAGCATCGCGCCCTGGATACCGGCGTCGATAGCGGGGATATACTCCTTGGGGATGGCGCCGCCCACCACGGCGTTGACAAACTCATAGCCCTTACCGGACTCGTTGGGTTCCACGTGGATCTTCACATGACCGTACTGACCCTTACCGCCGGACTGACGGGCGTACTTGGTATCCTGATCCACCGCCTTGCGGATCGTCTCCTTGTAGGCCACCTGAGGTGCGCCCACATTGGCCTCCACCTTGAACTCGCGGAGCAGACGATCGACGATGATCTCCAGATGCAGCTCGCCCATACCGGCGATGATGGTCTGACCCGTCTCCTCGTCGGTGTAGGTGCGGAAGGTGGGATCCTCCTCAGCCAGCTTCGCCAGAGCGACGCTCATCTTCTCCTGACCGGCCTTGGTCTTGGGCTCGATGGCGACGCGGATCACGGGCTCGGGGAATTCCATGGACTCCAGGATGATCGGAGCCTTTTCATCGCAGAGCGTATCACCGGTGGTGGTGTTCTTGAGGCCGATGACGGCGCAGATGTCGCCGGCGTAGCAGCACTCGATATCCTCGCGGTGGTTGGCGTGCATCTGCAGGATGCGGCCGATGCGCTCTCTCTGATGCTTGGTGGAGTTGAGAACGGCGGTACCGGTATTCAGAATACCGGAGTACACGCGAACGAAGGACAGACGGCCGACGAACGGGTCGGTCGCGATCTTGAACGCAAGACCGGAGAACGGAGCGTTATCGTCCGCGTGACGGACATCTTCCTCACCGGTATCGGGGTTCACACCGTCGATCGCGGGGATATCCACGGGGGACGGCATGTAGTCGACGATCGCGTCCAGCAGCTTCTGAACGCCCTTGTTCTTGTAAGAGGTACCGCAGGTGACAGGAACCATCTTATTGTCGATGGTGGCCTGACGGATGGTCTTGCGGATGAGATCCTGAGGAACGGGCTTCTCTTCGAGCGCCAGCTCCATGATCTCGTCGTTCAGGTCAGCGCAAGCGTCAATGAGCTTGGTGCGATACTCCTGAGCGAGCTCGAGCATGTCCTCGGGGATCTCCTCGACGCGCATGTCCTTGCCGAGCTCGTCGTAGTAGATATCAGCGTCCATCTCCACCAGGTCGATGATGCCCTTGAAGGTATCTTCAGAGCCGATCGGCAGCTGGATGGGGACAGCGTTGCACTTGAGACGGTCGTGGATCATGTGCAGAACGTTGTAGAAGTCCGCGCCCATGATATCCATCTTGTTGACGTAGATCATGCGGGGGACCTTGTAGTTATCGGCCTGACGCCACACAGTCTCAGACTGGGGCTCAACGCCGCCCTTGGCGCAGAGAACGGTCACAGAGCCGTCCAGAACGCGCAGGGAGCGCTCGACCTCAACGGTGAAGTCGACGTGGCCCGGGGTGTCGATGATGTTCAAGCGGGTCTGCGGGAACTGATTCTTGCTGCCCTTCCAGTAGCAGGTGGTGGCAGCGGAGGTGATGGTGATACCACGCTCCTGTTCCTGAGCCATCCAGTCCATCGTGGCGGTACCGTCGTGGGTCTCGCCGATCTTGTAGTTGACGCCGGTGTAGTACAGAATACGCTCGGTAGTCGTGGTCTTGCCAGCGTCGATATGGGCCATGATGCCGATATTTCTGGTGTTTTCCAGAGAGACTTTTCTTGCCATAATTCTCTCGTTCCTCCGTTACCAGCGGAAGTGGGCGAATGCCTTGTTGGATTCGGCCATCTTGTGGGTATCTTCGCGTTTCTTCACGGCGCTGCCGCTGTTGTTGGCAGCATCCATGATCTCGCCAGCCAGGCGCTCGGCCATGGTGCGCTCACCACGGGCACGGGCATAGGCCGTCAGCCAACGCAGACCGAGGGTCTGACGACGGGCGGGACGGACCTCCATCGGCACCTGATAGGTGGCACCGCCGACGCGGCGGGACTTGGTCTCCAGGCTGGGCATGATATTCTCCATGGCCTGGTTGAAAACATCGAGAGGCTCGTTGCCGGTCTTGTCCTTGATCATGTCGAACGCGCTGTAGACGACCTTCTGGGCGACGCCCTTCTTGCCGTCGAGCATCACGCTGTTGACGAGCTTGGTCACCAGGACGCTGTTGTACATAGGATCGGGCAGAACTTCTCTCTTGGGAACATTACCTCTTCTGGGCACTTTGCTTCCCTCCTTCTTATAATTTAGAAATCATAGGTACTCGCGAATGGGGCTCTCCCCCATCGTGTTCCGGCCTGCCAAAGAGGTGAATGACACAAAAATATATATCAAACCTTTTCGGCAAAGCTCATTTCAAGGTCGCAGCCTTACTTCTGCTTCGGGCGCTTGGCGCCGTACTTGGAACGGGACTGCATACGGCCCTGCACGCCCTGAGCGTCCAGAGTGCCGCGGATGATGTGGTAACGCACACCAGGGAGGTCCTTCACACGGCCGCCGCGGATCATGACCACAGAGTGCTCCTGCAGGGAATGACCGACGCCGGGGATGTAAGCGGTGACCTCATAGCCATTGGTGAGGCGGACACGGGCGATCTTACGAAGAGCGGAGTTCGGCTTCTTCGGGGTCGCAGTACGAACTGCGGTGCAAACGCCACGCTTCTGGGGAGAGGCGAGGTCGGTCTCCTTGTTCTTCAGCGTGTTAAGACCATACTGCAGAGCCGGGGAGTTGGACTTGTAAGTCGACTGCTGTCTGCCCTTGCGAACCAACTGGTTAAAAGTAGGCATTCTTGTTTCTCCTTTCCTGAAATGATGTGATATATATTTTTTACAGGATATCGGTAAAATATCCCGAAAAAACCATATTTATCCGTTCAGGAGCGTTACGACCGCGGCGCCGACGGCGATGCCGGCCGCGCTGCCGAGCTGCGCCATCGTGAAGTTCCGCTCTACGGGAACCGACGCGCAGGCGTCCTCGACCCGTCCGGTCACGGTGGGGTCTGCGTCGCAGGCGAGAAAGACCTTTCCGGCCCTCCCCTCGCGCAGCGCGCGGAGCGATTGCTTCACGCCGACGACCTTTTGGGCAGTGCTGAGCTCTTCTAACACGGCACGCCCTCCTCACGGCATAACAAAATCCGCGAAACAGTCTCGCGCAAGGTAGAATTATAGCATAGTTGTCCCCCACCGTCAAGCGATATTTGCTCTTCGCAGTCTAAAATTTTCTCTGAAATGTACGATTTTTTCATTTTCTTTTCGGTACAAATGTATAAAGGAAGAGCCGACCGGTGCGGTCGGCTCTTCTTCTGCGGTATTTAGACCTCTTCGGAGCTCTCGCCCGCCTCGGTCGAGGCGGCCTCGGAGGCCGTTTCGGCGGCTTCGCCGTCATACGGCTCTGCCGCGGTCTCCTCCTCGACCGGCTTTTCGCGGTCGGGGACGATCTCCTCGGCGAACTCACGGTAGGCGTTCAGGCCCGCGCCGGCGGGAATGAGCTTACCGATGATGACGTTCTCCTTCAGGCCGAGCAGGT
>OGYE01002289.1_pt1 | contig 11842 bp, 6 predicted proteins | sample 1576471 | NCBI WGS metagenome assembly OGYE01 (sample SAMEA3541532, study PRJEB24748) | human gut metagenome | biome: human gut; feature: human-associated habitat; material: faeces | place: China | collected 2012
TGAAGCCTGATCCTCTGTGATGCTCTCATCTGCTGCGGCTGTGCATGAATATGCAGATCCTGATATTGTCAGATCCTCTGAATAGCCTGCAAATACGCCTGTTGTGGCTGTGTCACTGCCATTTACAGTTCCTGCGCTGTAGCAGTCTGTGATCTCCACGCCTGCGTCATTTGACGTATTACCCTTGAAAACACCTGCAATACCGCCTGCATTTGTCTGGCCTGTGATCGTTCCTGCATTGTAGCATGAAATGATCTTGCATCCAGGATCCTGTGGATAGTATTCATTGTGGCTTCCGAGTATTCCACCAACATTTGTCTTGGCTGTGATGTCACCATAGTTTGTCGAATTCTGTACGCAGATATTTCGGCTGCTCATAGATCCTATGATTCCGCCGACGGTACCACCGTTTTCTGCCTTAATAGTTCCATGATTTACACAGTTCTCAATCACTGTGTTGCTTATTTTGTTCGTGTTACAGTATCCTACCAGACCACCTATCGAAGCTGATGTATTTGTGCCTGTGTAAGTGATATTTACTTTAGATGTACAACCTGCTACTCTTGCCGGTGCATCTGTGGTTCCCTGATACAGGTATCCCACAACCGCTCCTGCTGCAGTCTTGGTGCTCATGATGATAGTTCCCTCTACTGTGAGGCTGCTGATCCTTGCACCCGCCTGTCCAAATATTCCTGAGTAGCCTATATCATTCTGATACAGATTGCTGATAGTATGTCCCTGGCCGTCAAATGAACCCATGTATATGGCACCCGATGTACCTATTGGTGTCCAGCTATATCCTGCAAGGTTGATATCCGCTGTGAGCACTGCATTAATGTCGACCTTCTTCTTGACATTTACCTCATTTTCAAACCAGTACAGCTCTGCACCTGTGCTGATCTGGTATACTCCGTCAACCTGTTCGGGCTCGGTCTTGCTCTCGCCATCCCAAGCAGTTGCACTTGACGCTGTGAGGCTGATGGTCTGTGACATCTCGCCGGAAGTATCCTCCGGGATCTCAAATGTTCCCTCGGCATACATGTATCCGGCACACTTCATAGTGTAATTGTACTGTCTGCCTGCAAGACCATTGAAGCTGCCGTCCTTTACTGTTACGGGATTTCCTTCAGTATCCTTTATGCTTACCTTATATCCTTCTACTGCTTCGTTTGTAGCACCATCCACTACATCAAGCTTTACCTGGACAAAGTCTGTCTTTGCCAGCTTAAATGACATATCCGGGAGACTTCCAAGGTATGCCACACGTACGCTTGCTGCCATCTGTACAGGCTTTCCTGTTGCATGGCGGACCTCTCTGTGTGAACCGTATGGCGAACCGAATCCGCCCTCATACAGAACTCCGCTCAGCGTGTACTCGTCACCTGCAAAATACTGAGGTATCTTGACTGTAACTGTCTGGGCAGCAGGATATGATGCAAATGCATACTGGTTGCTTGCTCCTGAGAATTCATTTCCTTCACCATCTGACAGTTTTATAGTTCCGGCCATGTTGTAAATTCCTGCAAGCTTGTTGGCCGGAATATACAGACCATCGTATGCCTTCTTGCCATCCTCTGTACGCTTACCATATGAAACCTCTATGGTATCACCGGCTCTGAGTTCATCTGCTGAGATCTCGCCACCATCAGCGTTCTTATATGTGTATGATACCGGGACTTCCTTTGCACGTACTACCTGATATGTGCTAACTCCGTCCTTTGTCACCTTTATTATGTTTGATCCCTCTGTGAGACCGCTTACAGTGTAGCTTCCATCATCATTCTTCTTGACATCTGCTGTTGTAAATCCACTGTATGTAAGCTTGTTTCCCGTGATCTGTGGATGAAGAACTGATACTGCCACTCCATCCTCCGGTGTAAATGTGTACTCTGCACCGGCTGCTCCCTCAAGATAATACAGAACATCGATCTGTGCATCCAGATTGTCTACAGCAGTCTTAGCAGTCTCTGTGTTGCGTCCTGCATTTAATGTCATATTTGTCTGAATGTCTGAGCCGTCATTTCCTACAGTGAATACGACTACACCTGTGTTTTCAGGCCAGATCGCACTGAAGAATGAACCGCCCATACCAGGCTTGTTGATCTCTGCATCATAGGTTACGAGAAGTATCGCTGTTCCCTCTGACTTTGCCTCGATCTCTGCTATCTCTGAATGCTCGCCAGGTACAACGCTGATCACATCACTTGATGGGTTACCATTCTCATCGATAACTGTGTAGTGATAATCAGGCTCTGCTGATTTTGCATTCATGATACCCTCTATTGCCTGCCAGTTACGGAAACACTCAAGGTGATACTTGTCACCCTTCTGCATAGCAATATAGCCCTTCTCATTTGAAGTCATGTAGATATCAGCTACATCTGAGCTGTTGGCTGACATGTCATGTACAACTGTGCCAGGGCCATATGTGCTGTCGCCGATGTACATATCCTCGGCTGTTACCTTGTACTCAGCATCTGTGGTTGTGGAGAACCAGTTCCAGTATGTCACTCCCTCTCCACCAGTTACACGGTAGTAATATGTGATACCACTTCCAAGATTATACTTGTATGTGTCATATCCGGCATCCTTGCTGTCTATCTTGATGCCAGCCTCATCCTTATATATATAGTATGTTGAAAGTGTACCAACTCTGAGCTCAGTTCCCTCTGGAACTGTGAACTCTACTGTCTTTGCCGCTGCAAGAGCTACTGAATAACCGTAGCTTCTGTTGGATGTAAGTGTGTTTGACACAGTCTTAGAGATATAGTCATCTGCTCTATCTCCAACCGGATCATATGTCACTGACACCATATCAGCATAGTAGAACAGTCCTGCATACTTTGCCCAGGCGCCATCTGACCCCTCCCTGGTCTTTACAAACTCTGCATGTCTGTCCACATTGTCAGGAGACATAACCTTACCTGTGACGGTATAATCAACGTCTTCCTTCCAATATTTTTTGTTGCCATCTACAGTGTCATAACCTGTACATGCTATATCTGTGATGCTGTATATGCTGTATGACTGCTGTGGATCGTCTGTGACTACGAGATCTATAGATCCCATATCTGTCTTCTCGTCACCGCTCTTCTGATATGCTGACAAACGGTATGTACCCGGCTCAAGCTCAAGGGTATACTTGCTGCCATCAGGCTCTCCAACTTCAATCTCATTGCCCTCTGAATCAGCCAGAGTCATGTAAGGAGCAGAATAATTCATGGTTACAGATACTGTATTTCTCTTGTCGCCACTGATCTTCTTCTCAACTGCCTGAACCTCATCTGCAGTTGCAGTGAGATCTGTCATGACCGCCTGAACCTCTTCACGTAGAGCCTCGTCCTTAGCTATCTCATCTGCATGCTCTGCATAGAGCACATAGAGCTCTGTCTTGTCCTGAGTCTCATAGTATGCATACTCAGAGTCAAATGTATTCTTATCCGGATTGTAGCCATATCCCAGATCTGCGCCATAATCTGCGAGTGTGAACTGCCAACGGATAACGTGTGTATTGTCTACTCCGGCTGCAGAATCTACCTGATATTCTCCTGCGCCGACATTTCCCATTATATTGTCAACTGTGTTCATCCAGCCAGACATGCTGAAATAATCAAACTGGCCAAGATCTTTTCCAGTCTTGTCCTTAAGCTCAAGTGCCTTTCCATTCTTCTTCTGATAAGCATCCTTAAGCTCCTGTGGAACATTTGCAGCTCCCTTATCAATGCCCTTTACGTTGGCAAGATAATAACTGGAACTGTTGTATTTGTCTGTTCCTGAAGGTTCTGTTTCAAGTCCCTCTTTCTTGAAAAACGCGTAAGTTGCCTGTGATACGGTAAGCTTAGACAGGTCGATGTCTATGCCTTCCTCTTTCCAGACTTCACCGATCTCTTTATAGGACATTCTCTCTGGCTCGATATAGAATCCCTGGCCAAGAGTAAATCCCTCAAGAGACAGCACAACGTACTCAGTGCTGTAATCAACTTCGCCATCACTCTCTGCGGCGGCAGCCTGAACATAGCCCCAGCTTGCATTTGAAGCAAATGGTGCCACTAAAACTGCGCATGCCAATAAGAATGAAAGCATCAATGTCCTGATTCGTTTCATCTCCTATTTTCCTTTCTTTATTTAATTGTAGGTTATAAAGCAGGGAATATGTATTCTGCTTTTCCCACGCCCAAAAGCTAACAGATGAACTGTCGTGTCATCCGCATCCGGGTACTCCGCATATCCCGGCTGTCTGTGTCTGTCAGACGCCGTCACGCGGCCGGAAATCTCATAAAATCTGCGGGCATTCTGACTGAAAGACACAAGTCTTAACACAGTAATGGCGGTTGCACCGGAATCTCACCGAATTTCCCCCTGATCGGATGCTTTTCAGGACGGCATCCGAGCAGATTTTCACTATGAAATCACAGGGTTTATAGTAATTGTGAATCGGGGAATTGTCAACTCCAAGTACCACTTAATGTATTTTTTTGTCATATTTTATTAGTAAGGTGAGATATGTGTTTTATCCATATCACACATTTCTGCATAATATGTAAGTAGAGAGAAATTACTGAGAATACCTTTGGATTTCATTCTGCTGTCCACAGCATACATTTGGTTTACAAATCCTCCAAGCCATGATAACATCAAGAAATCGAAGGATGTCAAAGAGATGCTATCAGAGATGGTTGAGGAAGAGAGAAACCGTAAGAAAGTCACAAGCCGGGTATCCCTATTTTATAGAGATATCCGGCTTTTCTTCTGGCTCTTATTCTGATTACTTTTTAGTTACGGAAGCCAGCTTATTCTGACCTCTTTGAGCTGTCCTGTTGTATCGTCAAACTCAAATGTATAGCCGCTGCTTCCCATATAAACCTCAGAATCTACACTGTACTTGACTATCTTGCCATCTACTTCTGCATTCTCACTGCACTTTTCAAGCAACTGGTCTTTAGTGATAGTTGTAGGGAATGAGAAGTTCACCTGCTTTGCGCCGTCAAGCATCATCTCACTGATCTCCGCATTCATGCTGGCATCATAATCCGGGTTTGGCACAAAAAGGTGTGAATACCTTACATATGAGAGAACGCAATCCTCTGCCTTCTGCTCACTGTCAGTAAAGTTGCCAAACATAAACTGCATCGTTACGTAGTCATTGATGTCTGCTGTGTATCTGTCAGTTTCGTAATTTTTATTTACATTGTTGCCACTGTTATTGAGTGAATTCTGCTCAAATGGTATTCCGCCATCTATAAGATCCTTCAAGGTGGACTCACCTAAAGTGAATTTCTTTCCATTATATACAAATGACCTATTGTCAAGATCTGCGTAATTCTCGCTGAGTCCCGATGCCAATGTGAAATCCTCATATACAGGCATCGTAAATTCTGTGGATTCCTCACTGTCATCACTGTAATCGGTTTCATCTGCATATGAATCATCAGATTCAGTATCACCTGTATCCTCAGCCTCAGATTCCTCCTCCGTTGCCATTTCCGTTTCGGTTACCTGCTCTGTTGACTCCGTCTCTCTGGTGGATTTGCCATCATTTCCACATCCAACTATAGAAATTCCCATCACCACCGTGATAAGTCCTGCAATCAACATTTTCCTGTTCCTCATATAATAATCCTCCTTAAAACCTAGTGGCTTTATTATTGAGAATATCACTATATTTTATCAAGCCGTAATCGGTTGCAACCAGGCAACTATGGGTAGCAAACCGGAATTATAGGGATTTTCGTCACTTTTTTGCAATCTATAGTGCTTATTTCTCCGTAATGTTCATGAAACTATAATAAGTGTCTCTGTCCATGGCATCCGGATTATCATCGGCAAATCCGCTGACTGTATATATGTTCCCATCCTTCAGATCAGCATATGCATTAAAATAGTATGTGATATTTCTCTTGCCGTCCTTTATATATAAGGTCGAATATGTGTAGTAATAAAATGTCACACCATTTACCTCACACTGACCTTCCTCTGTTACCTTTGATATTCCGGCCCCGGTCTTTCTGTCTGCCATATCAGATGCTGTCATCCAACTATACGGTACGATCGAAGTCACAACCGTGATCTTATCACCGTCTGAATAGTATGTCTTACCTGACAAATCCTCATTCTGAAGGCTGTAATTTTCAGGGATTTCATATGACACGGTAGTATCTCCATTCACGACACTGTCCACTACTCCCGTCTCCATAGCTTCGTCCTCCTGCCAGTATGAGCCTGTCATATCATTTGTCTCATCTGTGGGAACGGCCCCCGCAACAATGGCCACAGCTTCATCGGCAACCTTCTCATATACCTCAGCTCTCTCCGACCCGCTCAGCGCATCTATATCTATCTCATCAAATCTTATCGAAGTAAAGAAACGCTGCCCTTCCCCGGCATCACATATAAGCTGATAAAAATATGATCTGTCGAACTTCGCACCTCGTTCATTTGCAAGACTCGCTATGTATCTGATATATTCCTTCCCCTGTATCTCAAACTTCTCAGGCTCCAGCTCCATCACATAACCTGCGTCCTCAATATTTTTCTTGCGCTGCTCTCTGTTGTCCCAGAAATCCGCCATCGTCTTATCCTCCACATCGATCTGTATCAGATAATCATCACAGCTTCTTATATTAAGTGCTGAAAAAGCGCCGCCCGGCGGCGCTCCCGGCGTCGCCCCACCGGTACGCGGTGCTGATCGCCGCCCGGAACGAGGAGAATGTCATCGCCGGGCTGCTGGATTCTCTGGCCGCCCAGACCTACGACATGTCCCTGGTCACGGTGTTCGTGGCGGCGGACAACTGCACCGACAGCACCGCCGCCATCGCCCGCGCCCACGGCGCGGTGGTGTACGAGCGGTTCAACCATGTGAACGTAGGCAAGGGCTACGCTCTGGACTTCCTTTTGCAGCACATTGGTGCGGACTATCCGGAGGGCTTTGACGGCTACTTCGTGTTCGACGCGGACAACCTGCTGTCTCCGGACTACATCCAGCGGATGAACGAGACGTTCTCCGCCGGTCACGAGATCGTCACCAGCTATCGCAACAGCAAGAATTTCGGCGATAACTGGATCAGCGCGGGCTACGCCCTGTGGTTCCTGCGGGAGAGCCGGTATCTCAACTGCGCCCGCAACCGGCTGGGCGCCAGCGCCGCCGTGGGCGGCACCGGGTTCCTGTTCTCCCGGCGGATACTGGCGGAGAGCGGCGGCTGGCGGTTCTATCTGCTGACGGAGGATATCGAGTTCTCTGTGTATCACATCCTGCGGGGCGAAAAGATCGCCATTTGCGAGGACGCGGTGCTGTACGACGAGCAGCCCACCGACTTCCGCCAGTCCGTGCGCCAGCGTCTGCGCTGGGCAAAGGGCTATATACAGGTGTTCCGCCGGTACGGGGCACAGCTGCTGAGGGGCACGGCCAAGGGCAGCTGGAGCTGCTTCGACATGTCCATGTCCATCCTGCCGGCCTTTATCCTCACCGCCCTGTGCCTGCTGGCCAACCTGACGCTGACGGTGCTGGGGCTGGCGCAGGGAGACGGCGCGTGGTTCGCCCTGCGCTCCCTGCTGGAATGCATGGGCAGTATTCTGGCCACACTGCTGGTGCTGGGCGGCATCACCACCGCCAGCGAGTGGAGACGCATCTACGCGCCCGGCTGGAAAAAGATACTGTATACGCTGACGTTTCCCCTGTTCATGCTGACGTACCTGCCCATTTCGCTGGCGGCGCTGTTCATGAAGGTGGAGTGGAAGCCCATCCACCATGGGGTGAAGCTGGCAGGCCTGCCCACCGCGGCAGAGCCGCGCTGAGGGGAGACGGATTCCCACGCCGGTGTCCGGGCGGACAGAGTCGTCCGCCCCTACGAAGGGACACCGGGGACGCCGTCCCCTACAAAGAGGCATACCGGGTACAATAATCAGAGAGGAACTTACCATGTACAACATTCTGGTGGTTGACGACGAAAAGGACATCGTGGCGGCGCTGGAGATCTATCTCCGCTCGGAGGGCTATCGGGTGCTGTCCGCCAGCAACGGGCGGGAGGCGCTGAGCATAGCGGCGCGGGAGGACGTGCATCTGATCCTCATGGACATCATGATGCCCGTTATGGACGGCCTGACCGCCATGGCGCAGCTGCGCCAGACCAGCAACGTGCCGGTGATCCTGCTGACCGCCAAGGGCGAGGACACCGACAAGGTGCTGGGACTCAACGTGGGCGCGGATGACTATATCACCAAGCCCTTCAACCCGGTGGAGCTGCTGGCGCGGGTGCGCTCCCAGCTGCGGCGGTATTTACAGCTGGGCGGCGGACAGGTGCAGACCAGCACGCTGGTCATCGGCGGTATCTGCCTGGACGACAACGCCAAGACCGTCACCGTGGACGGCGACCCGGTGGCGCTGACGCCCAAGGAGTACGACATCCTGCGCTTTCTCATGCGCAACGCCGGAACGGTGTTCTCTCCCAACGAGATCTACCGCCGGGTGTGGGAGGATGTGCCGCTGAACGCGGCGGGCGCCATCGCCGTACACATCCGGCACCTGCGGGAAAAGCTGGAGATCAACCCCTCGGAGCCGCGCTATATCAAGGTGGTCTGGGGCAAGGGCTATAAAATGGAGGGTTCCCTCTCATGAAGCGGTTTTTAGACAAGACATGGGCGAAGGCCGCCGCCTTCGTGCTGACGCTGGTGTTCGGCGTTCTGACCGTTCTGGGCGGCGTGGGCGTGGGTATCCTTATTAGCTACGACGTGTTTCTGGACGGCGGCGACTTCCTGCGCCAGACGATGTACGAGGGAAGCTGCGTCAGCTCCATCTACACCGCCGACAGCTTCCTGCGCGGCACGCTGGCCAATGCGGGCGTGCTGGTCAGTGACGGCACCTATGACTACAGTGCCGCTGAGAGTGGAGATGTCACCGAGGAGGAGCGGGCTCAGGTGATCAGCGACCTGCCCCGCGTTTTTGCGGAGGAGTTCTCCCGCGATGCCGCCGCCTGTCACCTGACCGTCACCGTCAGAGGAAATGGGGAGGTCGTCGGTACCTTTGAAAATTTTGAACTGACAGACGGCGACAAGCCGCTGTACGCCACGCAGGAGACGTTCACCTACGCGCTGAACACCGGCAATACGGCCATGGTCACCATTGCCGCCGATCTGCTGCGCACTGAGGGGGCGCCCTCTTATTCCTATCTGCTGAGCATGTGGCTGGTGGAGCACACAGCCCTGACGGTGTTCCTGATGGTGCTGTTTGCACTGCTGGCACTGTTCTGCTTCTGCTTCTCCATGGCCTCCGCCGGGCATTGGGCAGGGCACGAGGGCATCCATCTGACGTGGCTGGATAAAATACCCGCCGACGTGTGGCTGCTGGTGCTGCTGTGTACGTTTTTCATTGGCTGGGAAGCGTTTTACTATGAATGGGGCAGGGTGTTCTTCTGCGCGGCACTGGTGCCGCTGGTGCTGCTGTTCCTGTGCGCCTTTGCCGCCCAGTGCAAGGCGGGCACCGTCCTGCGGAGCGCGCTGATCGGGCGGATAGCCCGGTTCCTCTGGCGCATTGTCAGAGCCATTTTCCGGGCGCTGCTGCACACCCTCGCCCGGCTGCCGCTGGTGTGGAAAACCGCGCTGGTGGGGCTGGTCATCGCCGGTGCGGAGTTCCTGCTTTATATCAACGATTTCTACCGTGTGCGATACGGTGTCTTTTTGATGATGAAGATCATCGAGCTGCTGGCGGTGCTGTATATCGCCGTAAGCCTGCGGACGCTGCAAAAGGGCGGCGAAAAGCTGGCGCGCGGCGACTTCTCCTCGCCCATCGATACGAAGTACCTCATCGGCGACTTCAAGCGCTACGGCCAGGAGCTGAACGATGTACAGGGCGGGTTAGAGCAGGCGGTGCAGGAGCAGATGAAGGCCGAGCACCTGAAAACCGAGCTGATCACCAACGTGTCCCACGACATCAAAACGCCGCTGACGTCCATCGTCAACTATGTGGATCTGCTGAAGAAGGAGGACATGCCGTCCCCGGCGGCGCGGGAGTACATCGCTGTGCTGGATCGTCAGAGCCATCGGCTGAAAAAGCTGACGGAGGATCTGGTGGAGGCGTCCAAGGCGTCCTCCGGCGCGCTGAACGTGGAACTTCAGCCTACGGACGTGAACGTGCTGCTCTCCCAGATCGAGGGCGAGTATCAGGAGCGGCTGGCCGCCTGCCATCTGACGCTGGTCACGCAGCCGCCGGCTCCCGGCACCATGATACAGGCCGACAGCCGGCTTCTCAGCCGGGTCATGGACAATCTGGTGTCCAACGTGTGCAAGTACGCGCTGGAGAACACGCGGGTCTATGTGACGGCGGCTGTGCGGGACGGGCAGGCGGTCATCAGCTTCAAGAACGTGTCCCGTGACGAGCTGAATATCTCCCCCGATGAGCTGATGGAGCGGTTCGTCCGGGGCGACGCCTCCCGCCATTCGGAGGGCAGCGGTCTGGGCTTGTCTATCGCCCGGAGCCTTGTGCAGCTGCAGGGCGGGACGTTCGCCCTGTCCATCGACGCCGACCTCTTCCGCGCGGACATTGTGTTCCCGCTGATATAAAGAACAAGCCCTCCTGCCGGAGGGCTTGTTCTTATTTACGCAAAACTGGGAAGCTGACAACACCCAGCAGCCCCAGCTTTTGCAGCAATGATTTCTTTATGCGGCTCCGCCTGAAAAAGATGCAGTGCATGACCACGGAAATTGCGGTCAGCACTGCGTCTTTGCGTCTGGCTGATCAATGATCTCTATTTGATAATTCTGCGCGTTGATGATGCGCTCCTGCCTGCACTTGGGGCAAAAGAGCGGAAAGTCCCGCAGCACCGTCCTTTGTAGCAGCCGCAGCCGCGTTTTTGCGCCGCAGATGGGGCAAAGCAGCCATTTTTCTTCCGGACTACTCATGACCTTCACCCCTTTGCGCGCTGCTGCCATGAACCATGCGAAAAAAGAGCTGTACATGGTTTTGGAGCCTTTCCAGACACTCAGGCTCTCTTTCCGGCTGGCGGTCGCAGATGCCGATGAGCGTCAGCACAGGCGAAACGTACATCATGGCCAGCGCGTCCGGATCCTCTGCGCAGATCTCGCCGGAGGCGATCAGCGCCCGGAAGATACCGGCGTGATAACGCAAAATGCGCTCCACATATCGCCGGGAATAGAGCGCCGCCAGCTCCGGTGAGCGGAACTGCTCGATGGTCATCATGCGGCGAAACCGGCTGATCGTTTCATTATGGAGAGAATATTCGAATATCTGCCGCACCTTTTCGAAGAGCGCGTCGGCGGTGATCTCCGTAAAAACGGGAATGTCCTGCTTCGCGTTCTGTACATGGATGTCGATCTTGTCCGTATCCGCTTCATACTGCGCCGCCGTGGATTCCACAATGGCGTCAAAAATCGCCTGCTTGCTGGGAAAGTGATTGTAGAGGGAAGGTGCCTTGATGCCCACCGCCTTTGCGATCTCGCCCACGCTGACGGAATCATAGCCCTGCGTGGAAAACAGCTCCAAGGCTTTGTCCAAAATCTTCTGCTTCGTATCTTCCTGCTTCATCATCACGCCTCGCTAACTAATATTCGTTAGTTATATTATAGACGCTTTTGGCAGAAAGTCAAGTGCAGGTTAGACGCCGTTTTTCCCCTTCGCAACGCGATGCGAAGCTCTCTTGTCTTGTGGTCGAGAAAGATGTATAATAAGAACAATATTTGTGGCCGGAGATCGAACGGAAATGGCTACTTCGTATAACAAGCTATGGAAGCTGCTCGTCGATAAGAAGATGAGCAAGGCTGATCTGCGCAAAGCGGCAGGCATCGCGCCGAACACCATGACCCGGCTGCGGCGGGATGAGGAAGTTACACTGGC
>OGYE01002295.1_pt1 | contig 11826 bp, 15 predicted proteins | sample 1576471 | NCBI WGS metagenome assembly OGYE01 (sample SAMEA3541532, study PRJEB24748) | human gut metagenome | biome: human gut; feature: human-associated habitat; material: faeces | place: China | collected 2012
AACAATGAAAACGCTCTATGAAAATAGAGTGTTTTCCTATATCAAAAAAACACACGGTTATTTTTCCGTGTGTTCTTTGATATAGGCTAGTTTTTTCTCTCGGCTTTTTCTCTTAAAGAGTGCTTCGGCGCTCATGGCTTCTGGTTTGCTGGCGAAGGCTTCTGAATAGAGGAGTTTGACTGGTAGGCGGGCTCTGGTATACTTAGCGCCTTTGCCTGCGTTATGGGTTTTGAGGCGGCGTTCGACGTCTGTGGTATAGCCTGTATAGAGTGTGCCATCGGCACACTCAACCACATACATGTAGGCTTTGTTATCCTTTTCTGTCATCGTCTAGGACTCACCCTCAGCCTTTTTTCCAAAGTAAATCTCAAAGATTTCGTCGGTATAGTCTCCATTTTCCTTATGCACAAAGAGAGGTGGAAGGATTTTCAAGCCATCTGTCGAGCCGTCTTTAATGGCTTCAATCAGGAGCATATTAGCCTCACGTCCCATCTTAGGATAGATAAACTGGATGCGTTTAGGTGCTAGATTATATTGGCGCATGGTGTCGATGATATCCAAAAAGCGGTCAGGACGATGCACCATGGCAATACGTCCGTTAGATTTGAGGGCATGACGAGCGACCTGGCAAATTTCCTCTAGATTGGTTGTGATTTCGTGACGGGCCAAGAGGTAGTGCTCGGACAGATTCTTCTTGGATGTTTCTGTCGCCTTAAAGTAGGGAGGGTTACAGAGAATAAGGTCTACCTGAGATCGTGGGGCATGGTCAAGCAAATTTTTCAGGTCGTCATTGACAACGGACACCTGGTCCTCTAGTTGGTTGAGAGTGACGGAACGTTTGGCCATGTCAGCCAGGCGTTCTTGTAGCTCAACCAAGGTAATTGGTGCCTCAGTGCGTGTACTAGCAAAGAGGCCAACGGCACCATTTCCCGAACAGAGGTCGACGATTAATCCCTTCTTAGGAATTTTAGGGAATCGTGAGAGGAGGACACTGTCGATAGAATAGCTGAAGACCTCCTTGTTTTGAATGATTTTTACATCTGTGGTGAAGAGTTGGTCAATGCGTTCTCCATCTTTTAAAATTGGATTTGTCATAGCTTTTATTGTAACAAAAAACAGCTCCCAAAGGAACTGTTGTGAGTGATTACTCTAGGACACCAAAGGTGTAGCCTTGGTTTTTGAAGTATTCGATGATTTGTGGAAGGGTCTGAACTGTGAGCTCCTTACCAGCAGTGTCGTGCATAAGGACAACCTTAACATGACTCTCAGGGAAATATTTTTGTGAACCATCCAAGTAGGCCATCATGCTTTCAGATGTCGTTGGGCGAACAGAGGCTGGTTCTGCATCACCACAAAGCATGTTCCAGTCAATCCACTGGACACCTTCCTTGGCGAGAGCTTGGTCAGTACTTTCTAGACCTTGCCATGACATATGACCACCAGGATAACGGAAAATTCTTGTCTTGAAGTCCTTACCTAGGATGGCTTGGAAATTAGCCATGGTTTGGTCAACCTCAGAAACAATCTGACTTTGATTAGGAACACGTCCTGGATAAAGGAGATTAAAGTTATGGCTGAGGCTATGGTTGGCAATCGCATGTCCTTCTGTAATTTGGCGTTTGAGGATGTCCGCATTTTCTTGTGTAATGGTGTAACCAATGTGGAAGAATGTGGCGTGAACACCGTATTCTTTCAAAATACTCATGACTTGTGGGGTCAATGTAGGATCAATCCCATCGTCAAACGTTAAAAAGACTACCTTGTCGTCGATATCCTGAGACTGGCCTCGAATAGTATTATTCACAGCAGTAACATCGTAAGCATAGTCAGAAGCTGCAATGCTGTGGTTACTACCTTTCTTGAGTTGTGTTTCATCATCTTCTTTAGCTTTTTCTGAAGATGAGCTTGTGCTATTAGCGACTTGTTCAGTCTTTTTAGCCTTGGCTACTTGTTCAGATTTCGTGTTATGGCGTTGGAATAGGACAAAGCCTAGGATAGCCAAAACAGCCAAGTTTGCAATAATGAGGCAAAGATTAAGTGCCTTTCGATTTTTCCCTATAATCTCAATACTTTTTTTCATAGTTACATTATAGCTCAAACTATTAGAAAGTGCCACACAATTTTCAAGACTTTTACAAAGAAATTCGGTGAAAAAAGAGCTCCTTTTTTGGTATAATAGTAAAAAACTTGTAGAAAAAGAGGTAAAAACGTGTTTTACGCTTATTTACGTGGGCTTGTTGTCTTCCTTCTTTGGATTATCAATGGTAATGCCCATTACCACAATCGCGATAAATTATTGAACAAGGATGAAAACTATATCTTGGTTGCTCCGCACAGAACTTGGTGGGACCCTGTTTATATGGCTTTTTCAGCCCGTCCTAAGCAGTTTATTTTCATGGCTAAGAAAGAACTCTTCAAGAGCCGTATCTTTGGTTGGTGGATCCGCATGTGTGGTGCCTTCCCAATTGACCGTGAAAATCCTGGCCAAGAAGCTATCAAGTACCCTGTTAATATGCTTAAGAAGAGTAATCGTAGTTTGATTATGTTCCCAAGTGGTAGTCGTCATTCTTCTGATGTTAAGGGTGGAGTTGCGGTCATCGCTAAGATGGCCAAGGTTAAGATTATGCCAGTAGTCTATCAAGGACTATTCTTCATGATTATCTATGGCGTAGACAATGCAAGCAATTCCGGCAATCATTGAAAACAGAATTGTGCCAGCCATTGGTTCATTCAAGAAAGCACCAATGAAGAAACCTACTATTCCGGCAATGACCATAATAATGACAGATGCTACGGTTCTAAACTTTTTCATAAACAATTTTCCTCCATAAATTACGATTTCTCAGTTTCAAAAACTGGAATTGTTAATTTGGAACTGGTCCTATAATGCCAAATGCTATTGCATCAATAAAAAGCACGAACGCTATCACACAAACAATTAAAATAGTTGCAATGACTTTAATAACAAGTTGTTGATTTTGTCTTAAATTACTCTTACTAACAATCCTTAAGACAAAAATCAAAGCAACGATGATGATAAAAGAAATAATATTATAAAGAACTACTGTTTTCATCTATGTGTCCTCCTTTTTTATATCAATCCGATTTTCTCAATTCTCCAAACTTGAAGTTATTAGTGCTTATCTTTTAGAAAACAGCCAGCTACAGCGACGCCAAATCCAAGAAAACCTAGGACATATCCAAAGAAATTATTTGTTGTCACAGCAATTCCTAAAAGTATTGTTGCAATCCCCAATAACTCAATCTTAATTCCTTTCATAGCAAATACCTCCGTTACAAACTTGAATTCTGATAAGACACTTTTTATAGCATTTAATAACTGTTATATCTTATCTCCAAAAAGCCCGCAAACCCTCGAAAATGCTAAATTTATAGCAAGTGAGTTTGCCCTTATGCTTTCCCTTGTGTTATATCCTTTTCCCTCATGTTACGAACTCTCATAAGGGCAAAAATAAGGGAAAGAAAAACCTGTAACAAATTATAACATGAAATGAACAGGACAGGAAGAATTGACTGGAATGCTTTCACAAATTTTCCAAAACACAGGAAGAAAGGACGAAAAAAATATGAGGTTTATTCATGCAACGTATAATATGCTCCATAACAGTATTGATGTAACCACTTTTGACGGATATGTTTACGGATAGACTGCGGAAAAGCGGAAGAAGGACTGAAAACAACGCCATGCTCTGAATGTACCTTAAATGCTTTAGCAATAGACAACCCGCTTGAATATGCAACGCTGTATCTTGAGGGTGGTATGCAGACATGGATAGATGCAGAAGATTCATTAGAATTGTGGTAACATATCTTTCTTTGCACAGAGGACTGGTTATGATATAAACCAGTTCTCTCTTTATTTGTAAAAAGAAGAATGTTATAATCTCATTAATCTAAATATATGAAAAGGAATACTTATGAAAAACGACATTCAAGAACACTACGATTCTATACAGATTAAAAAAGCCATGCAGGATTTACATATTACAAAAGCTTCAGAACTGAAAGAGTATAATTGCGTTACATTAGCGAACAAACTCCGAACAGGTTACAATAAGCTGATGATTATAAGGAAACTGAATGACTTAGGCTATCTTCCTTCTGCTGAAAACGCAATATCAATCTATGACATTCCCATGTCAAGGAAAATGCGGAATATTTTTTTAAGAAATGGCATCGTATACCTTGCACAGCTTTCTGCATATCCAAGAGAAGAAATATTGCAGTTTCGCAACGTAGGTGAACTTGCTATGTCAGAAATTGATACCCTTTGTGAAAAATACGGGATTCAGATACGTTCCCTTTCCCCCATTAAAGAGGCATTCAGCGAATTTCAATTTCACAAAAAAATATACCCGCTGTTCTTTAGAGGAAACATATTTAGTGTAGATGATATCCGGAACAAATCTGCCCATGATTTATATGATATATGCGAACAGGATTACTGCCTTACCATGAAAACATACTATGCACTAAGGAAAAATGGAGTAATGCTCTGCGGCTGGAATGACCAGTATCTGTTTGAAATTTTACCCCAATATAAATCTGTTCGGTTATTTAAATAATATAGGATTATTGCAGTTTCGCAGCTTTCAGTTTGCAGTGGACAGCAGCTCAAAATAATATCCGACAGTGTTCCGGAACTGTCATCATTGATACAAAAGTTATTGGCAGATACACATATGGATAAGGTTGTGGACTGATTAACACAATTAAGTGTTGCAAAGCTGCTTTTATGTCCGTTTTCTGCTCAAATGGTTCATTTTCTGCAAAGGATATTGATAATCTCTGCGAAATCGTTTATATTGTCTCCACTGATAGAAAAGTTACCGGCAGATACACATATGGGTAAGGACATGCGCTGAATTATGCAGTGAAATCAATTTTTTATCATTTCAATCTGCACTATTTTAGATGTTTTTCTTTGTCCTGTAAGAAAATTTAATTTGCCATAACTGATGTGGTTCAATGAATACGAGGTGCAGGATATGGAAACATATATTAAAGACTTAAACCTTTCACCGGAAGTCAAAACAGCCCTGTCATGGTGTTTAGGGATTACCAAAGTTTCAGACCTTGAAGGGCTTAATTATCTGACATTTGCAAACAGATGTCCTAAAAATTATAATGTACTTGCCATTGCTGATGAACTGAACGCATTAGGATACCTGTACCCGCCCGAAAATGAAATATCCGTTTATGACGTTCCCATGTCAAAACGGCTGCAAAACGTCCTTATACGGAACAACATACTATACCTCTCACAGTTATCAATACATCCCAGAGAGGAAATACTGAAATTCCGCAATATGGGCGAAAGCACAATGCTGGAGCTTGACAATATATGTGAAAAATACGATATACGGATATGCTCCTTAGCTTCTATCAAAGAGGCATTTAGTAATTGTTATTTTCCTGTAGCACTGCATACCATGTTTTTTAAGAACGCTATATTCAGCACAGATGACCTTAAAAACAAAACAGCCCATGATTTGTTTTTAATATGTGAACGAGATTATCCCCTGACTATGAAAGCATACTATTCTTTAAAGAAAAATGGCATTATGTTTGAGGACTGGGAAGATAAATATTTATTTGAGGTTTTATCGAAGAAAACTTCATCCTTAATGTGGCAAAAGTATGAAATTGTTAAGGTATCACAATTTGTTGATTATAGCGAGGCGCAACTTGAAGAAATTATCTCTTTGTATCCAAAACTATCAAGGATTGTAAAGACACGATTACAAGAACATTGATTGTCTAATGTGTGTTTAAAAAATATTATTTTCTCCTTTTATTTGTAACAAAATACATATCTGTGAGAGTATATCTCCCATTCTATATAATTTGAACTGATTTTTTATAAATTTTGATAAGACATATTTTATCTTAAAAATCTCTTGATTGCTTCTTTCTTTATCTATTTCCAATGTTACAGTAATTGTCTTTTTTATTCCTATTAGCGCAAAAAAGAGCAATCAATCGTGATTGCTCTTTTTCAAAATGAAATCAGCTCTTTTACCTTACATATTGATTTATTTGAATATAGTCTTTACTTGCATAACCCCTTGTTCCAGTCTTGACTCTTTTTATAGCATAGAATGTCATAGTTGAATTATCTAAATCAATAATTACCTGTTCTCCCCAATACATTTTCTCCAATATGGTTGAACTGGTATTAGGTTCTTTCCTTAAATTAACTCCATCAGCAGTAACAGTTCCATCTTCTGAATATGCCACCGGTGCAACAATATACCCAACTACATAGTTGTGATTTTCATCTTCAACTACTTCTGCTTCAGCAGCAAAAACCTGCGTACTACCCATTACACTAAAACACAAAATAAAAGCCAATAAACTTAATCCAACCTTTTTCAACATAGAAATAACCTCGTATTATATAGTAGTAGTTTTTAGAGACCATCTCCAAGGTCTTAATAACTGTTAAATCATAGTCTCTTCTTTACCTCTTCTGTAGGTTCGACTATGATATATAAGATGCTGTGGATTGGTTAATTTCTCCTACCACTAGATGGTTTACGAAAGGCTCCAACCACAGTCTCTTTGTCCATTTGTTAATCAGTTAGATACCGCATGACGGTTTATTTAGAACGAGGTTACAATCGCAAGGAGCACCTGTGGTTCTAAAACAGTATCAAATACATTCATAAGGAGATTTTTATGATTTACGTTGGAATTGATGTCGCTAAGGATAAGCATGATTGCTTTATCACCAACTCTGATGGAGAAGTGTTATTTAAAGCTTTTACTATCACCAATAACCTAGATGGTTTCAATGATCTTTATCAAAAGATTGAAACCGTTATGAAAGATATAACTAAAGTAAAAGTAGGGCTGGAAGCCACAGGACACTACAGTTACAATCTTTTAGGATATCTCATTGATAAAGGTTTGCCCACCTATGTTATCAATCCGTTACATACAAATCTGTACAGAAAAAGTCTAAGCCTTAGACAGACGAAAACGGATAAAGTAGATGCCCGCACGATTGCTTCTATTCTAATGTCTGATGTGAACTTAAAGTCCTACTCAGACATATCTTACCACAATGAAGAACTAAAGTCATTAACTCGTTATCGTTTTGATAAAGTAAAAGAACGTGCCAAGCTAAAGTCTTCCGTTTCAAGACTGATCTGTATCTTATTTCCTGAATTAGAAAAACTTGTTCCAACACTTCATATGGCATCTGTTTATGCATTGCTTTCCGAATTTCCCGGTGCTAAACAAGTTGCTAACGCTCATCTTACCAGACTTACAAATCTTCTTTCAGAAGCTTCTAAAGGTCGATATAGTAAAGATACTGCCATTACATTTAGAGACGCTGCCAGAACTTCTATCGGCTCAAATATGCCTGCAAAGTCACTGGAGCTGAAGCACACCATCAAGTTGATTAAGGAACTTGATTCAGAGATTGATGAAATCGAAAATGAAATCAAAATCATCATGGATGAAATTAATTCTCCAATTCTCAGTATTCCAGGTATCAACTATCGCATGGGTGCAATGATTATTGCTGAGATTGGTGATTTCAGCCGTTTTGATTCTCCTGATAAAATCTTAGCTTATGCCGGTTTTTCGCCATCTACATATCAATCTGGACATCTGTATGGTGCTTACGCACATATGGAAAAACGTGGTTCCAGATACCTTCGATATGCTCTGTACAATGCAGCTAAGTATGTCTGCCACTGGGATCCAACATTTACAGCTTATCTTGCTAAAAAACGAGCAGAAGGCAAGCATTACAATGTTGCCATATCACATGCTGTAAAAAAGCTGATTCGAGTAATTTATCATCTAGAAAAAACAAATCAGCAATACATCAAAGCCTCTTAAGTCTTTCTAATTCAATACTGTTTTTTTTGAGCACCTATAACGATGCTTTTTTTGTCATGCAGTTTTCAAGGTTCAAAGAACTCTAACTGAGTTCAAAATATATCTAAAAATACATTTCTGTACTTTATTCAAAAAATATCATTTTAGGGCTTGACTTTTAATAGTTAGTCTCCTTATCTTAAGCACCTGCTGTATATGTTACATTGATAGTGTAATAACCCGTATCTATTAGGGTGGCAGAAATGTACTTGCTACAATTATATGAAACAGTCATTTGCCTACTATCACTTGAAACAGAATATGATATACTCATTGGAACATAGTAAGGATAACCCGTTGCTTTTGAATTATATCCTGCATTAACAAAACTATTATAATACGCCACGTTATTTACCGTAACTATTTTGGACTTTAATGTAAAATAATTACGATTGCTGGATGAATAATAATAGAATTGTTCCGTTTCTGTCGCTCTAGCAGATATTCCATCATTAACGGCAATAACATTTTGAATTCTTGCTTCGCTATTCTTAGCATTTTGATCGTGCATTTCTAAAATGTATTCTTCAAATTCGTTTAAATCCATGCTTGTATAGAAATCATTTAGTTCCTGCACAGTCATGTCTGTAACAGCCAATTCCTCGTTAGTAGGTATTTTGTATTGCGTTCCCAATTCCTCGTTAAGAAGATTTAATTTTTCTCTATATGGCAACAAAACATCTGACTCTGTTGCTGCCAAAGCAGAAAATGAACCGTTAACCAATAAAGTTAAGGCAAATAAAATTGCCAAAGCATATTTTAATCGTTTTTTCATTACTTTTCCTCCTAAATTATTTCCACCTGCGCGATTGGAATCCTGATATGTATATTTACCTGATATGATAAGCATACAATGAATAAAATACATACTCTAGAAACAGTGATATTCCAGCCACATAAACGGAATTATTTTAAATAACGTATTCCACCTTCTGGATAAGAAGTTCCTTGAATTTGCGATGTAATATCAATCGTCTTGCCATCTTTATCAATTATCACAAAACAATACACGCCATCGTTTACTAAATCAATATGAATATCATCATCACTATAACTAATAGTTTCGAGCATTTCGTCATTGAAATATACAATAACAGAATCGGGATTTTTTGTGATATCTAATAGCGTTTCTTTACTGATTAATATTTCTCCAGCATTGAAATTTTCTCCTAACGAATACTCTCTATATAATAAATCATCAGAAAGTACAGTATTTGAAGAAGTCGTTTCTAATTCTTCATTATATTCTGCATAATTATTAGCATCTTGCACCACTTCTTCTTTTTTTTCGCTTGACCGACAACCGCTTATAAACAATACCACCATCGTAAAGACAATAAACAATTTACTTTTCATCAAATTTTCAACTCCTTTTTAAACTACATAAATTTAATATATAATGGACTCACCTCTCACATAGAAAATTCTTTACATCATCATTACTAATAGAACTTAGCATACAACTTTTACAATAAAAAGTCCATATTTTTCACACATTTTCATCATCATATTCACTATACCTTATATATAAGATACCGACAAAACAAAATATTGAAATTCTTCCGTCATCCTTTTCAGCATCCAGTCAGATTGTAATTGATAAAGCTCTCCGGCAGAACATTCATCAGTTCCTTTAGACCGCCTTATCGCCATCACAAACCACTATTTTCATCTGCCTGCCAATATCCTAACAATGTGCAAAAGCCTTAGAAACTTGTAGAAAATTAACCACTCAAAATAATCTCTCTGAAAATCCCGAAAATCAAGGTCTTTGCATTTTTATTTTAAGCGATAATTTATCTGCAATTCCTTATCTCTCTATTATATTATGTCGGCATTTTCTCTTTTTATATTGGCATGGTGGGTGTCAAATACGGATTTGTAGGGCTACGAGCAGAGTACAGACAAGACGGCAAAAGCACGTTGGAAGCGTGCTTACATAAGTGCTTTGGGCAGATTGGATGTATTCTGCGACAGCAGAACATGAGCATGAAGCGAAGCGGAATGCGAATGGGCTCTGCGAGTAGCCCGTAGAGGGATGATATAGATGAGATTAGAAGACATATGTACTGTCTTTACTGACGGTGACTGGATAGAAAGTAAAGACCAATCAGAATCAGGGATAAGATTGGTTCAAACGGGTAATATTGGTGAAGGAACATATTTAGAGAAGGAAGCCAGAGCTAAATATATATCTGAAGGTACTTTTGATAAACTTAAATGTACAGAAATATTTTCAGGAGATATTTTGGTTTCGAGATTGCCAGAACCAGTTGGAAGAGCATGTATTGTCCCTGAGAAGGCAGAACGTATGATAACAGCAGTGGATTGTACTATCTGTAGACCAAATGAATCTTTAATAAATAAGGAATATTTGTGTTATTTTATGCGTTCGAAAACCTATTATACACGCTTGCTTGGTAATGTTACGGGCACTACAAGAAAAAGAATTTCCAGAAAGAATCTTGGAAATGTTGAACTGCAAGTTCCTGCTAAAGAAGAACAGAAGGCTGTGGTGGAACAATTAGATTGTTTAGTTAAAATAATTGACTCAAGAAAAAAAGAACTGCAGTTATTAGATAACCTTATCAAAGCCCGATTTTTCGTTCTCTGCGCCTTCCCAATAAACTGGAAGTTATCCGCATTTCCACTTCCTTATTGCCTGCTCCACTGGGTCGCCTTCATAAAGCCCGCACAGAAAGCTGAAATTGTTACTGGTTAAAGCAATCACGAATTGAAGTAGACAACTCTTCATATCCTTTCAATATTTCTTCTTTATGTGCCTGCATTTCTTCATTCATTTTTGTATAGTCCAAACAGTTCTGATAACCTGCCTCACCCCAATATAGAACATTTTTGTCGGCATTATATAAAAGTCTGTCAGCACATTCAATGGAGAAATTCTCAGCATTTTCAAACTTTATCGTCTGGTCAGCAGTATATATAATCTCGATAAAGCAGTCTGTATCATTCCAAATTTCACCTTCAGAAGTTTTTTGGATTTCCAGCAAATGACCGCCGCAATTGGAAATCTGACTTGCAAAAGAGCGGTATTGATAGGAATCAATGCTAATGCTCCGTTCTTCTCCCTCAGAATAAACATTGATTTCAGCAATGCTATTTTCGACAGCAGACAGTCCATCCGGTAGCTGTTTTTCATTGTCCCCCACTGCATAAATTCCAATCAAACAAAGTGCAAGGGTCAAACATAGTGTAACAATGGAAACAACTGCTTTTTGGCGATTTGTTTTTCTTTCGCATATGGCGGTACAGACAATATAGCCTGAAAATCCGCCCAAGGTATTGATTAGAAAATCTTCCATTTCCGCATATCTGCCGCCAAACAACTGTAATAGTTCAATCAAGAATGAGATTAAACCGCTAATAATCGCCACCTTTTTCCAATTCCCTCTACAGGAACGAAAAATAAGCGGCAACAAAAAACCAAGAGGAAAAAACAAAGCGAAGTTAAGCAATATAGGGACAATAGAACTCCCAATAAACGGAAGCAAATTATAATTGAAAGGACCATTCAGACTATAACTTAGTGTGAAAATCCCCGTTAGGTTGAGAAGCGTAACGCAGTAAATGCAGAATATTCCCTCAAACATATAATTCCATGAGATAGTTCTGCGTTTTTTGAAAAGATACAGCAACACAAAAATAACAATATAAATTATGATACCTAAGAAAAACGATTCTTTAAGTGCTTGTATACCTTTTATCATATAATTCATACTATCACCTTCCCTCAAGAAATACCGATTTTAATGTCTCTATTATACCATAATGATACTATTATAAAAAAGGAAAAAGAGCTCCTTCGAGCTCTTTTGATTCAGTTCTGTAAACTTGAATTTGACACTTTGTATTTATCGAGAATACTCTTGAAACCATTTTGCAAAGCGT